>Ga0065707_10082404_pt1 | contig 15571 bp, 10 predicted proteins | sample SwiRhicommuniRL3_FD_59094 | JGI IMG/M metagenome (GOLD analysis project Ga0065707, IMG submission 59094) | Switchgrass rhizosphere bacterial communities from Rose Lake, Michigan, USA - RL3 v2 (version 2) | ecosystem: Host-associated > Plants > Roots > Rhizosphere > Soil | place: East Lansing...
CTGCCGTGAACGGCAGCACCGAACGCAACGCCGCGCCGTCCCGCAGATGCAGATGCCAATCGTCCGGGCGGCGAAGCGTAATCTCCGTCATACGTCGAGAGCGTGTTGTCTGAGCAGCAGCTCGAGCGTGTAGCGCACGCCGAAACCTGTGACGTCTGTGTTGACATGCCCAAGCCCGCCCGTGCGCGTCGCGGCGGCAAGATCGACGTGCGCCCAGGGCGTTTCCGGCGGCACGAAGCGGCTCAAAAACCGCGCGGCAACAATATGATCGCCTTTGCCTTCCACATTGCATTGCAGCACATCGGCGACTTTGCTTTCGATGTCGCTGTCGTAGTCTTCATCGAAGGGGAACAGCCAAACGCGCTCGCCGCTCGCCTGGCCTGCGGCCACCAGCTTCTCAACCAACGCAGGACGATTGGTGAATACGCCGCTCATGCGATCGGTAAGAGCGTAGACGCACGCGCCCGTCAGCGTGGCGTAATCCAGCATCAGCCGCGGCTTCGCGCGTCCGGCGAGCACCAAAGTATCCGCTAGCGCCATACGGCCTTCGGCATCGGTGTGAATCACTTGAATCGTCACGCCGTTGGCTGCCTGCACCACATCCTGCGGACGATAAGCAGTAGGTCCAGTGCGGTTCTCAGTGATGGCGAGCCAGGCGTCTGCCGCAAGCGGCGCTTTCAATTCAGCAAGCGCGATCAACGACGCCAGCGCCACCGCGCTGCCCGCCATGTCCGTATGCATCTCGAGCATCGAGCGATGTGTTTTGAGATTGGTGCCGCCGGTGTCGAAAAGAATGCCTTTGCCGATCAGCGCCACATCGGGTGCGCGCCTTGCCTTGGCCGGACGATATTCAAGATGTGCTATGCCGGCATTGCGATCCGCATTTCCCGCTGCGACGGCGAGGAAAGCATTCGCGCCGAGCTTGCGCAGCGTGGCCTCGTCGAGCCAGGTCATCTTGAAGCCGTGTTGTTTGGCAAGCTCGGCAATGAGCTTGCGGTAGCCTGGCGCGTCGAGCTTGTTGGGCGGCAAGGCGGTGAGCCACCGTGCAAGATTATTGCCGCGCGCCACGGCCGTGGCTTGCGCGAGATCGAACGCGGTCTCGCCGGCTAGAACGATGCGTTTGATATGACGCTCGTCCGCAGGAGCTGAACGATAGGCAGGCAACGCAAATGCATGAGCCAGAGTTGCGGCGAGCAAGGCTTCCAGGGAATGCCCGCACTCTAACCCTCCCCCGCTTCGCAGGAGAGGGGACAAGAGCGCTCCCTCCCCCGTTCGACGGGGGAGGGATGGGGTGGGGGCGTCTTCAAACGCAACCAACCCAATCGATTCGGAATTTCGCGCGCCGGCTACTTTCAACATGCGCCCGGCAAGCGCAAGGCGGTCGAATGCGGTTGCGTTTGACTTCAAATACCCCAGCACCGCCAAAGTCTGTCGGCGATTCGCCAGTGTGCTGCTGCGCACCGCACCGCCGCGAACTTGCGTGCGCGCATGCAGCTCCTGCCAGCGTTTCGCCTCAGGCAACGCAGCAAAGCTTTTGGCTGTTGCGCCTTGCGGCGCAACCACGAGCAAGGCATCCAGTCGATCGACTGAACGGCCCCGCAAAGGCCCGCGCACGCGGCTAATCTCAGGGGTTTGAAGGTTCGGCAAGAGTGACATGCGACATCCGCTTGTGCGACCATCACCTGATCGCTGCGCGCGCATCCTAACAGACCGTTTGATGACCGAACTCCCCAAGCTTCAGGATCTCGACCCCACCGAAACCCAGGAATGGCTGGAGTCCATCGATTCCGTCCTGAAGACCCATGGCGCCGAGCGCGCGCACTTTCTGCTCGAGCGGCTCATCGATTACACCCGCCGCTCCGGCGCCTATCTGCCGTTCAAGCCGAACACGGCTTACGTCAACACCATCCCCACGGGCAAAGAGCCTGAGTACCCCGGCAACCGCGCGCTGGAGCGCCGCCTCGAAGCCTATATCCGCTGGAACGCGCTTGCGATGGTGATACAGGCCAACCGGGTCTCCTCCGAATACGGAGGCCATATTTCAACCTATGCTTCCTCGGCCACGTTGTATGAAGTGGGCTTCAACCATTTCTGGCGCGCACCTTCCGACAAGCATCCCGGCGACCTCGTCTTCATGCAGGGCCATTCTTCGCCGGGCATTTATGGCCGCGCGTATCTCGAAGGGCGCTTGAGCGAAGCGCAGCTGCGCCGTTTTCGCCAGGAAGTGGGCGGGGAGGGGCTCTCTTCCTATCCGCACCCCTGGCTGATGCCGAGCTTCTGGCAATTCCCCACGGTGTCGATGGGCCTCGGGGGCATGATGGCGATGTTCCAGGCGCGTTATATCCGCTATCTCGAAAACCGCGGGCTCGCCAAGCCTTCGGATCGCAAAGTGTGGTGCTTCCTCGGCGACGGCGAGATGGACGAGCCTGAATCGATGGGCGCCCTCACCATGCCGGTGCGCGAAAAGCTCGACAACCTGGTGTTCGTCATCAATTGCAATCTCCAGCGCCTCGATGGTCCGGTGCGCGGCAATGGCAAGATCATTCAGGAGCTGGAAGCCGCGTTTCTCGGCGCGGGCTGGAATGTATTGAAGGTGATCTGGGGCTCGCGCTGGGACCCATTGCTTGCCAAGGACCACAACGGCCTGCTGCGCCGCGTAATGGAAGAATGCGTGGACGGCGAGTACCAGAATTTCAAGGCCAAGGGCGGCGCCTATACGCGCGAGCATTTCTTTGGAAAATATCCAGAGCTCAAGGCCATGGTCGCGAACATGTCCGATGAGGAAATCTGGCGTTTGAATCGCGGCGGCCACGATCCGCGCAAGGTGTATGCGGCGTATGCCGCTGCGGCCAATCACAAGGGCCAGCCCACAGTCATCCTGGCGAAAACCGTGAAGGGCTTCGGTCTCGGCAAAGGCGGCGAAGGCCAGATGGTGGCGCATCAGCAGAAGAAGCTCGACGTGGAGGCGCTTGCCGCGTTTCGCGATCGCTTTCACATTCCCATTTCGGACAAGGATCTCGAGAGCCTGCCCTTCTACAAGGCGGCGGATGACTCGGAAGAGATGCGCTACCTGCGCGAGCGGCGTCTGTTTTTGGGCGGCTCGTTGCCGGTGCGCAAGCAGGATGCCGCGCCGCTCGCGCTGCCGGCGCTCGAAGCATTCGAGGCGCTGCTCGAAGGCACAGGCGAGCGCGAGATCTCCACCACCATGGCTTTCGTGCGTATTCTTACCATCTTGTTGAAAGACAAAAATGTGGGCAAGAACATCGTGCCCATCGTGCCTGATGAGGCGCGCACATTTGGTATGGAGGGCCTGTTCCGCCAGATCGGCATTTATTCTTCCATGGGCCAGCTCTACACGCCGCAGGATGCGGAGACGCTCATGTCCTACCGCGAGGACAAGAAGGGCCAGATGCTGGAAGAGGGCATCAATGAAGCGGGCGCGCTGTGCTCGTGGATTGCCGCCGGCACTTCTTATACGAACCATGGCGTCAACATGGTGCCGTTCTATATCTTCTATTCGATGTTCGGCTTCCAGCGCGTGGGGGATTTTATCTGGGCTGCCGGGGATATTCAGGCGCGCGGGTTTCTGCTCGGCGCCACGGCAGGCCGCACCACGCTCGCGGGCGAAGGCTTGCAGCATCAGGACGGCCACAGCCAGTTGCTGGCGAGCACAGTGCCCAATTGCATTGCTTACGACCCCACGTTCGCCTACGAGCTCGCCGTGATCGTTCATGACGGGCTGCGTCGCATGTATGGAAACCAGGAGAACGTTTTTTATTACCTCACGGTGATGAACGAGAACTATGTTCAGCCGGCGATGCCGCCGGGCGTGGAACAGGGAATCCTGAAAGGCATGTATTTATTGTCGATCGGCGGGCGCGGTAAAGTACGCGGCGCGCTGCTCGGCTCCGGCACGATCTTGCGCGAATGTATTGCTGCGGCGCAGTTGCTGGAAAAAGATTACGGCGTGCCGGTGGATGTGTTCTCCGTCACCAGCTTCAATGAGCTGCGCCGCGAAGCATTGGAATGCGAGCGCTGGAATTTATTGCATCCGGGCGAGAAGGCGCGTGTCTCGTATGTGCAGCAGTGCTTCAAGGATCGCGAGGGGCCGGTGGTGGCGGCGACCGATTACATGCGCATCGTGCCGGACCAGATCAGGCAATGGGTGCCGGGGCGATATGTAGCCCTGGGCACCGACGGTTACGGCCGTTCGGATTCGCGCGCCCAGCTGCGCAAGCATTTTGAAGTGGACCGTGCATTCATCGCCTTTACCGTGCTGCGTGCGCTCGAAGGTGAAGGGAAAGTGGATCGTAAGACGCTCATCAAGGCCATGCAGGCGCTGAACATCGATCCGGCAAGCCCCGATCCGTGGAAGATCTGACGGAGCGTCCGATGCCCGACACAATTGAAATCCGCGTGCCCGACATGGGCGGCTTCAAGGATGTCGCAGTCATCGACGTCATGGTCAAGCCCGGCCAGCGGATCGAGGTCGATACTCCCCTCATCACGCTCGAGACCGACAAGGCGGCGATGGACGTACCGTCGACGAGCGTCGGCGTCGTTGAAAAAGTTCATGCGGTCAAAGGCGGCAAGATTTCCCCGGGCGATCTCGTTGTGACCTTGCGATCGGACGGTGAGGTGACGAAGCCTGTGGTGGCAAAGGCTGAAGCGCCGAAAGTCGAAGCTACCGCGCCAAAACAAAGGGCAGCAAAGCCCGAGCCCGTTAAGGCGGCGGAACCTGCGCCACCGCCTGCCGCCGCGCCGAAAAATGCACCGACCTCCGTTGAGGTTCGCGTTCCTGATATGGGCGGTTTCAAAGGCGTTGCGGTGATCGACGTTTTGGTGAAACCCGGCCAAGAGATCGACGTGGATACTCCGCTCGTCACATTGGAAACCGACAAGGCGACGATGGACGTGCCCTCGACAGTTGCCGGCGTGATAGAAAAAGTTCACCTCGCCAAAGGCGGGAAGATTTCCGAGGGCGATTTGATTGTGACGGTGCGTGGCGTAGCGAGCGCGCCTGCGCCTGTTGAGCAGGACCCCTCACCCCCAACCCCTCCCCCCGCTGCGCGGGGCGAGGGTAATGAAGAAACGCCTGCTGCCCCCATCGCCCCCGTTTCAGGGGAGAGAGGCAGGGGTGAGGGCTACTCAGGCCGCAGCGATCTGCCGCCCATCAACGAACCCGGCTTCTCGCGCGCCCACGCCGGCCCTTCGGTTCGCCATCTTGCGCGCGAGATGGGCGTCGATCTCTCACAAGTGTCCGGCACCGGCCTCAAAAACCGTATCACGCATGACGACGTAAAAGCTTTCGTCAAAAGAATCCTCACGGGCGCCAAAGCGGGCGCAGCCCAAACCGCGCTGCCTCGCGTCCCGGAAGTCGATTTCGCCAAATTCGGCGCCGTCGAAGTCAAGCCGCTCTCGCGCATTCAAAAAATCTCCGGCCCGCGCCTGCTCGCGAGCTGGCTCAACATCCCACACGTTACGCAATTCGACGAAGCGGACATCACTGCGCTCGAGGACGTGCGCACCAAGCTCAAACAGAAGGCTTCGCAGGAAGGCATCAAGCTCACGCCGCTGGCGTTCGTCATGCGCGCCTGCGTCAAGGCGTTACAGGAGTTTCCGCAATTCAATGCCTCACTGAACGCTGGCGGCGACAGTCTCATTCTCAAAAAATACTTCCACATCGGCTTTGCCGCCGACACGCCGCAGGGCCTGGTGGTGCCGGTGGTGCGCGATGCGGATCGTTGCGATATCTATGAAACCGCGCGCAAGCTCGCCGAGCTCTCTGAAAAGGCGCGCACGGCCAAGCTCACTTCCGCGGAAATGCAGGGAGGCAGCTTCACCATCTCGAGCCTGGGAGGCATTGGCGGCACGGCCTTCACGCCAATCATCAATGCGCCCGAAGTGGCGATTCTCGGGGTCTCGCGCTCCGCCATGCGTCCCGTCTATCAGGACGGCGCATTCGTACCGCGGATGATGCTGCCGCTCTCGCTTTCGTACGATCATCGCGTGATTGACGGCGCCACTGCTGCGCGTTTCATTACCTTCCTTGCCAAAATCCTGGCCGACCCGCGCGCATTGACCGAGGCCGTGCCGTGACACAGCTTCTCGTGCTGGGCGCCGGGCCGGGGGGTTACACCGCTGCGTTCCGCGCGGCGGACTTAGGCTTGCAGGTCACACTCGTCGAACGTTCGGCGAGCCTGGGCGGCGTTTGTCTGAATGTCGGCTGCATTCCTTCGAAGGCGTTGCTGCATGCGGCGAAAGTCATCGAGGATGCGGAGGCGATGAGCGAGCACGGCATCGTGTTCGGCGCGCCGGAAATCGATCTCCCACGCCTGCGAGCGTGGAAAACGAGCGTAGTGAAGAAGCTTACCGGCGGCCTGAAGATGCTCGCCAAGCAGCGCAAGGTCGAAGTGGTGCAGGGCGTCGGCCGCTTCGTCGGCCCGGGGGCAATTGAAGTCGGCACGCAAAAAATCGAATTCGAGCAATGCATCGTCGCGGCAGGCTCGGAGCCGATGCGCCTGCCTGGGCTGCCTGCCGATCCGCGTATCATGGATTCCACCGATGCGCTCGAGCTGCCGGAATTTTCCGGCCGTCTGCTGATTATCGGCGGCGGCATCATCGGCCTGGAAATGGCTTGTGTGTACGACGCGCTGGGCAGCAAGGTGAGCGTAGTTGAGCTCACTCCGCAACTGATGCCCGGCTGCGATCCTGATCTGGTGCGGCCGCTCGAGAAGCGCATTCGCGCGCGCTACGAGCAGATTCTGCTTGGCACGAAAGTCAAAGCCGTAGAGCCGATCGCCGAAGGCGTGCGCGTTACTTTCGAAGGCGAGAAGGCGCCAGCGCCCCAAATATTCGATCGCGTGCTCGTAGCCGTGGGCCGCTCGCCCAATGGGAAGCTCATTGGCGCTGAAGCGGCCGGCGTCAAAGTCACGGACCGGGGTTTCATCCCCGTCGACAAGCAGATGCGCACCAATGTGCCGCATATCTTCGCGATCGGAGATATCGTCGGCCAGCCGATGCTCGCTCATAAGGCGAGCCACGAAGGCAAAGTGGCCGCTGAGGTCGCCGCGGGTCAAAAGAGCGCGTTCGATGCGCGCGTCATCCCGTCGGTCGCCTACACGGATCCCGAAATTGCCTGGGCGGGTCTTACGGAAACGGATGCCAAGGCCAAAAATATCGCTTTCAAGAAGGGCATGTTCCCCTGGGCGGCGAGCGGCCGCTCTTTGTCAGTAGGCCGCGATGAAGGGTTTACGAAGTTGCTTTTCGATCCTGAGACGCATCGAGTATTGGGCGGAGGCATCGTCGGCGCCAATGCAGGGGAATTAATCAGCGAGGTCGCGCTGGCTGTTGAGATGGGTGCGGACGCCGCGGACATCAGCCTCACCGTGCATCCCCACCCTACGCTTTCCGAGACCGTTGCCTTCTCGGCTGAGGCTTTCGAAGGCACGCTGACCGACCTATATATGCCCAAGAAGTAGGTTGGGCTTCGAAGACTCAGTCCAACCTACGCCGGATTGTCTTTTTTCGATGTGCAATGGGCGCATCCGAAGCCGGCAGCTTTTGCGGCGGCGTCTTATCCGGATACTCGCAGATATCCCTGACGATGCACTTCGGGCACGCCGGCAGCCGCGCCGTGCAGACATATCGCCCATGCAGCAACAACCAGTGATGCGCGTCCTTTCGATAAGGCTTCGGCACATTGACGACTAACGCGTCTTCCACAGCACGCGGGTTTTTACCGGGCGCCAGGCCGGTACGGTTGGCGACACGAAAGATATGCGTATCCACGGCGATGGTCGCCTCGCCGAACACCATATTGAGAATGATGCTCGCCGTTTTGCGCCCGACGCCAGGCAATTCCTCGAGCGCCTCCCGATTTGCCGGAATCCTGCCGCCATGCTGCTCGATGAGCATGCGGCATAGGCCGATCAGATTCTTCGCCTTGCCGCGATAGAGCCCTACGCTTTTGAGATAAGGCATGACGCCGTCGACGCCCAGCGCAAGGATTTTCTGCGGGGTATTGGCGACGGGAAAGAGCTTGCGCGTCGCCGTGTTCACGCTCTTGTCGGTGGTATGCGCCGACAGCATCACCGCCACCAGCAATTCAAACGGCGAGTCGTGCAGAAGCTCGGTCGTAGGGCGCGGGTTTGCGGCCTTCAGCCTGCGGAACAGAGTGCGCCGCTTTTCAGGAGACATGCGCTGTTTGCTTCTTTGCAGCGAGCAATGCCGCCTTCTCGGCGACGCGTCGCGCAAGTCGCGTGGTATGCGTTTGAAAGCGCTCGCGGTTCACTCGAGCGCCGGGCGCAAGCGGCGCTTTCGCGATGGGGCTGCGCGGGACCATTGCGATGCAGTCCACCGGGCAGGCTGCAATGCATAGCTCGCAACCGGTGCAAAATTCAATGAGCACGGTATGCATCTGCCTTTTGGCGCCGACGATGGCGTCGAAAGGACACGGCGGCAGACAACGGGCGCAACCGATGCACCGGTCTTCGTCAATCTGCGCCACTTCCCGGATCATTTCACCTTCATGCCCGGCTGCGCGCCGGAATCGGGCGAGAGCAGATAAATGCCCGGGCCTTCACCCGAAGCCGCGAGCACCATTCCTTCGGACATCCCGAATTTCATCTTGCGTGGCGCCAGATTTGCCACCATAACCGTGAACCTTCCTTTGAGTGTGGCCGGATCGTAAGCAGATTTGATGCCTGCAAATACCTGCCGCATGCCAAGCGCGCCGAGATCCAAAGTGAGCTTGAGCAGCTTGTCCGCGCCTTCCACGTGTTCCGCTTCCGCGATCTTCGCGATGCGCAAATCGATCTTGGCGAAATCGTCGATAGAAACGGTCGCGGGGCCAGCGGGCGTTGCAGCAGGCGGCGGAGCGGTCGGTGTTGTCGTCACTGTTTCAAGTCCTTTATCGAAGTCGAATAGCGCGTCGAGCTGTTTGGGGTCGACGCGGGTCATGAGGTGCTTGTAAGGGCTTATTTTGTGATCGAGCAGCAGGGTAGCGGAGTCTTTCCATTCGAGAGGCTCGATCGCCAGGAATTGTTCGACAGCGCGCGCCACTTCCGGCAACACGGGTTTCAGATACAAAGTGAGCAGCCGGAAGGCGTTCAGGCTGACCGTGCAGATTTCCAGGAGCACGCGATCATTGGCCCGGTCTTTTGCGAGCTCCCACGGAGCGTTTTGCGCAATGTAGGCGTTCGCCACATCTGCGGCGGCCATAATTTCGCGCAATGCCTTGCCCATTTCGCGTTGTTCGTAGTGCTCTGCAAGAGTCGGCGCAAGAGCTTGCAGATTCTTCAGCAGCGAGCTGTCGAGCGGGCCGGCGGCGAGCTTGCCGTTGAAGTGCTTGCCGATGAATCCCGCGGTGCGACTCGCAATGTTGACGTACTTTCCGACCAAATCGCTGTTCACGCGCGCCGTGAAGTCATCGGGATTGAAGTCGATGTCTTCCACATTGGCATTGAGTTTGGCTGCGATGTAGTAGCGCAGCCATTCCGCATTCATTCCTATATCAAGATAGCGGAGCGGGCTGATGCCTGTGCCGCGCGACTTCGACATCTTTTCGCCCGACACGGTGATGAAGCCGTGCACGTACACATGGTCGGGAACCTTATACGGCGGGCCTGCGAAGTTGAGCATTGCCGGCCAGAACAAGGTGTGAAAGTAGATGATGTCCTTGCCGATGAAATGAATCTGCTCGGTATCGGCAGCAGCCAGGAATTCCTCGAAGCTGCGCCGTTCGCCGCGCGCGGCGGCCTTGCCGCTCGCAAAGTAATTCTTGAGCGATGCGAGATAGCCGACCGGCGCGTCCAGCCAGACATAGAAGTATTTTCCGGGCGCATCCGGAATGGGAATGCCGAAGTAGGGAGCATCGCGCGAGATGTCCCAATCGCCGAGCTCGCGATCGCCTTTGCCTTCCACCCATTCGCGCGCCTTGTTGACTACCTGAGGTTGCAGCCTCGCGGGCTCGTTCAACCATTCCTTCAGGAATGCAACGCATTTGGGATCGGACAGGCGGAAGAAAAAATGTTCGGAGGTCTTGAGCAGCGGCGTTGCGCCGGAGAGAGTGGAATACGGAGCGATGAGATCCGTTGGCGCATACACAAAGCTGCACACTTCGCAGGCATCGCCGTACTGGTCCTTAGAATGGCAGTTGGGGCACTCGCCTTTAATGTAACGATCTGCGAGGAACATCCCTTTCACGGGATCGTAGAACTGTTCGACCGGCTTCGAATAAATGAAGCCCGCCTTTTTCAGGCGGCGATAGATGTCTTGCGACAGCTCGACGTTTTCGGGGGAGTCCGTCGAGTGCCAGTGATCGAAGGCAATGTGAAAGCCATTCAGGTACTTCGGCCGCTCTGCGGCGATTTTGCCCACCAACTCTTGCGGAGTGATCTTCTCTTCCTCGGCCTTGAGCATGATGGGCGCCCCGTGCGCGTCATCCGCGCCGACGAAGTGCACCTCGTGCCTCTGCATCCGCTGGAACCGCACCCAGATGTCTGCCTGGATGTACTCCATGATGTGGCCGATGTGGAACGGGCCGTTGGCGTAGGGCAACGCCGTGGTGACGAAAATCTTGCGGGGCATTGATAAAGGTGAGCTTATCGAAGCTGCTGCAGCAGGAAATACACCATCCCGGTGATGAGGGCAAATTGGCCCATGACAGTGAGGAATACCCACCGGATCAGCTCGGACTTCAGATCGGAAAGGCGCGCATCGAGTACGGGCACGGTGACAAGCTGCGAATGCCGGTTGAAATGGCCAATAGCCTCATCCATCGCCTCTGCGACGGCCACGGCCGTCCGCGGCTCGAACTTCGCCTTTTCGATGAGAATGTCGACGGTGGCAGCTTGCATGGCCATGGATCATAACCTTCCGTGTAAAAGGGTCAACGATGTGCGGCGGAGGATACCCGCGCATCGGCGCGGGGAGATAGCTGCATATCTGGTGCAAATCACCCGATTTGGAGGCTTGCTTTTTTCAGAAATTCGTCTTAACGAGGCCATGACTGCGGACCCCACCCGAGCGTCGCCACAGACTGATGAGTCTTGCAGCGCGCTAACCGTTGTCCTTCAACGCCTCAAACTTCCCCTTATTAATCGCCTTCTTATAAGCCTCCTTGCCCGTGATCTGCCGCGAGTCGAGCAACTGCTGAATCGCCGTATCCATCGTGCGCATCCCAAACGCGCCGCCCGCCTGCATCGTGTTCTCTAATTGATCCAGCTTGCCCTGGCGGATCAGATTGGAGGCGGCGGGCGTGTTCACCATGATTTCCAACGCAGCAACCCGCCCGCTCTTATCCGCCTTCTGCAGCAGCTGCTGTGAGACAACTCCGCGCAGGCTCGTCGACATCATCGTGCGTACGTGCGACTGCTTATCCGCCGGAAATACATTGATGATGCGATCCACGGTCGGCGCAGCGCCATTCGTGTGCAGTGTGCCCATCACCAGGATGCCCATCTCCGCGGCAGTCACCGCGATGCTCATGGTTTCAAGGTCGCGCAACTCGCCGACCAGAATCACATTCGGGTCTTCGCGCAACGCCGAGTGCAATGCATCCGCAAAGCTTCCTGTGTGCACGCCGACTTCGCGCTGGCTGATCAGGCAGCTCTTGCGCTGATGCACGAATTCAATGGGGTCTTCAATGGTGAGGATATGCCCCTTCACCCGTGAATTGATGTCATCGATCATGGCGGCAAGCGTCGTGGATTTCCCCGATCCGGTCTTGCCCGTGACCAGAATCAAGCCGTGATTGGCCCGGCACATCTGCCGCACGGCCTCCGGCATCTTGAGCTCATCGAGCGTCAGGGCCTTCGAAGGAATCGCGCGGAACACCGCCCCCATGCCGTTCAGCTGCCGCATCACATTCACGCGGAACCGGCCGCGATCGCTAAGCGTGTACGCAAAGTCCGCCCCGTCCTTGCTCTCAAAGCGGTCTACCGCGGTCTTCGGCATGATCTCGTAGAGCGTGTCCTTCACGAACTGCTGCTCCAGCCGTTCGTTCTTGAGCGGCGTCAAATCGCCATACTGGCGCACGCGCGGCGGGTCGCCCGCAATGAAATGCAGGTCCGAGCCGCGCCGCTGCAATACGTCCAGAAGATATTGGTCGATGGCCGCCATGGCTATTCTTCCGACATCGACTTCATGGTGCCCGTCATTTCGAGCTTGGGCAGCATGGTCGTGTCCGTCACGAATTTCTGGAACGCCCGCTTGTCCGTGGCGAACGCATACGCGCTGTCCGGGTCGATCTCTTTCGCATTGATGGCCGCGAGCAGCGACTGATCCATCATCTGCATGCCGAAATCTCGTCCCATCTGCAATTGCGTGGGAATCTGGTGCGTCTGATCCGTCTGGATCAGCTTGGCGATGGCCTTGGTCATCACCATGACTTCGCAGATCGCCTTGCGCGAGCGCGCATCCGCAGTCTTCACCAGCACCTGCGTCACCACCGCGAGCAGGCTCTGCGCCAGAAAGCTTTTCGTCTGCTCGCGCTCTTCCACCGGTAATGCATCGATGATGCGGTCAATGGTCTTTACCGCACCCGTGGTGTGCAGCGTGCCGAGCACCAGGTGGCCGGTTTCTGCAGCCGTCATCGCCATGGAAATGGTTTCGGCATCGCGCAATTCACCGACCAGGATCACATCCGGGTCTTCGCGCATCGCGGCGCGCACGCCCTCGGCAAACGAAGGGATATGTGTGCCGAGCTCGCGCTGGATCACCTGCGCATTCTTGCTGCGATGGACGAACTCGATAGGATCTTCCAGGCTGATGATGTTGACCTTGCGCGTCTGGTTGAGATGGTCGATCATCGCCGCAAGCGTGGTGGACTTGCCCGTTCCCGTAGAGCCCGTCACCAGCACCATGCCTTGATGGTAATCGCAAAGCTTCGTCACGATAGGCGGCAGCGCCAGCTTCTCGAGCGTCGGCACTTCCGTTGGAATGGAGCGAAACACCGCGCCCACCCCAGTATCCTTGCGGAACACATTCACGCGGAAGCGTCCGCCATCGGCCGACACATATGAAAAGTCGAGATCGCGCCCCGCGGCAAAATGCTCCGTCTGCGAGCGCGTGAGGATTTCATCGATATAGCCTTCGAGCTCCGTCGCGCGCAGCTCGCGGAATTTGATCGGCAGCAGATCCCCCTGCATGCGCAGCATCGGCGGGATGCCGACGGCGAGATGCACGTCCGAACAGCCTTGCTGCGTGCCGAGCTTCAAAAAAGCGTCTATGCGCGCCAAGCGGATGCCCCTTTCACAGGTATTTGGAGAGCGCGACGCGCATCTCTTCCATGGTCTGGAAGCGCTTGGCCTTGTCTACCGACATGGCCTTCATGATCAAATCGCCGAGCCCGTCCGGCAATGATGCGTTTATTTCCTTGGGCGAGCGCGCCTTGCCCTGCACATGCTGATACATCACTGACATATGATCGCCGCGGGAGTAGGGCGGCACGCCGGTCAGCATCTCATAAAGAATGACGCCGACCGCGTAGATATCCGCACGCTCATCCACTTTCTTGCCGAGAATCTGCTCCGGCGCCATGTATTTGGGCGAGCCGATGACGTAGCCCGTCTTGGTGAGCTGCGTATCGCCTTCGCGCTGCGCAGCGGCGACGCCGAAGTCCACGATTTTGAGCAGCCCTTCTTTGTTGATGAGCACGTTCGCCGGTTTCAGATCGCGGTGCACGATGCCCACCTGATGCGCCACCGTCATGCCGACGCACATGTCGCAGCCGAAGCCGATAGCGCGCTTCAGATCCATGGGCTTTTCGTTCACCACCTCGCTGCCGAGCGTGTGCGAGGGGAAATATTCCATCGAGATGGCGTAATTGCCCTGGATATACAGAAAGTCGTAGATGCGGATGACATTCTTGTGCGTGATCTTGCGCGAGTAACGCAGCTCGTGCACGAAGCGCTTCATCACCTCTTCGTCTTCGGATACGTTGGGATTCAGGAACTTCAGAATCAGGCGCTCGTCCACCACCGTGTCTTCCATCAGCAGCACGGTGCCGAAGGCGCCGCGGCCGATGCGATCGATGTATTTGTAGCGGCCTTCGATGACATCGCCCGCTTTCAGCGTGGAGATGTCGAGCTTGGAAGCGACCTCAGCCTGCTTGGTGACATGCGCAATCTGCGCTTCGGACATGTACATCGTGCGTGCGTCCGGTACTGAAACCTGTGCCGGGCGAATGGCGGGCGGCGCCGCCTGCGTGCCGGAGCCGGACGCATAACTGGTGGCAGAGGATGAACCGCCGCCACCCATGAGTCGACTGTCCATTTCCGAAAGCGCAGATACGGCCATGCGCGCGATGGTCTGATCGGCTGTATTGCCCGCCTGGGCTTGCAGCTTTGCGCGCACCTGCTCCGCATGCCGGTCGTCCGCGAGCTTGCCCAGCGCCTGAATAGCCTCGACGCGAATCTCGCGTTCCGGCCGCGCAATGAGCGGCATCAGGGTATCGATGACTTTCGCGTCGCCGATGCGTCCGAGCGCACGCACCACTACGGGGATCGCTTTCACGTTATTGCCCTGCAGCATTTCCATGAACCGCGGCACGGCGCGCTTGCTGCCGATTTCCGCGAGCGCGTCCACCGCGCGTTCGCTTACCCACCAGTCCGAATCGCGCGTGGCCTGAATCAGGCTGTCCACGGCGCGTTCGTCTTTGGTTTGATTCAGAATCTCGATGGCGGCGCGGCGGATGTCCTCATCCTTATCGCGGATGAGCTGCAGCACCGCCTCGATGACTTTCGGCCCGCCAATCTTGCCGAGCGCATCGGCTGCGCGGCTCCGCACCCACCAGTCGCTGTCTTTCAACGCCCCCAGCAGATGCTTGACCGTGTTGGGGTTGCCTATTTCATTCAAGACTTCGACGGCCGCGCGACGCGCGTTCTCGTTCTCATCCTTCAATATCTCGATCAGATACTTGATCGTATCGGGATGATTGGCCTTGATGACGACGTCGATGGCCTTGTTCTGCACGTCGATCTCGGGATCTTTGAGCAGCGCGCAGACGCGCTCCACATCGATTGGCCCATCCATTCTCTGCAAGGCCGAAAGCGTTGCGGCGCGAATGAGCTTGTTCGGGTCTTTCAGCTGCTGCTGCAACGCCGTTTGCACCTCGCGCGTGTTGAACCGCGCCAAGATGTTGATGATGTGCACGCGGGCAATGGGGTCCTTGCCGCCCATGCGTCCGATCAGCTCCGGCAGCGCCTGCGCATCCGCGACATCGCCGATAATCCGAAACAGCGCAGCTTTTTCATTCGCTTCTTGCGCGTAAGCCGCGTTCAGGAGATCCCGCACGCCAAAGCGGTGCTTCTGAGCGCTCAACACCTCGAGGACGGCGGACTTGGATATGCCCGGCGTTGCGAGCGCCTCGAGCAGCAAATGCGGCGGAAAATTCTTGCTGCTGGTGAGAGCCCATGAGATGCCCGCGATTACCCGAGGACTGCCCTCGACCAGGCCGCGGACGAATTCCGGAAAGGATTTCGGGGTAACGAGCGCGCTTAGCGCGTCGACAAAAGCCACAGTGGCGTTCTTGTCCGCCTCCGGCAGCGCGGCGAATATCGGCTCGAGC
>Ga0065707_10082405_pt1 | contig 15530 bp, 5 predicted proteins | sample SwiRhicommuniRL3_FD_59094 | JGI IMG/M metagenome (GOLD analysis project Ga0065707, IMG submission 59094) | Switchgrass rhizosphere bacterial communities from Rose Lake, Michigan, USA - RL3 v2 (version 2) | ecosystem: Host-associated > Plants > Roots > Rhizosphere > Soil | place: East Lansing, MI...
CAACGGCTGACTTTAATTCTCCTTCTAATAGAAGAAGGTCCCGCTCACAAACTCAAAATTCGTTTTCAAGTGGACAGTTCTTAAAGAGTGAAGATTATATTCCACCAGCATTAGATGCGACCACTTCATTATTTAATGATAAAAATACAAATTTGGATGAAATTGAAATGATTTACTCCAAACGTCGTAACTCTTCAGTGATTGGCTTAAATATGGCCTTGGGAAGACCCTTTACTCCTTCCAGAAAAAACTCAACATTCTCAATTCATCAACTAGCAAATATAAATACAAACATAAACAACAATACCAGTGGGTATCCCCAGCAAGTCCAATCTCCAGTTTCACCACCCAAGCTTGCCAGTTCACAAAGTTCACTCAACTTCTATAGTTATGCTGATATGATTAATAATGATGAGTTTGCCAAGAGACCAGCATTCAAATCTTCGTATAGTCATGGATTCATTCCCAGCATGAAGTCCCAGAGTTTTTCAGGACCTTCTGGCCAGGCCAACAACCAATCATCTACCAAACATTCATCATTTATTAAACATAGAAACCAATCCTCTCAATTATCTAAAGAACTACTTGGAGCCACTCCTACTCCTTCCTCTGTCAAACCGAAATTGGCAAGTTTCAAATCTAAAAACCACCAATCTAATTCAAGCCAACCATCACCAGCAAAATTCCTTGTGTCTCCAGAATCGTCAGATTCGGAAGACCATTCCCAATCAAACAAGAGAAAAAGTATCGGCTCCGCAACCTCTGCCTACAACCCTCCCCCATCCATGGCCAATCCGACTTTTAGCGATAACGAAAGTTTGATTTCAACGTCAATTGGTGATTGTATCAGACAAACAACCACAGAAATCAATGGCCATTGAAAACTTTGGTTTCAGTACAGCAATCTCATTTCTTATTTTATTCGTTTAGTTCCACCGCCTGTTATTGTATTGTGTTTTTTATTGATAAGTGTAGTGTTAGTTACAAGGAGTGTAGTCACGTTTGAATACTGAGTAGTGACGTTTTGATACTAAGCGCAGTGAAGTATTCAATATTGGCTGAGTATCACTCAGTATTCAATTATCTAGACTTAGTAGTATCGCTCAGTATTCAATGATCAGCACAGTACTCAATATTCAGGAGTCCACTAATATCGCTCAGTATTCAATTATCTTGCCTCCATCATCCATGCACCACTTATACTATCCTACTATTCTACTAATACTACTCTATTATTATCAACTCTCCTAATAATCCAATACTCTCTACTATTATTGCAACTATCCCTACACAGCTGAGTGTTTAAATGACCACCAGAGATTACCGGAGTTGTCTTTGGGGATATTCCGTCGTGCAAAGTCCGATTACTCCATTTTGGTAATTAAACATTTTGTGTTGGGTTTCTAGAATGCCACGGAGATAAAAATAGTCCAAAACGAGCCGCGGTATCAGCAATTGTATTGTGATACCTGGTAGTTATAGGGGAAATGTGGGGAGTAGAGTTTATTTCATAGAGTTTGTGTATTTGGTTCCTTTTTATGGTGCGCCGAGAGGAAGGATTTAGAAACGTCATCAGATAAGGCAGGCTTCCCCACTGAAATATTCGCTTATCTAGGGTAGAGTGTGGAATAATGATTATTATCACTAAGGAGCGTAGCCACTTAGAAACTTCTCTCATTACCAAGCCTCCATATCTAAGCTCCTTAGTGATTAGTAGATCACGAGAAGTTCTCTAGAAGTCGAGGAAAGTTGCTAGCTCGACTAGCACCCCACAAACTCCTTATAAACTACGAAGTAATTCCTTAGAACTACAAAGTAATTCCTTAGAACTACAAAGTAACTCCTTAGAACTACACAGGAACTCTTATGATAGTAACTCTTATAAGCCTGATAGTAACTCTTTATAAACCTCACTGAGAACGTCACTGAGTCGCTACGCTCCTTAGTTCCTAGAAGCTCCATGAAGTCGCTCTGTCGGGTAGCACTCCAATACTTGGGTAAACCTCACAGTAACCCCTTGAAAACTACAAAGTAACCCCTTGAAAACTACAAAGTAACTCCATAAAAAGCTCACAGAGATTTCCACCAAGTCTCTATTCTCTCTAGTGACTAACCTACGCTAGCATAGAGGACATGATAACCCCGTGTATCCACGTCAAGACCATTTCAATCACTGGAAGGTCGAACCTGACTAGAGCCCTTGAGACTCTAGACCCCGCTGAGTCACTAGAAGGTCGAACACGAGCTTAGCGGGACAGATTCAAGGAGACCACTAGAGACTCAAAGAGTATGAACTCTAAAAGGAGTCAGGGATCCCCCTACCTTGGAGAAGGCGGATCACCGATCCCCAGACAACTAATGCGCTCCCACCTAATACTTTCTGTTTAAAAACCTTGCAAATACTAACACCGATCACTTTATTGATCGCCAACCATATTCACAAGACCGCCATTTACAATATATCTCTTTAGCCATATAAATATATTATTCTGTATTCATTTCAATTATTTAAATGTTGAATATCTCGATTATAATGGTAATATAGCAGTGTTTTCCATGTAAATGTCGCACCTCTAGTATCCGAAACCCTCCAGCCATTGCAAATAATGTCTGGTACTGAATAATGGCGATCTTGAAAGCTAAGAAAGGCAGCAGCCTCTCCAGTTTATGTCCCAAATTAGAGACCTTCAAAGTTTCTAAGGAGTGTAGTGACTTAGAGACGATCTCTCTTGTCTTCTAGTGACTTAGAGACGATCTCTCTTGTCTTCTAGTGTCTACTCACCATTCTCTCTGAGACTTCTTTCAACTTCCTCTGAGGCTTTCACTACGCTCCTCACAAGAATGGTTCGCACTCTATTTGTTCGAAGCAAACACAATTCTATCGTGATGGTTCACCTATGGCAGTTACTTGCGTTGTCCATTCTTACGATATTTTTCTTTCGACATTTTACACTTCTACGATAATATTAGTGGAGGTTTAGTGAATCTAAGTGAATATTTTACTAATATTAAGAACTTGGCCGCTCTCGGTATTCAATGTGTGACTGTACCGAATCTTTCTACGATTTTCCATATATGAAAAGAATATATATATATTTAAAAATGAATAATTAATTTGTGAGTTTTATCTTTTTGCAACCAATTAGAATCAAAGCGTACAATGATTTTACAACGAGCAACTTCGGATGCAATAGTTGCAAATCTAACTAGGAAATTTTATCTTATTAGATATAGCCATATTACTCACTTACTAGGTCGTTGGATTCTAAACCTTTTGGTTAGAAGGGGGACTGTTCTCGAAGTTACACAAACCAGAGTGATTGCAAAATGTCGCACTAACTAATGTCACCCTAAAAAATGTCACTCCAAATAATGTCGCTCTCTTCGCACCTTCTCATGAAAAAATCGTATCTCATCTCACATCTCTAACTCAACACTCCAATCCCACAATGATTAGAAGACAAGCAAGAGAGAGAAGAGAATACCTCTACCGTAAATCGATAGAACTCCAGGAATCAAGTCTTACCGAAAAAAGACAACAATTGAAGGCTGCTTTAGCTTCTGGTAAACCCCTTTCCAAAGACTTGGCTGAAGATGCTCAACTCCAAAAAGATTTCATATATGACGAAAGTGAACAAACAGAAATAGATGATGAATACAGTGCGTTGAGTGGAATAGCAGACCCCAAGGTCATAATAACGACATCGAGAGATCCGTCCGTCAAACTTCTCCAGTTTTCCAAGGAAATCAAACTCATGTTTCCAAACTCTCTTAAACTCAATAGAGGTAACTATGTCATACCGGAATTGGTCAAATCGTGCTCACGTGTACAAATCACAGACTTGATCATCTTGCACGAACACAGAGGTGTCCCGACTTCCCTTACTATCTCGCATTTCCCCCATGGACCTACTGCCATTTTCACATTACATAACGTCAAGTTGAGACATGACCTACCCAACATCGGAAACGTCTCGGAAACCTATCCCCATTTGATTTTCGAGAACTTCTCCACCACCTTGGGAGGACGTGTGGTCAAGATGTTGAAGCACTTGTTTCCTCCTGGAGCCAAGAAAGACTCTTCAAGAGTTATCACTTTTGTGAATAACGACGATTTCATTTCTGTAAGACAACATGTCTATGTAAAGGTGAAGGATTCCGTAGAGTTGAGTGAGGTTGGTCCTCGTTTTGAAATGAGATTATATGAAATAAAACTAGGCTTGCCAGACAACAAGGATGCTGACGTGGAATGGCAATTAAGAAGATTTATCAGAACTGCTAATAGAAAGAATTATCTTTAGATGATCTAGACGGAAGACCTCTAAAAAATAATCCACTGAACACCTTTAAACATGATCTAGAGGTTTTGGTAAATCATGAATAACTCTCTAAACTATAGATCTATGACTCTCTTGACGCTGGATCTACAGCTTCTTATACTCTCTAATCTACGTTTATTCTCTAGATAGATTTAACAAAGATTTGCATTGAACTGAATTATATATTTTAGTAGTTACTGTGGTGATAAATTAGTCATCTCGTACTCTGGGTCGATTACATTATAATGTTGTGTTTCGGTTACCACGCCTTCGACTATAGGACTGTTGATAACTTGATCAGGAGGGCTAGAACCGCTATTTCTAGAAGTAGCTCGGTCCATAAACTGACCTCCGCTATAATGAGAAGTGTTTCGATTCATAGATGTACCCATCTCTTGTCCAGCAGTGCTACTTCGAGATACCTGAGTATTTAAAGATGCTCCGCTCATACGGGACGTATGGCTACGGAGACCAGCATTTAGTCCGGCCGTCGAGCCTCTTCTTTTGAAAGGATTTGCGTCCGAAAACCTACGGCTCACTGCCCGTCTCAATCTCGAGAATTCTTGACCGTTGTCCAACGTAGAAGATCCGGTGTTGACTCTTTCCAAAGTTGTATTTCTCCGAACTGCATGATGTTCTTGGACCCTATCAAGTCTTTGCATGTCCTTGTCTGGCAACATAATAGCTCTATCCAAGGAGTATGGTAAACCTCTGTGTCTGCCTCTGATCATCATTGCAATGATCACCAACTTCGATAAGGTGGTAAATTCATAAGAAAGAGATGCATTGACGTTTGGGAATCCCAACGACAACCCTACTGTACCATAAGCACTAATGATCTCAAACAAAATCGAGAACACTGTGAACCGAATGTTCCCTTTATTTAACTTGGGACCTTCGGCTATACATATGATGAACAATCCCAAGAATATAAACCATAAATCAAACGACAACTGGTTACGTAAATGGGTTCCAATAAAGGTCTTTGGAGTCTTATCATTTTGTTCGTCTTCGTTTTCTTCATCTTTAAGATAGATCCCCAACGATTGCTCTTCATAGACGTTAGTTCTTCTAATGGAAATAGCCAATGGCAATACTGAGATATACATCATCAACATATAACTGACTTGGACTGCTGGGTGCAAAAGCGACAAATCAAGAACAGAAAACCCGGCAGTTCTGGTACTGAACGCCTGGAACAAACCGTCTATGATTCTATAGCCCACTGGAATTTCTGAAAGATATTCATTATTCAAGTCCAACACAATAAACAACACCAAATCCACAGCATTAAGAACAACTAGAATAAAAAACAACCACCAAGTTGCTACCGATGGAAACAACAATGTAAAACAACGTCTAGGATGGTCCAATAAGAAACCCAAAGATTCTTTAAATAATGAAAGAGGTTTTGCAAATTTAAACAATACCCAGATAATGAAGCGTAGGAAAATAGGAAACCCGGTGTTTCCAATCACGACAAAGAAGCAAACCACAATAAGAACATAAACCGATTCGTTGAAAGACATCATAGAATTGGGGGTCAAAGTAAAGCCCAAGTCATTAAACGAAGACTGCGCAGTGAAAAAGGCCCACCAGGTAGCAGAGATACCCTGGGAACGAAGGATCTCCATTTTTTCGGGCTCCTTTAATATCCAGGGTAACAAGAATATAGCTGCTAGTATATGGCAACCAATATAGTAGAATAACAAGATCTTGATTAATAATTTGACAGCCCTATATTCCACACCACCAAGTTCTTCTTTTTGTTCGTCACTCATGTCAACGAAAGTGGAATTTCTACCCACAGTAGGAACCCACGAAAGGTAGTTTGTCGACATGACTTTACGCAAGTCATGGCCATCGTAATCCGTGGGATATTCAGACGAAGATTCTAGGTCCTGCTCCTCGTCACTGTTATCAGACGTCATACTTCTTGAGTTGTTTCTAAAATAAACAGGAGTCCTATATTTCTTTAATCTGTTTCTCATGGAAGGGTTCTGGGCACGCTTCTTCTTGCTGGCAATAAACCTATCAAAAGTAGACGCTTTTGGAAGGTGACTTTGGGAACCAGAATCTTCCGTAGTGCTTGTTCTGCCGTTGGTTTCTTTCGAGTTGGGTTCAAGATCAGAAGGAGATCTAGTGATTGCTACGTCGTTGATTTCAGAATCTACGCTGTCGTTATGTGAATTATTGTCAGAATGATTGTCAGAGTCTTCATCATCACCATCATGATCATCTTCATCGTCCTCGTCGTCTTCATCATCATGGACGTCATCAGTTACATCGTCAATGTGATGGTCAGTTTCCGAGTCAATTGATAAATCATCTTCATCATCCAAATCTTCGTCATCTGGAGAAAACAATTTCTTATTAAACCTCTTGGGTAAATGGTGACGACGTGATCCTTTAGGACTGCCTCCTATCGCAGAGTTGGAAAAGGACTTTTTCAATTTCGAGGTCCATTGGTTACTGTTAGATCTGTTAATTTTCCATTTCTTGATACCCGAAGATGACGATAACCTTCTTTGTTTTCTTGTGAAGATGGGGATATTTTTATCAGACTTTTCGATTTCATTAGGTGGTTTGATGATCAAGACATCGTCTTCATCGTTAGGATGGTTGGGTGTTAGATATTTGTCATGGACATTATCAGAGAATTGAATATGAGTAGTTGGTGGCGGGGTGGGTGAATGGTTATTAATTTTGTTATTATTATGATTGTCTTGAAGCATGGCAATGGATCTGTACATGTCTGACGGATCAATTTCCTTTTTACGAACTTGAGTTGTTGGAGGATGTGGTAACTCGCCAAATGTTATACCACGATGTTGTTCATCACTATCAGACGGTTCCGATATATGTGCAACGTTATTATTATTTGTTTGAGAAGATGAAGATTGTGGAGACCCATCTGTGACTACGATGTGGCCGTCCTCGTTTTTGAAGACAGTATGAGGGTCGACGTTTGTGTTTGAAAGCCCTAGGCCCTGGTTGTTGACGGTATTGATCCGTGTGGCGTTCAAAGATTCTGTTCTTGCGGCAGCGATGGTTGCCGACCGCCTCATCTTGAAATTCAACTTGGACGACTCTTTGATATTATCGAAATGTCGCTCAAACCAATACAACCGGACGAAAAGTAGAGAGCCGTGGATGTAAATCGGCGTGGTCAAGTCTGTTATCACATAAATGACGATTTGTTGGTATAATGCAAGTTTGTTTATGTCAACCGTATTCAAACCAGCCTGAGTAGATGCACCACTTGTCGTGAAAAGGGCATCCACATACTTGACATTCTTCATAGGATAGACGATAACGGATCCCAAAAACACCATTGATATAATATAGAAGTAATGAACCGCCCGGAAGTTGGGTAAGACTACTTTGGCATACGGATACACACTCGAAGTCACGTAGTGAATCCCATTGCGGACTCGCAATCCAAGCTCGAGTTCTGAACGAAACTTTCGATATCTTGAATACAAATTTTTCATTTTTATATCAACATAGTGGTCAACCAAGGACTATAAGGAGTGAAGAGTGAAAGTACAATGATTCAAGAATATATCAAGAGTCAGCCAAAGAAGTTAGTTGGTGGGATTTCATTTTTCAATGAGATGCGCGCGCATTCCATTTTGGTGCCTAATGTAGCGAGGCTCCACTATTACTGGGAAGTAGTAGGGCCACGTTAGGTACAGCCCAGTCTAGAACGTCCGTATGTTGTGAAGAGGTGCACATTTTGTCCCTAAATAAAGTTGAGTTTTCTATCGATCCTCACCACCTTTGTTGAGTTTAGCATTGGGTAAATATCTCCATTTAAATATCATTATCTAAATAATTATACCTCAATAACTTCGCTATTGTTGTAACAAAGGGCTAATTAGTCTACAATATGATCACGTTAAGCTCAGCGTGGCTTTGCCGTTTATAATTTTCTATGCAGAGCGATATTTTGTATTGAGTTGATGCTCATTTCGGGATTTGGAGCGATTGATGGAAATTTCAAATTAGACTTTATAAGCGAGGTGTCGGCCTAATGTTTGAGTAGTCATAGTAAAAGAATTATATGAGAATAGAAGAAGAGTAGAGATAATATAGAAAATATAGAAAATATTATATAGCAGATATAATAGATATATTAGAAATATATACTCCAGAACTGTTATCTGTTTATATACTTTAAAAGTATTTTTCTACCTCTAATTTAACTGTCTATAACTGGATATGATATTTATTCAATTAGTTGACCAGGGTCTATAGAGTGAGGCTTAGGTATGTATATACATCTAGTAAAATTTATACTGCTTGCTCTAGCTTACTCTAACTTAGTCCAGCTTACTCTAGCGTAGTCTAGCTACTCCGTGTTGATGTATATTTTGACATGGTTAGGTATATTCGTTTTGTGTCACCTAATAAATTAGAGTTTAGATCGAGACTTACTTGTGTAAGATCTGGGAGTTCAGATGTATTAGATCTTCAAGAGGCATCATCTTGTAGAATTACATTTGCTAGGTCCACTAGACTTGTATTAGAATGAATGGTTTAATATACATATACAGGTAGTCAAGAACCGGTTCCAGGATTAAACCCAGATCTATTACTAGATCAACTCAAGTATTTTACTTTTAAGTTACAGAATATTGTATTAACAGTATTGCTTCTATCTATATTATGCTATAGTTGTAGAGAATATACTTTCGCTAACGTTATTGGTGTTGATTATATTTACTCAAAGTTGCAAAATTTTAGAAAAATGATAAATGGGGCAAAGATATTTCAGAAATTCTAGATATTTGATACATGATAAAATCTGGGGTTGTAAAAGAATTACTGCACTACATCGAAGGTAACTAGATGGTTACATAATGGATAGTACTGGCCTTTAAGTAACTACTTCTTGTAATAGATTTCTTTAACTTCTCATGAACTACAATAAGTCGGCTGGCTAAGATACCACGACAAATACAAAAGAAGAACTATGATGTCTTGAGATTACGATGACTACTTCAAAAGATCCGTATCCGTATGAATAGTGATATTACATAGATACATAGCGGACCAGGGCCACAAATTAATAGAAGCTATTCCCATAGTTACTGTTACTACAGTATTGTTTAATTAAGTTCCGAGTCAGACAACTAGTAGCAAAGTTGGAGGTAGCCGCATTGCTCTTATTAAACCATCTCAGTTGCCAGATCAATGTGTCACAATACCATCCCGGTCAATTGAAGTCCAAACAGAGTTCATAATAATTAGCAGGTTAGCAGTACTTAGTATACATCATTCTGGATGCATATCCTGTAGACTGAGAGTGTCATGAGAATGGGCCGGAATGGAAATTTGGCAACTAGTACAAGACCGGAATGGAAAATTTGACTTCATTTGAGTCGTTTACCCACCAGACCGGAACCGGAATGAAAATTTGCATCTCTTTGAATTCTATTTGCAGTCTCTTCTTCTCTTATGTGCCTGTAAAGTTATTGACGTCAATGATTCAATACCCTGGGAACCGACATCCGGAATTCAAAATTTTGCGATGAGAGTTTTAGTATAGCGATATATAGTTATTCTGGTTCGAAACCGACGCAAATTCGTCTTCCAATCAGTAGCAACAAGCCAGTACCCACAGAGACGATGTAATTTCCCAACCATTCCAACGTAAAGCCTTCGAACCATTTCAAGAATAATGTCTTAGAATGTCTCTTTTTGGTTGTGCACTTGGCGGTCAACAATTTCCGGAATTCGGAAAAAGTTTTGCGATGAGTCCCCATGAACTCTTTTCCTCTAACTAACAGGTAGAGTCAAGGTGTTGTTTAAGGACTACGTTGAGGAACAGGAGCTACACTTCCATCACCTGTATCAGTAATTTTTCTAGTAAACCGACGTTTATCTCTAGATTTATCCCTAAACAAGCGTACTAGTTAGCTATACTACTACCAATTAAAATAACGGTCGCGTTTACCCTCGTAATTGCTGAAAAATTTTGCTTCAAAAACTATAAAAGGATGTGAAAATCTCCACCTCGAATCGCCATATATGGAGTTTTTATTCTTCTTGTTATTCCTCCTTTTCTCTCTCTTCTCTCTTTCTCAACAATTATCAATTCCCCATCATAATTGCTAACTCTGGGCTTAGTAAGTATAATTGTTGAGAAAGATGGAACGACTGTAAGACTGAAGACTATGGGCCACGATGTGACTCTAGATAACCCTAGACCATCGATCGTTTAATCCCGCCAAATACTGGTGATAATCTTGGATCCTTTAAACCCTGCATAATCTACATTGTGAACGTCCGTGGAGTATACGTCCATGAAGTATAGATCCATAAACTATAGTCCTATTACTTGACGTCACCTGTATTTTCATCCAGTGCTTCGTTTTCCAGTCTCATCGCATTGAAAAATTTTGGTAGTAAAAATTGTCTTTAAACTCACATCTTTTATCCATCTATTGATCAAGGACTAACATCTCTTCTAGTTATCAGTTCTTTCTTCATCAGTTTCTAATCCTCCCCCCACGTTAGACTCCTGATATTTATTTTGTCTTTTAAACCTGACCCCTACAAGTTTAAAAGTAACCCTTTCAAGTGAAAGTTATTAGAAAATCCATAGAAAGACCTTAGATAAGATGGTTCAAGTATCTGCTCCTATTACTCCTCCAATGGAGTCCACTGGTGATCGTATGATGACCTTGGAAACCCAGGACGGTATTGCCTTGCAAGGTTACTCTTTTGGTGCCCAAGTCTCTACCGCCGGTGAAGTTGTTTTCCAAACCGGTATGGTTGGTTATCCAGAATCTCTTACCGATCCTTCTTACGAAGGTCAAATATTGGTTATCACCTATCCTTTGATCGGTAACTATGGTGTTCCTGCCAGAGATTTGATGGACGAAGACTACTTCCCTGCTTTGCCAAAGTACTTTGAATCTAACAAGATTCACATTGCAGGTTTGGTTGTTGCCCATTACACGGAAGAATACTCCCACTACTTGGCTAAGTCTTCTCTTGGCCAATGGTTAAAGGAAAACAACATTCCTGCCATTTATGGTGTTGACACCAGATCTTTGACCAAAAGATTGAGAGACAAAGGTTCTACCTTGGGTAGATTGGCTTTGCAAAAATCTTCAGTCACTGCCAAAACTGTTTTGGAAGATGAGCCTTCCAACTGGGAACAACACTTTGAGGTTCCTCAATGGGATGATCCAAATGTCAAGAACTTGGTAGCAAAGGTTTCGACCGACAAGCCAGTATTGTACTCTCCAAAGGAAAATGTTACGTTGGGTAAGAACGGCAAGCCAATTAGAATCATTGCTATCGATGTTGGTATGAAATACAACCAAATTCGTTGTTTTGTTAGACGTGGTGTCGAATTAAAGGTCGTTCCTTGGGATTACGACTTCACTAATGAAGAATACGATGGTTTGTTCGTTTCCAACGGTCCCGGTGATCCTTCGGTCATGACCGAAACCGTCTCCAGATTGAGAACCGTCCTCAAGGAAGCCAAGACTCCAATCTTTGGTATTTGTTTGGGTCATCAATTGTTAGCCAGAGCTAGTGGTGCTTCTACCTTGAAATTGAAGTTCGGTAACCGTGGTCACAATATCCCTTGTACCTCTACCATTTCTGGAAGATGTTACATTACCTCCCAAAATCACGGTTATGCTGTTGACACCAACACCTTATCCGATGGCTGGAAGGAATTGTTCGTTAACGCTAACGATGGTTCCAACGAAGGTATCTACCACGACTCCAAACCATTTTTCTCTGTTCAATTCCATCCTGAATCTACTCCAGGTCCAAGAGACACTGAATTTTTGTTTGATGTCTTCATCAACGCCGTTATTGACTTCAATAAGACTGGTTCCTACAAGCCAATTGAATTTCCAGGTGGAAAGATCGCTGACAATAGAGCTGCTTTCCCTAAGGTCGACGTCAAGAAGGTTTTGGTTTTGGGTTCCGGTGGTCTTTCTATTGGTCAAGCTGGTGAATTCGATTACTCTGGATCTCAAGCTATCAAGGCTTTGAAAGAAGAAGGTATCTACACTATTTTGATCAATCCTAACATTGCTACTATTCAAACCTCCAAGGGTTTAGCTGACAAGGTTTATTTCCTTCCAGTTACACCTGAATTCGTTAGAAAAGTCATCAAGCATGAACGTCCAGATGGTATTTACTGTACCTTTGGTGGTCAAACCGCTTTATCTGTTGGTATTGACTTGAAGGACGAATTCGAAGGTTTGGGTGTTAAGGTCTTGGGTACCCCAATCGACACTGTCATCACCACTGAAGACAGAGAGTTGTTTGCCAACTCCATGGCCGAAATCAACGAAAAATGTGCCAAATCTGCTGCCGTAAACAACGTCGCCGAAGCTGTTGTTGCTGCTAACGATATTGGTTACCCATTGATTATTAGAGCTGCCTTTGCTTTGGGTGGTTTAGGTTCTGGTTTCGCCGATAACGAAGAAGAATTGGTTGCATTGTGTAACAAAGCCTTTGCCACTTCTCCTCAAGTTTTGGTTGAACGTTCTATGAAGGGTTGGAAAGAAGTTGAATATGAAGTTGTTCGTGATGCTTTCGACAACTGTATTACTGTCTGTAACATGGAAAACTTCGATCCTTTGGGAATCCATACTGGTGATTCTATTGTTGTTGCACCATCTCAAACATTATCTGACGAGGATTACAATATGTTGAGAACCACTGCTGTTAATGTCATTAGACATTTAGGTGTTGTTGGTGAATGTAACATTCAATATGCCTTGAATCCTTTCTCCAAGGAATATTGTATTATTGAAGTCAATGCCAGATTATCCCGTTCTTCTGCCTTAGCTTCTAAGGCCACTGGTTATCCATTGGCTTACACTGCCGCCAAATTAGGTTTGAACATTCCTTTGAACGAAATCAAGAACTCTGTCACCAGATCTACTTGTGCTTGTTTCGAACCTTCCTTGGATTACGTCGTTGTTAAGATCCCAAGATGGGATTTGAAGAAGTTCACTAGAGTTTCTTCATTATTGTCATCTTCTATGAAATCTGTCGGTGAAGTTATGTCCATTGGTAGAACTTTTGAAGAAGCAATTCAAAAGGCTATCAGATCCACTGACTACCAAAACTTGGGTTTCAACGAAACTTCTGCTTTGATGTCTATTGATATTGACAGCGAATTGCAAACTCCTTCTGATCAACGTTTGTTTGCAATTGCCAATGCTTTATCCGATGGTTACTCCGTTGAAAAGGTTTGGAAATTGACTAACATTGACAAGTGGTTCTTGAATAAATTAGATGGTTTGATTAAGTTTGGTAACAAGATCTCCTCATATGTTTCCAAGGAAAACTTGCCTGTTTCTATCTTGAAGCAAGCTAAGCAATTAGGATTCGAAGACAGACAAATTGCCAAATTCTTGAACTCTAACGAAGTTGCTATCAGAAGATTGAGAAAAGAAGCCGGTGTTCTTCCATTTGTCAAACAAATTGATACTGTTGCTGCTGAATTCCCAGCTTTCACCAACTACTTATACATCACTTATAATGCTGACTCTCACGATGTTACTTTTGATGAGCATGGTGTTATTGTTTTAGGATCTGGTGTATACCGTATTGGTTCTTCTGTTGAGTTCGATTGGTGTGCTGTTAGAGCCATCAGAACTTTACGTGAACATGGTACCAAGACTGTTATGATCAACTACAACCCTGAAACTGTTTCTACTGATTACGATGAAGCTGACAGATTGTATTTCGAAACCATTAACTTGGAAAGAGTATTGGATATTTATGAATTGGAACAATCCGCCGGTGTCATTATTTCTATGGGTGGTCAAACTTCTAATAACATTGCCTTGCCATTACATCGTCAAAACGTTAAGATTTTGGGTACTTCTCCAGAAATGATCGATTCTGCTGAAAACAGATACAAGTTCTCCAGAATGTTGGATAGAATCGGTGTTGATCAACCTGCTTGGAAGGAATTGACCTCCATTGACGAAGCTGAAGAGTTCGCTGCTAAGGTTACCTACCCAGTTTTAGTCCGTCCATCTTACGTCTTGTCTGGTGCTGCTATGAACACTGTCTACTCCAGAGACGATTTGGCTTCTTACTTGGGTCAAGCCGTTGATGTTTCTCCTGATTACCCAGTTGTTATCACCAAATATATTGAAAACGCTAAGGAAATCGAAATGGATGCCGTTGCAAAGGACGGTAAGATGATCATGCACGTTGTTTCTGAGCACGTTGAAAATGCTGGTGTTCACTCCGGTGATGCCACTTTGATTGTTCCTCCTCAAGATTTGGATCCAGAAACCGTCAGAAGAATCGTCGAAGCTACTGCTAAGATTGGTAAGGCTTTAGATATCACTGGTCCTTACAACATTCAATTTATTGCTAAGGATAACGATATCAAGGTTATTGAATGTAACGTTCGTGCTTCTCGTTCTTTCCCATTCATCTCCAAGGTTGTTGGTACCGATTTGATTGAAATGGCTACCAAGGCTATTATGGATTTCCCATTCACTCCTTATCCTAACGTGAAATTGCCAGAAAACTACTGTGCTGTTAAGGTTCCTCAGTTTTCTTTCTCTCGTTTGGCGGGTGCTGATCCAATTTTGGGTGTTGAAATGGCATCTACTGGTGAAGTTGCTACTTTCGGTAGAAACAAGTACGAAGCTTACTTGAAATCTTTGATTTCTACTGGTTTCAAGTTGCCAAAGAAGAACATCTTGTTCTCCATTGGTTCTTACAAGGAAAAGTTGGAATTGATTCCATCTATTATCAAGTTGCACGAAATGGGTTACAAGATCTTTGCCACTTCTGGTACTGCTGATTTCATCAAGGAACACGATGTTCCAGTTCATTACTTGGAAGTCTTGAGCAAGGAAGAAGACCAAAAGTCCGAATACTCCTTGACTCAACATTTAGCAAACAACTTGATTGACTTGTACGTTAACTTGCCATCTTCAAACAGATTCCGTCGTCCTGCTTCTTACATGTCTAAGGGTTACGAGTCTCGTCGTTTGGCCGTTGATTACTCGGTTCCTTTAGTTACCAACGTTAAGTGTGCCAAATTATTGGTTGAAGCTATTTCTAGAAACATCTCTTTGGATGTCACTAACAATGATGCACAAACCTCTCACACCACTGCTGTTCTCCCTGGTTTAGTCAACATTACTTCTTTTGTCACCTCATTTGATGACATTGAAGCTACCACCAAGGCTTCTT
>Ga0065707_10082406_pt1 | contig 15526 bp, 40 predicted proteins | sample SwiRhicommuniRL3_FD_59094 | JGI IMG/M metagenome (GOLD analysis project Ga0065707, IMG submission 59094) | Switchgrass rhizosphere bacterial communities from Rose Lake, Michigan, USA - RL3 v2 (version 2) | ecosystem: Host-associated > Plants > Roots > Rhizosphere > Soil | place: East Lansing...
CGCCCCCTCCCAACCGAACTGCTGGTCTGCGGTCATCCCCTGAAAGAGGAGCTGCTTGGCCTCGGGCATGAGGAAACCCGGGAGCCTTTGCTTTGTGAATTCCGCTTGTACTGTACGGAAGAGGGGGAACTCCCAAGCGTTGGCGAACCAGGCGGCGACGTTCTTGGCGTGCGCCTTGGTCTCGGGGGTCCAGGTCCCCTTCTGCCCAGTCCGGGAGTCCCCGAAGAAGAGCTGACGCTGCAGGTCGGCCGTCGCGACCTCCATCCCACTTCGAAAGAAGCGCCAGAGGCCTTGCTTGTTCTTCTTGAACTCCACAGGAACGGGGAACTTCTTCATGTGCTGCTCGACCATGAAGGCGTCGACCTCTGTGCATCGACCCAGAAGGCGCGAGACTGAGAACTGCCCAGCCTCGCACCACTGGATCAAACCCACTGAGACGATGCAGCGGTCGTACATGTTGATGGCATCGAAGGTTCCGCCTTCTGTTGCCGTGAGCACCGCAAGACACTTGTCGAGGAAGTCGGGCTGCGCCGGCGGTGCATACTTGAGGACGCCACGAAAGAACGGGCCCTCGAAGTTCTGGTAAGCGCCCCAGTTGATGTCCGCTGCAGTGACCATCTATCTCCTTCCTCTCTTCGGAAACTTCTGACGAAGCTCCCTTTCTCGAAAGTACACTACCTCAGCTTCGAGTTCCAGGTTGCGCTGGCGTAGGGCCACATTCTCCTTCTCGAGTGCGGTGATCTTCTCCACCAGAACACCGTTACACTCTTCCGTCAGAGGATCCACCGTATAGTAGTAGTCATTTCTGTACGGCTCTTGCTTGTACTTCTCTTCGGAGACTCGATGCCCACAAGAGCACGGGAGGAATCCGTGTGTCGGACAATAGGGATCACCCGACATGTTCCAGTTTCCTCATCAAGCGCTTGATGGGCCCGTAGCTCTTTCGATGGATCTCACAGGGGCCGTACTGCTCGAGAGCCCGGAAGTGCTCCGGAGAGCCGTAGCCTAGGTGGTTCGCGAAACCGTATACCGGATAGACGCCTGCCGCGTAGGAGCCCATCCACCAGTCTCTCTCCACCTTGCCTAGAACGCTGGCCGCAGAGACGGCTGGAACGCGGCCATCCGCTTGAACGATCGAGTGGTACTTCACCCCTCCGTTTCTGTGGAAGGAAAAGTTGCCATCCACGATCACCAGAGCCTTCGGGAAGAGCGAGAGGCAAGCCTGGATCGCGCGGTGGTGCGCACGAAGGAGCATGGGGTACATCCCCTTCCTGTCGATCTCCTCGACCGTCACGTACTGTTGATTGAACGTGAGGGCGGTCTTGTAGACCTCTTCCGCCAAGTCGCGTCGAAACTGCTTCTCTTTTGGCTTCTTGAACTTCTTCGAATCTTGTAGCCCCGGCAGTCCCCTCCAAGTGAAGGGGTAGACAACGGCAGTGACGACGAAGGGACCGGCGAGGGCGCCAGTCCCAACCTCATCACTGCCGATGACGAACTGCGGCCGTGGCGGCTCACGTATTTCGAGAGGAAGCCGGTCCCACCAGTTCATCCGCACGGAGGCTTCCAAGGTGCGTTGATTCGAGCCCGGTCCTCTGCGCTCAACTCTTCGTGCGTGAACTCCAGGCGCTTGTCCGCAGCCGCCGGGTCGCAAGGCCAAAAGACCGCGACTCCATCAGCACTGTCCTTCAATGGATCCAACACGATCTGTGCCAAACAGTGAGTGCACCCAGCGATGTAGACGGGATACTTCTCCCCGTTCTTCCTGAACGCCTCGATGTGATGTCCTTTCCCCTCCGCCTTGATGCGGGCCTCCTCCATCTTGGTCTCGAGACTCGTTTGGAGAACCGGGGTGTGGTGAGAGGCGCCGTTGAGCTTCGAGATGCCGTTCGACTTGGTCTTCTTGGTCATGAGTCCTTCCGAGAAGAACAGTTGGTTGCTTGGTTGGCCCGCCGATCGGCGAGCCAGTGACGTACAGCCCATACCTTCCGCCGGACCCAGAGGATCGCGGGACCGGCAAAGGCCAGGCCGGTCAGGATGGCATAAGCCTCGTCCTGACAGAAGTGGATGCCGAAGATGTTCATGATTGCTCCTTCCTTCAGGCCGGAACCGGCTCCTTCTTCTCTTCGCACGCTCGGGCGATGAGGTCGGCGCCGTAGTCGATCGCGTCGATGAGCGCCCGAAGATCCTTGGCGGCGTCGGCTCCCGTCGCACCCCCGAGCAGCTGGAAGTGTCGTCCCAGAAGAGCTCGGGCCGCCTCTCGAAGAGAGCCGTAATAGCCCACGACATCCCAGCTGACGGTGCCCTTGTTCGGGCCTTCCTGCACGATGCGGCGCTTCTCCAGCGTCACGTTCTGCGGCCCCTCGTTACTGATACGCACACCGTCGACAATATCGATGACCATGAAGTATCTCCTCCACGGTTCTTATCTCGTGCCGGCTAGTTCAATTGCTCGATCGAGCACGGCGAGTGTGGCTTCGTGACCAAGTACATCGTTCACGTAGCTCGAAGACTCGTAGGCGACGTAGTCCCAAAGCGGCGGCTCTGGATCTCCCGTGTCGAAGTTGACGTGCTCGATACGCAACTCGGCGGCGTAGAGATCCACCGCCGCACGGTCTAGGAGCTCGAGCATCTCGAAGGGCACGATGCCCGACCTGCCTGCCGCGATCCCGATGGCCGCCTCGAGGCACCAACAGATCGCAGATGGATCCGATGGGCGCACCGGCGTGCCGTCTTGGTTGCGAGCGGGAGCGTCTCTCGTCCAACGGGCGGAGTCAGTGAGAAGGGTACGCGCCTTCTCAAGAACCTGCCTCACACGTCAGCCCCTTCCGGCGGCGTGTTCACGTCCTTGGACGCATCGGGCTTGTTGAAGAGCTCCGGCGGCAGACTTTTGATCTTCTCCGCTGCCGAAACAATGTCGTTCTTGATCTTCTCGACGCGATGCAGCTCGTTGGGCCGCACGTCAGAGTCCTTCCCTTCGATGCGTTCGATCTGGGCATCTAGCGCATCCTCGAAGGTAAAGGACGAGAAGCTCTGTACGCTCTCACGTCCCTTGACGAAGGCGTAGGCATTGGCCACCGAGCGTCGAAGCTCGAAGGCAAGGTTCTCGTTGGTCTGGGTAGCCTTGTCCTGATCGTTCGCCATGTGCGCAGTCTACTTCAGTTCAGGCGACGACGGTTGAAGTCCTTCGGGCCGTTTGGCGTCAGCTCCACCACAGACCCGGCGGCGTCGAGTTGCCGCAAAAACTCCTCCCTGGCGACCTTCTCACGCTCGGGCGAGTTCTTGACGCACGGAAAACAGACCGAAGATCCTCCGGGCCCGTACGGTCGCAAGTCCCCCTTTGTAGTCCCACAGTAGTGACAAGACCCGTCCATCATTCCTCCACGTAGAAATTGCGTTCGCCCTCTGGACACTCCTCGCGGAGTAGAACGAGGCAACGCGTCCTGCTGCCCTCACCCGTCCCATAAGATTCGGTAGTGTGATCGCACCGACTACACGTCGCGCGTACACCCGCGACTTCCTTGCCGTACTCGTTCTCCAAGACGACTTCCTCGATCGTGCACGTGACTTCTGCCATGCCCCTCTCCTCTGCTTATCGTGTTGAGGAATTTAGACTCGGACCATGAGCCACAAGACGTCCGGCTCCTACCCCTTCTTCGAGAAGATCGCCCGAGAGCTTGTTGACAAGCTCTCGGACGATCCGTCCCAAGACGCCAAGGAGATCGTCTTCGAAGCCAGACGACTCCTCGATCAGCTCCAGACCTTTGCGGAAGAAGAGCCTCCGCACGCCAAGAAGACCGAGGTCATACAACAACTCCTCGACATCAACCGACAGGCCTTGGACTACCTAACGAAGAAGTAGTGCGTGCGGTCTCGCGCTAGACACCTAGATGCTTCTTCAGTGCCTTGCCGAACTGCTCGGTCATCTCTTCCACCGTGAGCACGTTGTTCTCGACGAGTTCTTCGATCGAACCGCTGGGCAGATCTTCATCCTCGTCGCGGTTGTAGGCCACGAAATTCAAGGCCAGATCGCTCAACACGAGTAGAGCCGTCTTTCTCATCTGCTTCTGCTTCTTCGTCATTCCTCCTCCACTATGGCGATCGTCCCATACCCACGTGGGACGATCGCCATGATGAACACCGTTCAGAGTAGCTTCAGGAAGGCGATGATGTCCGCCGCCTCGTTGTCTTGGATGAAGAAGCTCGGATCCCCCAGCCCCTGCGCCGTGATGGCGAAGAAGACCTGGTAGTGCTGCATCATCTGCTCGAGCGTCTTCGCCGAGCTGTCGTGGAAGTACGGCGCCGTCTTCGAGACGCCCCAGAGCGTGGGGATCTTGAAGACGCTGGCCGCGCTTCCCGGGTTCAAGAAGCAGACTGCCGGATCGTCCGCGCACGGCTGGCCGGTCACGAGCGCACGCCCAGGGTCGGGCGACACCATCGTGAGCGTCTCGCCGAACAAGCCTGCGTTCGCGAAGTGGATCGTGTAGACCGGCGCGGCGTTCGCGTTCAGCTCGGAACTGAAGTTGGTCGCGAACCTGCTGCCGGCGAACTCGATCGGGTTGAAGGCGTTCACCTTGTTGAGCAGCGGCCCCGAGTGGCACATCGCACAGAGGCCCCGCGGTTGGTCCAAGAAGAACTCGCGCCCGCGCTGCTCGGCGGCCGTCGTGCCCTGAGGAAGTTGCGGAGGTGGGCCCCCCAACGCGAAGAACGCCAGCGAGGGACGGGAGTAGAGCGTCTTCTGGAAGTTCGCCATCGCCTGCTGCTCGATTGCGGTCGGCAGACGCCCCGGCTCGTTGTGCGTGATCACGGCATCCTTTGACTGCCGCGCGAGTTCGGCATCCTCGCGACCGTCGTACATGATGTGGTCCTCGAAGAAGATGTTCTCCGAGGTCGGCACACCACGACGGACGACATTGGTGAGCTGACCGTTCTCGTCCTCGAACACGTTCTCATCACGCTCGTCGATCGTCACGTTTGCCGCGAGCTTGATCGGGATGCGAAAGCTCGCGTGCGTTCGCAGCAGCGTGTAGTCGTCTCCCGCACCGTCGTCGCTGTCGAGAGAACGGAAGAGCGGTCCACCGGGATCATCGGCGAACGCCTCTTCGACCTGTGCCACGCTTAGCGCAAAGTGCCCGTTGCTCGTGTGACAGTCCTCGCAAGTCCGGCCATTGCCGTCGAAGGTCTCGAAGTTGAAGAGCAAGAACCCGTGGATCGGACCACCGAGCTCCGCCTCGGCTGAACCGATCGATTCATCTGGCGCTTGAGCCACACAGGCGAAGATGAACGCGCAAAGGAGCAACAAAAAGTGTCGCATGTCTACCTCCTGGTTTGTGAGTATACCGATTGTTAGTGACCATTAGAGCATCCTACTTCAAGAGTTCTTGTAGTTCCTTCGGGGTCGGCTCTCGTCCGTGCAACAGGCGGAAGATGTTGATCTTCTTCCATGCTTCCTTAGAGAGGGCCGGGTATGTTGGAACAGATCCGCTTGGCACATCGGACATATCCCTCTCCGCCTGCAGTGCCGCCGCCTCCCCTGTGAGGGGCGCAGCCTTCCACCCAGCGTTGACCCCCTGAGCGAGGCCAAAAGGCTTCTTCAGGGCCATCGAATGATCCTGGCATCACGAAAGGTGCGACGAAGGTTGTTCGCCCAGTCGACGCCGAAGTAGACGGGTCGGGCGGACAGATCCTCTTCCGCCCGACGCGCCATCTCTTCACGCCAGTCGTCGTAGCGCTGAAGTCTCCAACTGAACTCGCACACGCCTGCAACGACGCGCCGCTCGAGCTGAAGTATCTCGATGGAAGGAACCCAGAGCATCACATCCCATTCTGCACGTGCCAGAGAATCTCGTGGTAGGCCTTCGCCCGCAGCCACGGACGCTGAATGGAGAGTTGTCGTTGGTTGTACGGCTGATCCCAGAGGACCGGCATTCCAAACGGATGCGCCATAGACCACTCTTCGACGTGCTCTGGCTTGTCATCTGCTAGCAGATCCCCCGCGACGCAATACTTCGCAGAGGTGTGGATTTGTTGCTTGGGCGAGATGTCGAAGTGCTTTATCAACCACAAGGTCCGATCGTGAACCCACGTCGGCCCGAGCATCGGACTCGTCAAGGCATAGACGTCCATGTGCTCCCGCAACTCCCACACGAACTCGACAGAACCCGGATAGGGCTCGAAGGTCGAGCAGAATCCTGGCTGCTTGTAGATGTCGAAGCACGGCTCCTCTAGCTCCGACGGAATAGCGTCGAAGATGTTCCAGGTCCGAAAGTCGCTGGGCACGAACTTCTTGCACGGTATGCCCCGTGCAATTGCGACCTGGTCCACCACTTCAAGCGCTGGCGTCAGGAAGTCCGCCAGGAAGCCATCTACATCAAGCAAGGCACGTTTCCGTCGCTTTCTCATTTTCTCCTCGTATCACCAGAGCGCCCGTGTACGATCTTGTAGACGGCGATGTGACTCACACCGTACTCCCGGGCCAGAGCACGAAGAGACGTATCACCAAGGTTGTACCTTCTACGGATCTCGGCTCTCTGTGCCGGAGAGAGCTTTGCTTTTCGCCGGAACGGGTGGCTCTTTTTCAGCAGCTCCTCGATGAGCATCGAGGTGACGCCCTTGGCCACAACTACCGGGTGCTGTCGTCAGCCGGGACCGCGGGTCTTGGTCCGATCGGTCTGCCGAACTTCTTGTGGAACGCCGTGCCCATCGCTTGAACACTCATGCTTCTTCCCCGTTCCGCCACAGGCGAAGCAGCCCGCGACCTTCTCGATGTAATTGTGAAGAAGAGGATGATACACGGCAAGGCGCAGGCCACAGTCACAGTAGAGTCCAGGAGTCATGCTTGTTCCCTGTGTTGGTCACCGCTGCCCCGGCGCGAGAACAGCCACGCTGCCGAGGGTCACCTTGATCCGGTGCTTGCTACCCACCCCGAACTTCTGAAACTCGGCGAGGCCCACCGGTTCGTAGGAGTACTCGCCTTTGTCTGCCGTGAAGTTGACCGTGTACCGTGCCTCTTGTCGAGAGCGTTCTCGCTCTCCGTCGCTGAGGTCTCGATCCAGCCCGATCTTCTCCGGGTTGGGCCAGAAGGTCTCGGTGGTCGCTCCCGTCTCGATGACGCGGCGGTTCTCGTGCCACTCCCAGTTCTTCCAGGAGTACCAAGGGCGGTAGACCGGATCGTCTCTGTATACCGCCTCCTCGGTCGTGTAGGGCTCACTACAGTAGCGCGTCGTGCAGCTCGTCTGAGGCGAACAGACACGATCACCACCCGAGCAAGTCATCGAGCCGTTCTTGTTCGAACTGCAGTGCCTGGGTGTCGTGGTGCAGTTCTGCGTCGTTCGGCAGTCCTGCCCACAGGTGACCTGACGGGTGTGGCGACGGGTCTCGTAGTGATCAACGACGTGGTCGTGGTGGTGCACGCGTCTTCCGCGATCCTCGATGTCGAAAGCCGAACCAGGCCTCTTCTCCTCGAAGCCCTCATCGGTGTAGACAGCATAGCGATCGACGATGACCGTGTGCGTCCATTGTACCGAGCCGACCGTGGCATCGTAGATGCGTGGACGCAGCAAGAAGAACAGCAGAACGCCGAAGAGGAAGGCGCCCACCAAGGCCAGGACGACCTTCGCGGGCTTCGTGTTGACCGTGAAGCGTCGAACAGCGTCATCGACGGGCTCTTCTCTCTTCTTTCCTCCACTGCGGTCGATGACCTGAGGAGGCCAAGCATCAGGCTTCTCTCGTTTGGGTGCCCTGCGGTAGCTACCACCGATGAGAGGTGGCTCTGGAGACAACGCACTCTTCCGCTTCAAGTACTCGGTCTCGGCAGAGTCTCGAGAGGTGCCCTCCTTCTTGCCCCCGCCACAGTTCGAACATTCACCTTTCGTATTACGCTCGTGGCCCTTGCAGTACCTGCAGACCCAATCGGCGCCGGCGGTGAACTTCTTTAGGAGCTCGGGATCTTTGACACCATAACCAGGACCGAGGTCCTCGGCCATGATCTCCTCATCCTTGTCGTCCTTGACCTTGCCACAAGAAAAGCACTTCTCGTCGCGTCCCAGATTCTTGTGCTGGCATGCACGACAACGCCAATGACACTCGAAGACGTCAACAGGCATGGTGGCTAGCCTCCATTCTTCTTATCCCCGATATCAACCGTTTCTTCGAATGCTTTTTGATACTCACGATCGAAGAGCGTGTCCGTACGGATCCAGGCTTCCTCCGAAATCTCGGACAGCTCCTGCAGCACCTTCTTGTACTGGCCCACGAGACCCGTGGCGACATGCCGCATCCTCGCTTCTTGAATCAGCACTTCGATCAGCTGTTCGCGAGAGAGCTTCTCGATCGCTCTCCTGTAGCTCTTCTCTGGAAAATGCTTGAGCTTTAGCGGGATTTTCACTTCTTCCCACTCTCGTTCTTCTTGTTGCGGAGACGACCAACCACGCCCTTGCCGGCCTTAGTCGTGTGCGTGTGATCTTTGCCGCTCTTCGTTCCACAACGCAGGCAGTCGTTCTTACCGTGCTTGCACTTAGGATTCGTTGGAGGCACCTCGAGGGCCTCTCCACCGTATTGAGCGATCACGGTTCTCATGGTTCGAAGACCTCAAAAACGTGCCAGACATAGGTGCCGTTCGGCGTGAGGAACGTACCGATGTAGTTCTCGTTTCGTTCGACCGGATGCCCGGTACCGTGAACGGTGAAGGTCCTCTCGACCTGTGGGTTGTCGGGACTGCAGAGCACCCACATACAGGGAGTGTCCCCCTGCATTGCCACATGAATGATACGCGACACATGCGGCATCTCGAGCTTGAATTTCCCTCCGATCTCAATGGGGAACTTCCAGACTACCGTGTTCATGGCACCTCCACACAAAGCATTCCATCATCCAGAACCGTCACGACATCCCCACGGGGTTCACGTCACTCAACTTGTCGGCGTCTTTGACCGCCTCTTCCTTAGTGAAGTACCAGCGACCAGAAGATACGCCGGCCCGTGCACAGGACGGACCGGCGTACGGCATCGATGACACCCTGGACTTCTTTCGGATGAAGTATTTCACTTCTGTGCCTCGCTCACTCGGCCCGTCTTCTAGTCACCGGCTTCTTGGCCTTCACACCAGCCATCTTGAGCTGTGCACCCAGCACCTTCTTGATGGTGTTGTCGACGATCTTCTCCGCCTCGTCTCGCGCTTTTTGGTCCAGCTTCCAACTAAGCGTCCGAGCGAAGGTGCGCTTCAGCTCTTGTCGAAGCTGCCCGTCACGATAGGGCTGAGCAACGAGCTTGTCCTCCGTCACCACCTTCTTCACCCACTTCGTCACAGCAGTGTCGAGCTGCTGTTGAAAGACGCTGCCGCTGCGGAGCTTACGCTGGATCATGTCCGTAATTTGTCGACGGACTACGGCCTCGACGACGATCTTCACGTAGCCCTCGAGACCTCCCTGGATGCTCTGTTCCCAGGTCTCGAACGCCGTCTTTACACGATACTCCCGCTGCTTCTTGTTCATCCCTACTCCTTTACGATCTTCGAGAAGTCATGCTCGTTGAGGATCATCTTCCGTTCCTGAACCCAGCCCTGCACATTGCCGAGGAAGTGGGTGAAGTCTCCAGTACGTCGCCACATCTGGTATTCTTCGTCCCAGATCACGACAGGCTGTTGGAAGAGATCGAGCTCCTTCAGCGTCATCGGGCGTGCGGGGTGCTCGAAAGGGCTCATGTGACCACTGCCACGAAGACTGCTGTAGCGGGCGACGTCCTTCTCGAAGTTCTTTACCTCCTGTCTCTCGTAGGAGACGGCGGCGCAGCGGCCGACAGAGACTTTGCGAAGGATCTTGATCCACTGCTCGCCAGTCTTCTTGTCGAACTCGCAGGCGGCATCGAGATCCTCTTTTGGCGTTGAGCCATCGAGATTGTGTACGTAAGGTAGATGCCAGTCTCCCTCAAGAAGCCGATTGGGCCTCGAGGCCGCTCGCGCATCCCGCATCATCTTGGCGATGATCTGGTACTCCGGTGAGGCGTCTGGATGACAACGCAGGCCGTCGTGGTTGCTCCACTCGGTGGCGGTGATGACTGCCGTGTGCCAGGCGTAGGTCTCGATGACGCGGTTGGCCCACTACTTGTGAACACCGCACTCATCCGACAAATGCTTCGCCCATCGAACAGCATCGCGAGCGGCCCGGCGCCAGGCCATATCCGCTTCGGCGAGCTGCGCCACTTCGAGGTCCTCGTAGGACTGCATCCCTGGGCGGTTCTTTCCGAAAGCCACCGGCACGAAGGGATCCTTCTCGATCTGCTCGATGCGTTTCGGGACCGGGATGGCACGACTCGAGGCACTGTTCCTCGAGAACATCCGATGTGTGTTCACCTCCGCCAGGATGAACCGTGGGAAGGTGGCCTGAATGGTCGTGTACCGATGGCCGTATTGATTGATGCTGTCGAGGATGATCTTCGCTTCGTAGCCCATCACTTCTTTCCTTTCATTTCTCGTACCAGTGCCTGCCAGTCATGACCGAACCTATTGGAGATGACGCGCCCTTTCTCGTTGCGCAGTTCGACATAGTAGGTCGCGATCTTCTTGTGGGCGTTCCAACGCTGCCTCCGCAGCGTGAGTTCATAGAACTTCACGCCGCCGAGGTATCGTCTCCAGACGCGTTTATCGAAGGTGTGCCACGACGGAGCCGCGTACCCTGAAGCACTAACGGGGTCTGGTCGTCCTGGATAGACCAACCTCCAACCGTTCACTCGCGGGCTTCCCGCGCCTTGTCTTCCAACGTCGGCCGATTGTCGCGTTTCATTTCTTCGATGGTCCTGAGTCTGAGAATCCAAAAGGCTCCTTGGATGAAGCCGAGCCAGCGCTTGGCCTTGCCTTCACTGAACGAAGTGTCCACAGCGCGGCACATCCAAAGAAGGTGGTTCTCTGCTTCCTTGTGCTGCGGAAAGCGATCGTGATCGAAGCGCTGAGGCGTGTAGCCCAAGTCACTGAGGTACTTATCGTACTTCTGGAGCACCTCCCTGACCTTCTGCATGTCCATTACCGCCTACCCTTCTTGGCCAGAACATCGAGACTTTTGACCCCGGCCCGCACCATGGCGGCGCAGAGCTTGATGTGAGAGACGCTCAGGTGCTTGGCGACCTTCTTGATCGCTCGCACCTCGTCCCGAGTGAGCTGAACCAACACGGAACTCTCTTCTTTCATGGTGACCTCCACACCCCCCAGAAGTTGACGACTCACGCCTGCCTCACGAAGATACGCGGAGGAAAGCCGCCCTGCTTGACCCATTCATCTAGGGCCAACACGAGCTCCGCGAGAGAGTAGGCGTCTTCCTGATCGATGCCGTTGCTGTTTGGGTTTTCGAAGTCGGCGCGCATCGCCTTGGCGCGCTCGACAACGATCTCCCAGTTCTTGTCGGGGTCCATCACTTGCTCCTTGCGCGAAAACACGCCTCATCCTCATGACGAGTGATCTCGAAGAGGTGCCCCAGCCGCTCCCTCAGCGAGTGCTCGAGGGCCATCAACGCAGACGCTCTGTTGGGACCCGTACCCGAGAAGACGAACGCGTTGTTGCATGCCTCGGCCGTGACCACTCCATCTCTCTCCACGAAGTGATACTTGAGGTCTTGCATCACGTGTACTTGAGAACGAACCGGACCATGGCCCACACGACGACGCCGATGATCCCGACGCCAATGAGCGCGAACACACACCAAACGACGAAGAACTTCTTCGCGGTCTTCTCCATACGCAGTCTCTGTTGCTCCATGCTCTTCTCGTGTTCCTCGAACCATTTGTCGTGATCCCGCATGAATCCTCCTAGCTAAAAGAAGGGCGAATCCTTCAGAACTCGCCCTTCTTATCCCGGAATGACTCCTCGGCTTGCTGCGCCCAGTACTCCCCGATCTCCATCATGATCCTGGGAGAGTAGAAGTTCTTGTGCTCCTCACAGACGAAGGCCTTGCCCTCGACGGGGCCTACGCATCCACGTACGAAGTAAGCTGCCTCTCCCCCACATGGACGTGCGCGGAACGTGGCGCCTGGCTTCCAGTCGAGGCACATGACCTCGCAGGTCTTCTTGCCCTCGTCATCCATCAGCACTTGAGCCGACCCGTACGAACCACATCCAGCTCGAACGTCCAGTCGGCGGCTTGCCCCTGGATCCAGAAGTTCGTCTTCTCGGGCCAGAGAAACTTCCTGAGGTCTTCCCCCAACCAGAAGGCTCTAGGCTCCTTGGGAAGACCTCGCTTTGCGAGCGCTGCAACACCGAAGAGACGTTGGATGAAGGCGTCTTCCTCTTCGTTACTGAGATGTCGTTCGGCTTCTAGGGCCGCCCACTCCGAGATCCTCAAATACTCTCTCTGCTCGTGCGCATGCTGCTCACACAAGAAACGCCATGAGTAGGAACGCCTCATCTCGTTGAAGTTGTACGTGGAGTAGGTCACGAAGTCCGCCCTACGCGGGTAACCACGCGAGAAGCCCGTCGAGTCCGGTACCCAGGCCTGACACAGACGAACAGTTTCATCGTTGTTCATGGGTGGTGGCCACTGTCGTAGGTGATGGTAATGTGTGGGCTCTCTCTGGTTCAGGCGTAGTTTCTGCGAAGCGACCGCGTGGCTCTGCCAACGCTTCTTGTTTGGTTCTGGGTAGCCTGGTGGGGGCTTCCAGCTACCATCGCCTTTCTGAATCCACCCATTTGCTTCTAGGTACACGCGCTCCGCCAGGAGCAGCAGCTCGTAGGCAGTGTGAGCGAACGTGGACTTCACAAGAACCTATCGGGCTTGAACTCGTCCGGGATCTCTACCCCATAGAGTTCTTTCATCTTGCTGACGAACACCGGCCAGTCACTGGGCGTGACTTGGGTCCTGGTGCAGTAGAGGCACTGCCCTTTCGACCCGTGCTCGCTCGCTGGCCGGTGGATGTCGATGCTGTTGTTGAACCGAGCGACGGAGCCGCCATCTGGGCCGTTGACCCACACGCGAAATCCATCGCCCAGGATCTCGAACACCTTTCCTTCTACTTCAACCACCTTCTCCAACATCAGAAGTCTCCTTCAGTCGACGCAGTAGGACCGCGCGCTTGCACCGTTCGGCGTGCCCGTCTTCTAGATACTTTTCGCACGAAGGGCACACCTCCAAGTGGCTCTCATCGATGATGAGCGCGGCACATGCTTCATCGCGTTCTCTGATGACCCGCTCGATCGCGGTCACCACATCGGCACGGTACTGTCCACCATCACAAACAGGCCGCAGAGCCTCGATGAAGACCTGCTCTCGGCCACGAAGATGGGCGGCATCCGACTTCGATTTTTCCCAATCGGCGATCTCCTCCGCCGTGCACCAGCGCCCCTGTGGACCCGTTGACGGTGCCGAGTCTGGTGCTTGCCTCGTGGCATAAAAGCGTGCGCAGTTGGCGAGGAAGACCTCGCGGGACGGAAGTGCCGTACTCGCTGGCGGGCCGCCGATCGCCTCGTAGAGCACCGCGTCATCGAGCCAGCAGCGGTCGTCACCGCGCTGATCTCGATGCTTGGTGATGGCAGCCCGAAGAACATCAGCCTCGCTCTCCGTCTGGTTGATGGGTCCATCGATCGCCAGGACCGAACGGCCAACGCCGTCACGGCAACCAGCACGCGGCGGATATCGGTCTGGTTCCACTCAGAAAGATCATCACTCACTGGACCCATGGCGGAGATGTGTCGAAGCATCTCTCGCAGGCCCTTCACCTCTTCTTCTTTGGTACGGAACCTGTTCTTGGGGCGGAACCCAGCAGCGAAGAGCGCCGACTCCAAGTCGGACGAGAACTCCTCGTCAACTGAACGACGGCGCTGGGCGTATTCCCAGAGCAAGTCCTGTGCAGTCGGGTCCTTCACGCTCAACGGGACCTTGCCGCGTGGACAGGTCGGGTACTTGTCGCTCTGGAACTCGCCATCGATCAGATGACTACCCATCCTTCGCCTCCTTGCCGCTCTCGATCCAGTTCGCCTCATCGCGGAGCACACGAGCTACGCGAAGGTCCTTCTCACTTGCAGGCCATGGCGCCTTGTCACCCAGCTCTTGCCAGCCTTTCGCAAGATCGCGCAACCGTTTCACGACGCGTGTCTGCGCCTCACGGGCAGCGACTAGCTCGGCTTCTACTGCTTCAATGTGTTCGACGATTGCAGCACCTCGTTCGCCGATCCACGCTGACAAGTTGAGACAGAATAGATCTCCTTTTTTGTCGTGCTTGTGCGCGGCCATCTGCGACACTGCACCTCGAATACTCTCGATCAGGGCATCATGTCGTTTCATCCTGTACATTCTCCGAGAGAGCCTCTTCAGCCACTCGCACGTGCATCTCACTCAAGAACTCTCTGTACGAGATATGGACCCTGCCTTCCTTGTGCTCGTCGCAGAGGAAACCGAGGAGCTTTGGGCTCTCTTCCGGATCCGTCTGCCCCACCCAGTTGGCGACCTTCAAGCACTGCGTCGTCGACGTTACAAAGAATAGACAGTAACGCAGCGGCAGATCATCTTCATCCATGTAGCAATTCTTTCTCGGCCTTACGCACGAAGAACTCTCCGATAGGTAGTATCGCTGTTCTCGACGAGGGCTTGATTTCAGTCATCCGGCATTCGTGCGCCGCACAGACGAAGATGTTTCGCCAGCACCACTTCTTCTTGTTCCTCAGAAAGACCGTGCAGGCCAAGGTCGCCCTTTCCAAACACAGGTCACAGTGCGTGTATTCTTCGGTCATCGTTGTGATGGTCCCAATTCTTGCTCCGCCACGAGAGCCCAGTATTCCCCAATGGAGCGTAGTGCTAGAGGACAGCACACGTCGTCGAAGTTGATCACGTTTCGAACGTCCTGCAGATGCTTCTCGCAGAGCGGCGTAAACCTCGGCGCGAACCCGCCGGCCCTCTTGTCCTCCAACACGATGACCGCTTCGAAGTCGCAAACGGCCCAGCCGCAGCATGGGGTCATCGGGCGTACCAGTAGACAGACGCCAAGTAGCCGAGGGCCAGCAGGCCCAACAGGAGCCAGCCACGAAAGCGCGCTGCGTCTACTTCAGCGGGACTCAGGAAGCGGTCGTCACGGCGCGGGCGCTGCTTCCGGTGCGGCACGGGCTTCCTCCGCCGGATCGACAATCACGTTGTTCTCGGGCGCGGTGGCCACCTTCTCCTTGTGCTTGTGCAGCATCTTGATCACCATCTTGTTCTTGTCCCACGTGAGCTCGAAGCGCACGATCTCGATGTCGTTGTTGTCTACCGTATCCCGGTCGAAGCTGGCCAGGAAATTCTTGAACTGGTCGCGCGTCAGGTCGTACGTCTCTTCGCTGAACTCGAACGGTGGGTAGGCGAGCATGAGACCTCCTGGTTGGCAGATCACGGGATGATAGGCCGTTCCATGGTTTTGTGGACTACCGCTGACGGGAGCCCAGCTCCATGCCCTTCCGGAGGGCCTCTTCTGGGGTGGGTGGCCCCTTCTTGGCGATGGCACCAAACACAGGGTGCTCGCACTTGAAGAGCCGCTCGACTCGCTCTCGCGTCTCGTGAGAGAAGTAGCCGGCGTAGTAGCCG
>Ga0065707_10082407_pt1 | contig 15525 bp, 15 predicted proteins | sample SwiRhicommuniRL3_FD_59094 | JGI IMG/M metagenome (GOLD analysis project Ga0065707, IMG submission 59094) | Switchgrass rhizosphere bacterial communities from Rose Lake, Michigan, USA - RL3 v2 (version 2) | ecosystem: Host-associated > Plants > Roots > Rhizosphere > Soil | place: East Lansing...
GCCGCCGAGCCAGTCCTGCGGCAACGTCACCGCGAGCACCCTGCAAAACAGGAAGCGTCCCGCTCCGGAGCTCTGGTCGGCGAGCGACGATCCGGGAGAAGTCTATGAGTACTGGTCGTTCACTGCCGCCGCCGAACTGTTCGCTGCGCCGGAACCGCTCGATGCGATCTGGACCTCGGAGAACTATCACGACCTGCACAACAAGCGGTTCGGTTCCCCCGACGTGCTCGCCGTCGACACCGCCTTGTTCAATGCACTCAAATCGGGCGGCGTGCTGATAGTCGAGGACCATGCCGGTGCGGCAGGTTCCGGCGCGCATGACACCGAGACTCTGCATCGAATCGAACTTGCCCAGGTCAAGAAAGAAGTAACGGCGGCGGGTTTCGTCTTCGTCGCCGAGAGCAAGGTATTGAACAACGCCAAGGATCCGCACACCGCCAAGGCACACGAAATGCACGACAGGACGGACAGATTCCTGCTCAAGTTTCGCAAGCCGTAAACGCTGTTTGGGTAGTCGACTGTCGGCGTGTCGAGTCCACGCCGACAGCGTGCATCAGCTCACTTGAGCGTAAGCACTTGCATCGTCTGCGAGCCGAGTACGCGCCGGATCCTGCTACGTTCCACCTGTGCCTTGTTCGCGTTGGCCACCGAGCCTTCGATCTCCTTGGAAATCGCATCTCCCTTGTCCAGTTGCCCGTCGAGCGCGGCCCAGTTCTTGTACGTAATGCGCAGGACGACATCCGGATCGTTCTCGCTGCGCGGTTCCACGGTTAGCACTTCGTAGCCGATGATGTAGCCGGCTTTCTTGGCGGCTTCTTCCTGTTTCTTCCAGGTCGATGCCACCCACGCCATGTACTCGTCGAATTTCCCGTCGACCGTGCGAATGAAGGCCACGTTGACGACCGGCCCCTCGCTATAGGGACGGTCCTGGGCAACTGCAGCAGTGGCGCATGTCGCGGCAGCGATGGCTGCAAACGCAACGAATTTTGTCTTGGACATGGTGGAATACCTTCTTTGATTTCTATTCATCGAACATAGGGCTGTGCGGGCCTCGTGCCGCGAGCACACCGGCTCCGATGCCGGGTGCGATGGTACGCGCTTTCTCGTACAGGTAGAACATAAGCTGGCGTCATCCGCAGCTGAGGTCACTGACAAGTCAACAGAGAGTGAAAGCGAGCGTCTGCTGCCGGTCGTGTATACCAAGGCAGTGGTCGCAGGCCTGGCGGTGGCGACGCTTCTTGCTAACGCTCTGGCTGTCGATCTGGCTGTCGATCGTCACCGGCGCGCTTCTGCATGACGAGGTTATAGATCGCGACGCTCATCGGAAACAGGTTCGACAGGATGCCCACCGAGTCGTTCTTGCCCCAGATGAAGTAGGACAGCAGCAGGGCGCTGCCGACGATGCTCATCGACCAGAACAGGCTGGGAATGACCGGCCGGCCATGTCGCTGCGTCGCTATCACCTGCACGACCCAGCGGCCCGCGAATAGCAGCACGCCGAGATAGCCGACCAGTTTCCAGGGGGTGATGACGACGTTGAACAGGTCGAGGATGGGGATATTCACTGTCTTTCGGTCCGGCAGGCCTGGGCGATAACCCGGTTGGACGTCGGCCTCCCTGGAAACCGGTCGATTGATTGTGGCCGGCGGCCGCGTCCAACAACCATGCCGACCTCGACGTCACCGCAACGCCTCGACCGCTCGCGTGAGCTGGCCCGGCGTGCGCCGTCGCTGCCGGAATTGCTGATCCAGTCGGACGCCGAAACGGCAGGCGCACTATGGCGCGGATTGCGACGCTTCTGGACGGGGTTCGCTTTGCCCGAGCCGGTGAGCTTTGCCTTGGCCGTGTCCCTGATCTGGGCGACGTTCTACAACGCTGAATTCTGGCGGCTCACCGTCGAGGCGATGTGGCATGGCGCGTCGAGCATCGCCTTCCTGGGGACGCTGGTCGTGGTTGCAGTCACGGTGCAGGCCACTTTGCTGCTGCTCCTGCCGTCGCGTTGGCTGAAAGCCGTCATTGGCTGCCTGTTCATCGTGGCGGCGGCCAGCTCGTACTTCTGTTTCGAGTACGGAGCGATCCTCAACCAGGACATGCTGCGCAATGTCGTTGAGACCGATGCCGCCGAAGTCCGTGGCCTGATCACGGCTGACTTCATCGCGCACCTGCTGGTCTTCGGCGTGTTGCCGGCGCTGATCGTGTTTCGGGGCCGGATGCCCAGGAGCGGATGGAAGGCGCAGCTCAAGCGACGCGGCGCGGTACTGGCGATCGCCTGGGCTTGCGTCGTCCTGGGAGTGTTCGCTACCTCGGCGAACTACGCCGTGTTCTTTCGCCAGCACAAGCCGATTCGCTACACGCTGGTGCCGGTTGCGCCGTTGAGCAGCACGATCGCGCTGGTCGGTGCGAACTTCCGCCATTCGCACGACGGGCCGTTACTCGATCCGGGTGGCGCAGTCCAACGCGTTGGAGTGGCGAGCTCACGGCCGCTGCTGGTGTTCCTGGTCGTCGGCGAGACCGCGAGGGCGAAGAATTTCCAACTCGGCGGTTACGATCGCGCCACCAATCCGCGGCTCAAAGAAATTCCCGGGCTGGTCTACTTCGACCAGGCAACGTCTTGCGGTACGTCGACGGCTGTTTCCGTGCCGTGCATGTTCTCGGTGTTCGGCCGCGCGCACTTCGACCTCGGCAAGTCGGGCGCTTACCTCAACCTGCTCGACACGCTTGCCGGCGCCGGCGTCGATGTGGAATGGCGGGACAACAACGCCGGCTGCAAAGGTGTCTGCTCGCGTGCGCCGAACACGCAATACGGACCATCCACCAAGTCGGCCTACTGCGTGAATTCCTATTGCTTCGACGAAGTCATGCTCGAGGATCTGTCCCAGCGGGTCGATGCGATACGGCGCGATACCGTCATCGTCTTCCACCAGATCGGCAGCCACGGTCCGGCGTACTCCGAGCGGTATCCGCCGGAATTCGAAATCTTCAAGCCAGTGTGCCGTTCGAGCGAATTGCAGCGCTGCACGGTGGAGGAGGTCCGCAACGCTTATGACAACAGCATCGCTTACACGGACTATGTGCTGTCGCGCCAGATCGAGATCCTGCGCCAGGCGTCGGACCGTTTCGACACCCTGCTGCTCTACGCATCCGATCACGGCGAGTCCCTGGGAGAGCACGGCGTCTACCTGCATGGCATGCCGTACGCCTTCGCACCCGAGGACCAGAAGCGGGTGCCGTTCATTATGTGGACTTCATCTGCGTTCAGGAACCGGATGGGTGTGGACGATCGTTGCTTGCACAACGGGTCCCACCGGGAGGTCAGCCATGACAATCTCTATCACACCCTGTTGAGGGTCGCTGGATTGAGCAACCAGGTCTATGATCCGAAGCTCGATCTGCTGCAAGCTTGCCGCTCCGTGGCTTCTTCCTGATTTCGCCTGGGTGCCGGGGTCTCAGCCCATGATCATCGTTACGCGTCCTGAACAGGTACGGCCGTGGAAGGTTGCCACCCTGGCGTTCGCCTTGGTGAGCGTTGCGGCGGGTGGATGGGGAGTCTCGCAGGCACGGCGCGTTCACGCCCTCGAGCAGCAGGCCGACGCATCGCAAACGGAACTGGCGCAAGCCAAAGAAGCGGTGCGGCAGGCGGAGAAGCGCGAGTTGCCCGTTTCCGTCAGCTATTCCGGGGCGTCGGAGGGGGAAGGCCTGGTCGCCGTCCTGAAGAGCGACTTCCCGCGGTCGCTGGAGATAGTGGCGATGTGCAGCAGTCCGCGCACGAGCCAGCGAAAGCGACTCAACCTGACGATCCCAGCCAAGGGGCAGATCGAGATCACGCAGGCGGAAGGCTGGACCGTCACTCCCGGCAGCCGGATCATGCTGTACAACAACGCGTTTCGGCCGGCGGAGTACGTCGTTCCGGAGCTGTAGGCGCCGTAGTCAATTCAATGGCATCGTCCACGACAGCATCACTCCGCCTTCCAGCGGCACGACGCTCATGCCACGCGCCAGGCGGCGATCCTGCGAGTGTTGCAGTACGAAGTTTGCTGTCGATAAGCCGATCGCAGCACCTGCGACGGTGTCCGAAAGCCAATGCGCGTTCCCGTCGAGTCGCCGATAGGCGGTGCCCACCGCTATGCCATAGCCGAGGCCGCGGCGAACCCAGCGCCAGCGATCGTTTCCAGATTCGGCGAGCACGGTGCCGATGGCAAAAGCAGCCGTCGCATGCAGCGACGGAAACGAATTGCCGCCGCTGAACCAGCGATCGGCGGACGTGGATTCGTTGGGACGCTGCCGGCCTGCAGCGAACTTGAGCGCATATGCAGTCGCCGTACTCAGGCCCGCTGCTTCCAGCATGTTCCATCCCTCCACGAAGCCGGTGGAATCGTGGATGGAGGCGGCGTAGAGCCAGGTTCCAGCGACGACAGCCGCTGCGGGAAGAGCATCGCGTGTGCTGTGCCGATCCTTGCCATCGAGGACGACGCCGTTGGCGCCAGCGAAGTGATCTCGCGTCTTGCCGTCCAGCTCGTGGCTCGCAGCGATCACTGCAAGCGTGCCGCCGAAAACTTTCCAGTCGTCTTTATCCCACCGCAGGGGAGCGGTGACGTACATACGCGCGTCATCGAGCGTTTGACTGACACTCGGAGTCTGCGCACAGGCAACCTGCAAGGGTGCAACCGCTGTGAGGCCCAATACACAATAGCCAACAGTCAAGCTGGCGAGCCGAACGCCAGCTACGGATGCGAACTCGTTCAAAAGGTTAGGTCCTGTCTTCCGGATGCTGCGCGTGACGATACTCCTGTATTGGACGAGCGCGTCCGGTCAAATCAGTCGATCGAAGATTCGCTGAGCCGATTGATTCGGCAACTGCGCGTCGTCCAATTCGATGACGCCACTGCCTACTGCAGCGAATCGACCGGATTCGCGGCACGTACTGCGGGCCGGGTGACGTCGGGGTTCAGTGAGGGTCGTCGCCATATCGCGTTGTGCCGCCTCGGTGGCATTGTTGCTGGCCCTTGCGGCGATGAATCCGAGTGCCGCTGGCGCCGCCGAGCAAGCAGTCATCGCCGGGCCAAGTGCCGATAGCGTTCCGACGGACGCGGAACTGGAGGCGCGGCATGCGAGCATCGGCCACATAGACATCCAGGTCGACGATGTCTTCGAAACCAACCAGCACTTGTCCGCTCCCTACCGGCTCGCCAACAGCCTGCACATCTCCACTCGCAAAAGCACCATCGAATCGCAACTGCTGTTCGCGACAGGCGCTCCATTCTCACGTCACCAGCTCGACGAGACCGAGCGGCTGTTGCGAGGCCAGCGCTATCTGAACGAGGCCAGAATCACGCCGGTGCGCTACAACGACGATAACACCGTCGATGTCGCGGTCCGGGTGCACGATGTCTGGACCTTGAGTCCCGGCCTGTCGTTCGGCCGACGGGGAGGGGCGAATCACACGCGGGCCGAGTTCGAAGATACGAACTTCCTGGGTCTCGGCAAACACCTGTCGCTGTCGCGCGCTTCGAACGTCGATCGCACGTCGTGGCAGCTTGCTTACAAGGATCCCAACCTGCTCGGTAGCTGGTGGGCGCTGTCGACTTCCTACGCCAATGAGAGCGATGGCGGCGAGAAAATATTCGCTCTGTCCCGCCCCTTCTATGCACTGGATTCGCGGTGGAGCGCCGATCTCGGCGGCTCGGATACGCAGAACACCGTGTCGGAATATTCGCTGGGGCACGTAGTGGACAGGTTCCACATGCATGAACAGCTCTTCAATGTAGGTGGCGGGATTTCACGCGGTCTCATCGATGGATGGACGACTCGCTACCTGGCGGGCGCGCGCTACGAAAGCCGTTCGTTCGAGCGGATTCCGGACTTTTCCCACGGAGCAACCCCGGACGATCGCGTGTTCGCCTATCCCTGGATCGGTGTCGAGTTGCTGGAGGACCAGTTCCTGAAGACCCGCGACCTCGACCAGATCGGCCGGACCGAAGATGTCTATCTAGGCACGTCCGCTCGCTTCGAAGCGGGCTATGCGTCGACCGGGCTCGGCTCGACCCGCGATGCCGTCATGCTGCGCAGCCTGCTGAGAACGGGAACGGCGTTCAGCGCCGACCAGTACATGCTCAGTTCCGCCGACTTCAAGGGACGGTGGGAGGGCGGCCGCCTCGACAACGGACAGACAGACCTGACGACTCGCTACTATCTGCGACACTCGTCTCGCAGGCTGTTCTTTGCTTCGCTCAATGCGTCGTTCGCATCTCGCCTGGATCCGGAACAGCAGCTATTGCTGGGAGGCGACAACGGCCTGCGGGGCTATCCGCTGCGCTACCTCGCGGGATCGACACAAGTCCTATTCACGCTCGAAGAGCGGTTCTACACGAAATGGCAGCCGTTGAAACTCGTCAATGTCGGCGCGGCTGTGTTCTTCGATGTCGGCCGCAGCTGGGGCCGGGATCGCTATGCAGCCGCTGCGGATGCTACAGCCACGACCGTCACCCAGACCGCTGCCGAAATAGGCAGCGGCTGGCTGAAGGACATAGGCTTCGGTCTGCGACTGGGAAGCGCTCGCTCGGGTCTCGGCAACGTCCTGCATTTCGATGTCGCGTTCCCGTTGGACGGCGGCGACGATATCAGCAAGATCCAGTACCTGGTGGAGACGCGCCGCTCGTTCTGAGTCGAGCGATGAATTTCAGCGATCCAGCATCAGCACTGCAAAGGTTCGCGGGACGACCTGCGGGCGGTTCCCCGGGCCGGCCTTGCTATCGTACTTCGCAGTCACCGTGTACACGCGATGAGTCGTTTCGTCGAGGGTGACGGTGCGTGCCCCGGTTTTGGTAGCGACAGTCTGAGAGACAGCGAACTTCTGCGGCGTCTCCTCGTGCACGACGGTCATCGTGCCGTCGCCGCCGGAGGCGAACGCGAGCTGCGTCCCTGGATCGAATGCCACGCCGTCGACGTGCGCGCCGATGGGCAAGGTCGTAACGATCTTGCCGGACGTCGAGTCGACCACCAGCAGCTTCTGGTTGCTGCATACCGAGAACAGCCGGCGATGAGCACGATCGATCGCCAGACCGCTCGGCTCGTCGCAGCCGGTCAATTTCCAGGTTGCCACCACGGCGTGTGTCGCAGCATCGATCACCGCGAGGCTGTTCGTGTCTTCCAGGTTGACGTAGATACGGCCGTCGAGATCGTCGACCGCGAACTCCGGTTTGGCATTCAATGGGATGGTCGCAACGACCGTGTCGGTCCTGGCGTCGATGACGCTGGCGTTCCGACCACGGCCGTTGAACGTGAATACCTGGTGTGTCGCTGCATCGTACAGGATCGCATCGGGATTGCCGCCGGACGTGGCGATCTCCCGCAATCGCGCCAGCGTGTGCACATCGAACTCGACGACACTGTCGGAACGGCCCGAGCTGATGTAGCCGTGACCGAGATCGGTAGCCAGTGCGACTCCATGCGCGCCTTTGATGTCCGTGACTTCTCCTGCTGGCGTCAGGTCGGCGAGGTTGAGCACCTGGATTTTCGAGCCGTGCGCGATGAACAGGTGTCCGGACCCGGAGTCTGCGCTGAGGTAATCCCAACCATCGTCACCAGGCACCGCGACTTCGGCGGCGACACGATAGGCCGGCGTCGCCGCCGCAGCGCTCGAACAACATGCAGCGAGGAGAGCGATACCGGCAGGAGCAAGTAGTTGCATGCAAGGCCTCGCTGCTTGAATTGAAGGCCGGCGGAGTCAGCCCCCCGTACCGGTGCGAGCGGGGATGTTCGCGTTGGCGACTGCCGGCGGCTCGACGAAGTCGCCTCGCTGCACGTGATACTCCAGCGTCTTGCGGATGGAGGTCGGCAGATCGGTCCGGGCCTCCCAGTCCAGGGCTTCCTTCACTGCCGCGATGTTGGGCACACGCGCCTGGATGTCCTGGTAGTAGTTGCCATAGTAGGTTTTGGATTCGACCGTCTCGATGCGCGCCGCGGCGGCGAGATGCCGGTACTCCGGGAAGGTGTTGAACGCCTGGATCACGGCGGTCGCCAACTCGGCGACCGACACGTCGCTGGCGGGGTTGCCGATGTTGAAGATACGGCGTGAAGCACGCTGCTGGTCGTTGTCTATGATACGCAGCAGGCACTCGATGGCGTCTTCCACATACGTGAACGAACGGCGCTGCCGGCCGCCATCGACGAGCAGGATGGGCTGGCGATGGAACACGTTGCTCAGGAACTGGGTGAGGACCCGCGAACTGCCTTCCTTCGATTCGAAGACATCGTCGAGCCTCGGGCCGATCCAGTTGAAGGGCCGGAACAGCGTGAAGTCGAATTTGTCGCGCACGCCGTAAGCGAAGATCACCCGGTCCAGCAGCTGCTTGGATGCGGCGTAGATCCAGCGCTGCTTCTCGATCGGTCCATAGACCAGGTTGCTCGTGGTTTCATCGAGCAGCGGGTCCTCGCACATGCCGTACAGTTCGGACGTCGATGGAAAGATCAGCCGCTTGCCGAACGCGACGCATTGCCGGACCACGGCGAGATTGGCTTCGAAATCCAGCTCGAACACCCGCAGCGGGTCCTTCACGTACTGCGCCGGATTCGCGATGGCCACCAGCGGTATGATCACATCGCATTTGCGGATGTTGTACGCGACCCATTCCTTGTTGATGGTGATGTCGCCTTCGACGAAGCGGAAGCGCGGATTCTTGATCGAATCGCCGAGCTTGTTGTCTGCGATATCCATTCCATACACCAGCCAGTCGCGGCGGGCGAGGATGGCTTCGGTCAGCCAGCTGCCGATGAAGCCGTTGACGCCGAGAATCAGTACTTTCAAAGGCATGAGAGTTTCCTGTGCGCTGTTGCGATGTGCGTCAGTGTGCGAGGGCCAGCAGGCCGGAGCGGCCTGGAATGAGCCCGTATTCCACCGTTCTAACGGGAACGGCGCGCCGATCGATCGATGCGGCCAGAGTGCCGAGCGAAGTCAGTTCATATCCCTGCTGCTGCCAGCCCTGCAGCAGTCGTTCGAACCACGACGACAGTTTCTGTCCTTCGAGTTCCGCATGCAGCGTGTAGACATGGTCGCGGCCGTCGCGCGGCGCCGTGAGTGCGAGCAGATGGTCTACGGGATGCTGGTTGCCGAGATCGGGACGGCCGATGAGTTCATCGAGCGTCGGCAGCGTCGTGGGCATCTGCAGGCAACGGATTACCGTACCGCCGATCTTCGGAAAGAAAGGCGCGCCGCCGCGGGTATCGGAGGCATAGTCGAAACCCAGGTGGTCCTCGATGAGGAACGCGGCATCGTTCATTTGCCAGCCGGCAGCACCGTGCACACGCGGCGGGTTGCCGAAAATATCCGCGTAGCGTTCGCTGGCCTTGAGCATCTGTTCGACTGTCCACTCGCTATCGCGGTTGGCGACGTTGTCCTGCCAGAGCACGTGATCGAAGCAGTGGACGCCGGTCTCGAATCCCTGCGTCTCGATATCGCGCAGCAGCGAGCTGCAGCGCTTGCCGATGTCGGGTCCCGGCAGCAGCGTTCCATAGAGGCAAGTGATCAGCCCGTAGTGGCTCAACACCGAAGTGCGTTGCACCTTCGACAGGAAGCCCCGGCGGAACACGCGCTTCAATGCGCGGCCCGTATGGTCGGGACCGAGGCTGAATAGAAACGTCGCTGCAGCCGAGTGACGTCGACAGATTTCAGCGAGCACCGGAACGCCTTCGCGCGTGCCACGCAAAGTGTCGACGTCGATCTTCAGTGCAAGCTTCACGCCTTCACCCGCAGCGGCAGGTCGATGGGCCGCTTCGCAAGCTGTCGCGCCAGCATGACGGGATCGACCGGCGCGCCATCTATTTCGATGCTCAGCAGTCGCAGCGAGTGGCCGTCGCCGCATTCTGCATAGCATCGCTCGCCATGAGCGAACATGACGGGGCGAGCGTAGTGGTGCGCTATCTGCGGAGCCTGCAACGTACGCAGGATTCGCGCCGGATGGCCGTCTATTTCAGTTCGGGCTCCGGGAAAGGGCGGAGCTACTGCCCGCACCAGGTTGTGAATGCAGCGCGACGATTGCGACCAGTCGATGATGCCGTCGTCGGGCCGCCTGGCGCCAAAGTAGCTGCCGGCGGCGAGATTCTGCTGGACCGGCTCGACGGCGCCGTTGATCAAGCGCGGCAGGGCGCCATGTAGCACCAGTTCCGCAGCACTGCAGACTTTGCGAAAGACATCGAGCGCCGTGTCGTCGGGCAATATAGGGACCGCGCGTTGGGCGACGATTGCGCCTGCATCCGGTTTGGCGACCATGTAGTGAAGCGTGGCGCCGGTTTCGGTTGCTCCTTGCAACACTGCCCAGTTGATCGGTGCGCGGCCACGAAAGTGGGGCAGGAGCGAGCCGTGCATGTTCAGCGCGCCGCGGCTGGCTAATAGGAGCAACGCCTGCGGCAGCATGCGACGATAGTAGAAAGAGAAAATGAAATCGGGAGCGAGCGCCGCGACGCGAGCGGTTATCTGCGTTGCATCGCTCGTTTCGGCTGTCATGACCTCGATGTCACGGTCGCGTGCGAATTGAGCGAGGCTTTGATACCAGAGCGTCTCGGCGGGGTCGTCTTCGTGGGTCACGACGAGCGGCACGCCGACGCCACGGGCCAGCACCGTCGCCAGGCAGCGCACGCCGACATCGCCGTATCCGAACACCACGGCGCTCGTCATGCGACTTCATCCTTGCGACGAGGCACCGCACGCGTTGCCAAAGTAGCGTCGACGGATTCCAATACGGCGCCGACGCGATAGCGCGGGCGATTGAGAACCTGCGCATAGATGCGGCCGATATATTCGCCGAGCAACCCCACGCCGAGCAGCACGATGCCGATCAGGAAGAACACGATGCCGAACAGCGTGAACACACCCTCGACTTCGGGTCCGACCACCAGCCGCCGGATACCCAGGAAGGCCACGAACAGGAGCGACAGCACCGAGATCACCGTGCCCAGCACCGAATAGAGCTGCAGCGGAACGATGGAGAAGCCGGTCATGAGATCGAAGTTCAGGCGGATCAGTCGATACAGAGGATACTTGGACACGCCCGCTGCGCGTTCTTCGTGGCGCACCTGGATCTCTGTTGGAGACTGCGCGAACAAATAGCCGAGCGCCGGGACGAAGGTGTTGACCTCGGGGCACGCATTCACCGCATCGACGACGGCTCGCCCGTAGCCTCGTAGCATGCAGCCCTGGTCGGTGATGCGAATGCTGGTGGTCTTTTCACGCACGCGATTGAGGAACTGCGACGCCATCGTCCGGAAGCGGCTGTCCTGCCGCGCCAGGCGGACCGTGCCCACATAGTCATGTCCCTTGTCGAGTTCAGCGAGCACGTTGGGAATTTCTTCGGGCGGATTTTGCAGGTCCGCGTCGAGCGTGATGACAGCCGCTCCTCGTGCATGCGCGAAGCCGGCGAGGATGGCGTTGTGCTGGCCGAAGTTGCCGGCGAGCACGATGACGCGAGTGATGTCGGGGCGTTGCTGGTATTGCGCACGCAGCATCGCGACGGAGCGGTCGGTGCTGCCGTCGTCGACGAACAGCACTTCGCACGGGCGGCCCAGGGCATCCAGCGCGGCGTACAGGCGCTCGAACAGCCCTTGCAGCACCAGCTGTTCGTTGTACACCGGGATCACGATGCTGACTTCAGGCGCGATCATTTGCGGTGCTGTCCCAGGATCTCATGCATGGCCGTGCAGACCCGGTCGACGTCCGCAGCCGTCATCGCCGGAAACAGGGGCAGGGTGACGGTTTCGCGGCCGATCCTTTCCGCGTTGGGAAAGTCGCCTTCGCCATGGCCGAACTGGCGGTAGTAGCTGAACAGATGCATGGCGGGGTAGTGCACGCCGATGCCTATCTTCCGGTCGCCCATCAACTGGATGAAATCCTCTCGGGTAATGCGCAGGTCCCGCAGGGGCAGCAACGGCGCGAACATGTGCCAGCTGTGCCCGTCGTCTCCCTTGGCTGGAAGGTGCAGGCCAGGGATGTCCGCCAACCGGGTCAGATACGTTGCAGCGAGTTCGCGGCGGCGTGCGTTGAAGCTATCCAGATGCGGTAGCTGTCCCAGTCCGACGCGGGCGGAGACGTCCGACATGTTGGCTTTGCCGCCGGGCAACAGCACATCGATGTTGCCGGCGGCGTCTTTGCGGATGCCGTGGAAGCGGTGCTGTTCGATCAGCTTCAGTTCGGCCGGATCGCTGGCGGCGATGGCGCCGCCTTCGATGGTGGTCATGTTCTTGTTCGGATGGAAGCTGAAACACACCAGGTCGCCGACGGAACCGATCTTGCGACCCTGCCAGCTCGAGCCGATTGCATGTGCTGCGTCTTCGATCACGCGCAAGCGATGGCGGTGGGCGATGTCGTAGAGCCTGTCCATGTCCACGGGCAAACCGGCCAGATGCACGGGCATCAATGCTCGGGTGGCGGGCGTGATGGCTTGCTCGACCTGATCGAGATCGATGTTGCGCGTGTCGAGGTCCACGTCGACGAATACTGGCTTGGCGCCCACGCGAGCGATGACATTGGCAGTGGCAGCGAAGCTCATCGCCGGCAGGATGACTTCCGCGTCGCGATCCACGCCGGCAACCAGCAGCGCAATCTCGAGTGCTGCCGTCGCCGAAGTCATGACACGCACCGAGCGACCGTGCAGGTAGTTGCCGAGTGCAGCTTCGAACTTGAGCACCTGCGGACCGCTCGCTACCCAGCCACTGCGCAACACTTCGGCCACGCCGCGAATGGTGTCTTCGTCGATGCTGGGCTGGGTGAAGGGAAGGAAGCTCACGGGGAATGGATTCTCACGCCTGGCGATCGTTTTACGCTGAGGATCGCGATGAAGTGTTTGTCATGCACGAGCATCGGTCATGCCCGATAGAGCAGGACGACACCGGCGCAGATGAGGCCGATGGCGGCGATCTTCTGCGTGGTCAGTGCTTCGCCGAAGAACTGCCAGGCCGCCAGCGCAGCGATCACATAGCCGATGGAAAGAAATGGATACGCGACCGAAACTTCGGTGCGCGACAAGGCGACGATCCAGAGCACGACACTCAGTGCGTAGCAGACCAGGCCCAGCCAGACGGCAGGCTGCGCGGCAATGCGTAAACCCATATCGATTATCGCGCCACGCTCGGGCGAGAGTTCGCCGAGAGGGCGCGTTGCGGCCTTCAGCGCGAGCTGTGCAATCGCATTCAACAGGACGCCAGATAGAATGTAGGCGAACGTGGACGGCGTCATGGCTTCACGAGCACGGCGACAGCGTCGTCCTGCAGGATCGTGCGAGGCGCCACTCCTGCCGCATGCAGCGAGGGCAACAGATAAGGACTGACGATGGCCACGGCGGAGGCTTGCTGCTGCCACTGCTGTGCGAATGCCGCCATGGACGGCAGCCAATGTCGCTGCTGCGGATCGAACGCCAGTTCGTGCTCGCCCTTGTATTCCACCAGCGTGCAAGTGCGCCGCACGTCGAATGGCAGTGCCTGCAGGTACATGCCGATGCAGTAGAAAGACGCGTCCGGTGTGAGATGCGGAGCAATCACCGCAGCGAGTCCGGGCCTTGCCCGCAATGCGCCCAGCGAGTTGCTGCCACACATGAGAATGGCCAGCGCCAGGCTGAAACCGCCGCCCAGGCAGATCATTGCCGTCCGCAAGTCATCGCGCCGCATGGACACGACGGCTGCAATGACAGCTGCGACGCCGACTACGCCCGCGACGAATCCCCAGCTGCTCACCTCCAGGTAGGCGAGCTGCTTTGCGCCCGGCCGCATGAAATGCGTTATGAGCGGCTTCGAGAACAGGAACAGCAAGCTCCAGAGGCCGATCAGGATCGCCGGCGGCCACAGCTTGCGTGCGGTCGCGTGCCGATCGAGCCAGTGTCCCGCAAGCAAGGCCAGCGGCGGCACTGCCGATACGATGTAGGTCGCGAGTTTGGAGCCGGACAGGGAGAAGAACACCAGTTGCGCGGCAACCCAGATCGCGAGCAGCGCGGGTGCATTCAAACCGGTCGAAGCGGACGATCTGGCGAGCAGGCTGCGCAGCATCGTGACGATCCAGGGAAGCACGCCGACGCTCAGGATCGCGATGAAGTACCACCAGGGTTCGCCACGATTGTGTACCGTCGTCGCGAATCGGGCGAAGTGCTCACGGATGAAAAAGAAGTGCAGGAAGTCCGGGTTCTGCCGCGACACCAGGACCAGCCAGGGCACGCAGAGCACGGCGAGGATGAGCAACCCCGTGCCGAGGTGCAGGCGGCGCCACAGTTGCCACTCGCGACAGGCGAGTGCGTAGATCGCCAGCGTCGCCGCCGGGAGGACGAGGGCTACCAGTCCCTTCTGCAGGAAGCCCCCGGCCAGGGTTAGCCAGCAGGCCCACATCCAGTTACGCCTGGCGCTGTCGAACGTCGCACGCTCCGCCATCAGGAAGCAGGCGAGCGCGGCGTTCATGAAGAACGACAGCCCGATGTCGAGCGTATTGATATGCCCGACGATGAAGTACAAAGGGCAGCTCATCAGGATCAGTGCGGCGAACTCGCCGGCCCGCGTATTCCACAAGGTTCGCCCCGTCAGGTACGTCGCCATGACGCCGAGCAGCCCGAGGGTCACGGCCCACAAGCGCGCTACCCAGTGCTCCAGTCCGAACGTCGAGTATGCAATTGCCGTCGCCCAGTACTGGAGCGGAGGCTTTTCGAGGTAGGCAATCCCGTTGAGATGCGGCGTCACCCAGTCGCCGCTGGCGAGCATTTCACGTGGAATTTCCGCATACCGCCCCTCATCCGGCTCGCCCAGGACCCGGTAGCCGGTGTTTCCGAACCAGATCACGCATACCGCGAGCATCGAGAGCGCAATAGCGAGCGCACGGCTGTTCGAGAACACAACCGTGTTGCGCGAGAGGGTTGAAGGTTGCGACACGTCGGCCACGTTGTCTCACTGTGTTCGCGAGGCAGAAATCTGGTCAGGTGTAACAACGCGAGGGGCAGTCCTCGCCTGCTTCGGAGCTTGGACGTGCACTGCGTGTGAAATCAGTCGCAATTTCCACACCAAATGGAAAGAAATTAATCTTTACGGACGTGCATTCCCTCCCCCGGTTGCCGGGGGCGTCTGAAGACGCGATCGCGCGAGCGTTTCCGGATGCCCCCACCTCTATCCTCCCCCGGTTGCCGGGGGAGGAAGCCGGAGGCTGCTCTAGTCTGGACTACCAGCGCGACGCCTGCCCGAATACCGCTGGGCCAGGGACGGCAGCACGAGCAGGTTCAGCAGCGTCGATGACACCAGGCCGCCGAGCACCGTCACCGCCATCGGCCCTTCGATTTCCTGGCCGGGATGATGCAGGCCGAAGGCGAGGGGAGCGAGTCCCAGCGCCGTCACGGCGGCGGTCATCAGGATGGGAACGAGCCGTTCGTTCGCGCCGCGCTGGACGGTTTCCATGTTCCACGGGGCGTGTTCGATCTCGACCAGGTGTTCGTAATGGGCCAGTTGCAGGATGGCGTTGCGGGCGCTCACGCCGAAGACGGTCACCAGGCCGACGACGGTGCCCAGGGACAG
>Ga0065707_10000692_pt1 | contig 15491 bp, 15 predicted proteins | sample SwiRhicommuniRL3_FD_59094 | JGI IMG/M metagenome (GOLD analysis project Ga0065707, IMG submission 59094) | Switchgrass rhizosphere bacterial communities from Rose Lake, Michigan, USA - RL3 v2 (version 2) | ecosystem: Host-associated > Plants > Roots > Rhizosphere > Soil | place: East Lansing...
ATCCCGTCGATGCCGAAAAAGGCAGAAAAGCGCAACGAACCCCGGCTCTTCACGAGCGGAATATAACCGATCGGCTTTGGCGCGCACCGTTTTCTCTAACCCATGGAGGGCGAAACAATGGCCAATGGAAGAGATCTCAAACGAATGCTGAAGAAAATTTACAACCATGAAAGCCTGGTTGGCATCGATCTGCGTAATCTTTATCTGTCCTGTATTGATTTTTCCGGTTTAGAACTCCGAGCGGCAAATCTAGAGGGTTGCTGCCTGAGCCACGCTCTGTTGGATGATTGCGACCTGACCGATGCCAACCTGTCCAATGCCAAGTTGACTGACGCGAGCTTGAACAGGGCAAAGGTGAAGGGCGCGATTTTCACGAATGCTATCGCACCTGGCGCTTCCTTCGAAGGCGCGACGGGATTGACGGCCGCCACCAAAGAGTACTTGAAGTCCAAAGGGGCTAAGGGGCTTAAATGAAATAAACCGGCGGCAGCAAATCCGCCGCGAGCGCACGGGAGGGAGCACCGCGGTCACATTGGCGATTTGTCGAGGCAAGCGACTCTAGCAAAAGCCAGGTTCCGCTTGTGCGCGCGCCGCTCGAATCGTCTCACGTTTTCGACGGGCGCACGTCCCCGATCAAATGATCCAAATTCGATTTGATCGTTTCGAATGGAACCGAGGACAAATCGGCCGGGATTTTTTCTTTGATCTCAACAGCCGCGATCTCTTGCCGGATGGTCGACAACTCGGGGAGCAGGGGAGCCTTGATGATTGTCTCCACCGCCTGAAGCGAGGCTTCGGCGCGGATAAGTTCTTCGATGGCGCGGTTGGAATCTCTCATTGCCTGCGTGAACACTTCGGCGTTGGCCACGTGAAACCTTGCTTCGAGGAGGTCGTTTTCAGCCGGGCTCGCCGCGTTAAAAATTTCCAATTCAGAGGTTTTGTATTCCATCAGCCACTGCTTGATGACCATGCCACGGCGCCACATGTCATTGACGAATGCCGCCGCCCGGCTGAAATTTGCGGGAGCGCGCAAGGCATTGTCGGAGAAGTATCCACGTACCCGGTCGCCGTTGATGGTCTCATCGTACGCAGCGGGCGCGGCCAAGCGGCCGGAATGCTGGATGGCAACGAGGATCAACACGGCAATGACAAAAGAGAAATTGAGGAAAGGATACTTCCACATACCAGTCTCCTTTCAGCGTCAAGGGGATGTTAAGAAGAAATCCAATTGACACCTTCATTCTACACCAAACAAAAATTGGGGAAAGAAGAGAACGGGGGAATGCGGTCGCTCATGCTTATCGGCGCTTGAAAGGGCCGTGAATTGTCGCGTTCCGATCCTATCGGTGATCCGCGGCTGTTTGGCTAATGGCAGGAGTGCCCATGACAGGGCTGCGAGAGGCTGTCGGCAAGTTCAGAATAAACGGACGGAGAACGGAATGGCGCCGAGTCGGCGCTCCATCCGGAAGGATCCGTTAAAAACGAGAATAGGACGATTATTTTGAATTCGGCTGCTGGTCGGCTGCGGGCATACAGATCCAGAGGGCGATGTAGGCGACAAGGCCGGTGCCCCAGAGAAACACCAAAACAATAAAAAATGCGCGCCATAACCACGTGGGCATGGGCGTATGCGCTCCGAGCCCGCCACAAACACCACCGATTTTCTTGTCGGTCGCCGATTTTTTTAGATTTCGAAGTCCTTCCCAAAAAGTGTTGTCCATTATTCGCTCCATTCGATGGCGCTTATTTCAATTCTTCTTGTGCGAAATCCATGGTCTCTCCGTTTGTTCACTACTATTGCACTCTACTTAATTCGATCCCCTGTTTCATCCTTGGGCCGAAAGAAATAGACTTGTATCATACGCATCACGATCATTGTTAGCACGGGGCCGACGGCAATGAATATCCTGATGATCTATCCGAAATTTCCCGAGCAGACTTTTTGGAATACCGCGCGCTCGGTGCAACTTCTGTGGGGGCGAAAGGCCATCATGCCGCCGCTTGGGTTGCTCACGATTGCGGCCTATCTGCCGGAGGATTTTTCGCTGCGCCTGATCGATCGGAACGTCGCCGAGGAATCAGAAGCGGACTGGCAGTGGACGGACTTGGTATTCTTGAGCGCGATGATGTCGCAGCGGGAGGATTATCGCCGGTGTGTGGCGAATGCCAAGATGCGTGGCAAGCCGATCGCCGTAGGCGGGCCGTTCACTCATGCGCTCCCCGATGAAGCCTGCGCCGACGCCGATTGGGTTTGCTTCGGCGAAGCGGAAGATATCATCAACCAGTTGGTCTGCGACCTGCGCGCCGATCGGCGCGGCCAGACGTATCAGGGCGGCAGCGCAACGAACCTGGAACGCATCAAGATGCCGCGCTTCGAGCTTTTACCCGACGTCAACGACTACGCCACCATGGCGCTGCAATTCTCGCGCGGCTGTCCATTCAAGTGCGAATTCTGCGATATTATCGAGATCTACGGCCGCGTGCCGCGCACGAAGATGCCGGGGCAAGTCTGCGCCGAGCTGGCGGCGGTCGAGAGGCTCGGGTTTCAAGGCTACATTTTCCTGGTCGACGACAATTTCATCGGCAACAAGAAGAAAGCGAAAGAGATGCTCGCGCAGTTGGCCCACTGGAACCGCGAGCACAAATTTCCGTTTCGCTATTACACAGAGGCTTCGATCAACCTGGCCGATGACGACGAGTTGCTCGAGCGCATGGCCGAAGCGGGTTTCTTTCACGTCTTCATCGGCATCGAGACGCCGGATCCGAAGCTGCTCAAGACCACGCAAAAGTTGCAAAATCTACCGGGAGAGCCATTGGCGAAATTAACGCGAATCCGCCGGCGAGGTCTGCACGTCACCGCGGGTTTCATCATCGGCTTCGACGGCGAGGAGCGCGGCGTGTTCGAGGCGCAGCGGAAATTTATTCAGGCTTCCGGAATCGGCGTGGCCATGGTGGGTTTACTGCAGGCGATTCCTCACACCCAGCTATCGCGGCGTTTGAAGGCTGAAGGGCGATTGCTCGAAACCCTCAGCTCGACGGGGAATCACACTGTGGAAGGCCTCAATTTTATACCCAAAGGCGAGATGACCAAGCGCGAGTATCTGGAAAACTACCGCGAGCTTGTGCGCGGGGTTTTTGAGCCGCGGGCTTACTTCGCGCGCACGTTGCCTGCCTTTCTGGAGCTGCGGGCGAGGACGCCGCTCGGGGCGGTGCGGCGCCACGGGGCGAAACTCCTGGCGGTACTCTCAAAAGAGATTTATGTTTTTGGTTTTCGAGAAAAAACGATCAGGTTTTACTTCTGGAAGGCGCTTTTCCAGATCCTGTGGAAACGCCCGGCGGCGCTGGAGTCTTTTGTTTTCGACTGCGCGGTCTTTCATCACCTGCACCGGCACGCCCATTACGTCCGCCGCGAGCTGGCTCAATATCTTTCCACGCCGCACCCGGGTGACGTGCTGGACGAAGTCCTCGACTTGAACGGCCGTTTAACGCGCAATGAAAGTTGCCCACCCAAGACGGTCCAGCGCGCCGGGCTGCAAGGGTTATAAAGAAAACCTCGCGAGCTCATGCCGCCCAATCCGGCGATCTGATCCGAGTTGCAGTCGAATAACTCGGGCAACCCCCCAGAAAACGGTAAAAATCATGACCAGGGAGCGGAACTTAACGCACGCAAGGCCGCGCGGTCTTTGTTACAAGATGCGGTTGAACCACAGGAGCGAAAGCAATGCGGAGACCAATGCCGCTACCGCGGCCGCGGCGGCGAACAGCGCGCTGATCTCCATATCTTTTTTTTCCAGCAGAAATTTGGAGTTCAGCGTCTGATAGACCTTCGTCAAGTCGGCTGCCGTGCCGGCGTAGAAATAGTCACCGCGCGTCAGGTCGGCGATCGTCTTGAGCGTCTCTTCGTCGAGGCGCACGCGCATGGACCAGCCTTCAAAGCCGATGGTCTCGCCGCTTTTGGTGCCGAATCCAACGGTGAATATGCGCACGCCGCGGTCGGCGGCCATCCGTGCTGCTTCGATGGAGTCGGGACCCGTGGTCCTCTGGCCGTCGGTGAGCAGAATGATGGCGGCCGAACTGTAGGAGCCGGGGGGCACGGGTTTGAAATCCTTCTTTTCAGTTGTTCCGGCCGCGTCGAGCGGCGCGCCGCGCGGGCCATTGCGCCCGTAGATCAACGAACTCACATTAATGCCGGCGTCGGGGAAGATCGTCGCGAGGGAAACGATGATGCCGCTGCCGATTGCCGTGGCGCGTTGCAGCTGGAAGCGGTCGATCGCCGCAATGATGTCTTCGCGGTTTTGCGTCGGCATTTGCACAACCGCCGCCGTTCCGGCGAACGCCACCACGCCGATGCGCACGTTGGACGGCTGGTCGGCGACGAAGGCCTTGGCGGCGTTTTGTGCCGCGGTAATTCGATTGGGCTGCACGTCCGTCGCGCGCATGCTGCCGGAAACATCCATGGCAAGAATGATGGTTCGTTGCTGCGACGGCAAGGTAACGACCGCCTCGGGACGAGCGATCGCCACGACCATGGCGATAAGCGCAATCAGAAAGAGCAATGGCGGAATATGGCGGCGAAATCTCTGTTTCGCGCCCAGCGCTTCTTTCACCATGCTCAAGCTCGCGTAGCGGAGCCCGGTGTCGCGCTTGCGCCGCAAAATATAGAAGTATCCGGCCACCAGCGCCGGCACAAGCAAGAGCAGCCAGAGCATCTCAGGCCATAGAAACTTCATGACTCCCTCTTAAATGCGTCGGCAAAATACCGCCTGCCGCCAATTGGCTGCGCCGCTTGCGCAAGTCGGCGAAGCGCAAAATCGCATCGACCAGATCATCGTTGGTCGACAACTCGAGCGCATCGACGCCGGCTTGCTGGAAGGCCGAGCGAAGCTCCTGTTCGCGGCGCTCGGCCAAAGCCGCGAAGCGCTTCCGGAAAGCGCGATCGTGCGTGTCGACAAACAGCTGCTCGCCGGTTTCGGCGTCACGCATCACGATAAGCCCGACATCGGGCACCTCCATTTCCAACCGATCGTAGAGGCGCACGGCGATGATCTCGTGGCGCTGCGCCAAGTGGGCGAGCGGCTTGGCCCAGCCGGGGGCGCTGATGAAATCGGAAACAATAAAAACTAAAGATCGTCTTTGCATGACGCGAAAGGCGGTTTGCAAAAGATCGCCCAGGTTCGTCGGCGCGGAGCGCGAAGCCTCGGGTCGCGAGAGGATTTTGTGGAGAATATGCAGCGCGTGGCGCCGGCCGCTGCGCGCCGGAATCACCGTGTCGACGCTGTCGCCGTAGAAGAGCGCGCCGACACGGTTGCCGTGGCGCGTCAATAGCCGCGCCAGGACGGTGACAAAGTCAGTGGAGACCGAGCGCTTCTTCACCTGCGAGCCGAACTCGATGGACGGGCTCAGATCGAGAAGAAACCACGCCGTCACTTCGCGGTCCTCATTATAAACCCTCACATAGGGCGTCTGCAGTCGCGCGGTGACGTTCCAATCGATGTAACGCACGTCGTCGTGAAACTGGTACTCGCGCAGATCGGCGAGGTCCAAGCCGAAACCGCGGAACAACGTCTGGTAATTGCCATGCAGCAGCCCGTCGAGGCGGCGAATCACCGTCCATTCCAGGCGGCGCATGATGTTCTCCGCGCCAGGCTGCTGAAAGAGGCTCATAGGCTAAAGTTTCGGACCATGATCAGAGGTTCAAGCCGTTCAAAAAGTTCAAGCCGTTCAAGTCATTCAAAACCAATACAGCCCAGCCGCAACACGATGAGCCTAAACTACAATTAGCGCACTGAATTAATGGAGTACGGGGCGAATACCCATCACTCCAATGCTCCAGTACTCCATCACTCCATTCTTGTTAGCTTGCCGCAACTTTGACATGGGTCTCCAACGGCTTCTCGGGCGCTGCAATCCGCTGCATGATCCGGCGGATCAGCTGATCCGGCGTGACGCCTTCGGCCAGGGCTTCGTAGGTCAGCACGAGCCGGTGGCGAAAAACATCGGGCACTAAATCTTTCACATCTTCGGGAACCGCGTAGGTGCGCCCGCGCAGGAAAGCCAGCGCCCGTGCGCCTTCAATGAGGTTGATCGACGCGCGCGGGCTCGCGCCGAAGGAAAGATATTTGGCCATGTCGCCGAGGCCGTGACGTTCGGGATCCCGCGTGGCCGAGGCGAGCCGCACGGCGTACTGCTTGAGCGACGGATCAACGTAACCGTTTTGACACTCGTGCTGCAGCGCGTTCAATTGCGCGGTCGTGGCGATTGGAACGACCTCGTTCGGCACACCGGTCACCCGGTCGACGATGACGAATTCTTCTTCTTCCGTGGGATAGCCGACGAGCACCTTCATCATGAAACGATCCACTTGCGCTTCGGGCAGGGGATAAGTGCCTTCGGTCTCGATGGGGTTTTGCGTGGCCATTACTAAAAATGGCTCGGGGACGCGGTGGGTTTCGCCGGCGATGGTGACCTGGCGTTCCTGCATGACTTCGAGCAGCGCGCTCTGCACTTTCGCCGGCGCGCGATTGATTTCGTCGGCAAGCAGGAGATTGGCGAAGACCGGCCCCAGCGACGTAGCGAAGTCGCCGGTTTTCTGATTGTAGATGCGCGTGCCGACCAGATCGGCCGGCACAAGATCTGGCGTGAATTGAATTCGCTTGAACGATCCTTGAATCGTTCTGGCGAGCGTTTTGACCGTCAGAGTCTTGGCCAGCCCCGGGACGCCCTCGACGAGCAGGTGCCCCTGCGCGAGCACGGCGACGAGCACGCGTTCGAGAAAAAGATCCTGGCCGACGATGACCTTCTTTACCTCGTAAAGGATGCGCTCCATCAGTGAAGCGACTTCGCCGGCTTTGGTTTCTCTATTTTCCATGGCTACTTAGGCTTAGGGTTTTCGCGTTGGCGCAAGTTATTCGCCACAATTACATTCACGGCGGAGAACCAGGGCGGCAGAGCCGCAACCAAGCTCGGAGTATCTCTCGCAAAGGCGCAAAGGCCGCAAAGTCGGAAAAACGGACGAAAATCATTAGCCATAATTTTTATCTTTGCCCTTCGAACTTGGCGACCTTGCGCCTCCGCGTATTTTCACCTTCCAACTCATTTGCGCAGTCCTCGCAAATTTTGAGCTACAGTAATACGGAGTATGCCGAGGAAAACTTTTTCCGGAAAAAACTCGGAACTCTGACGCAGATCCTGTTTGGTGAATTCCATTTTTGTTTTTCCTGCGATGGCGCTGCGCACTTCCTGTTCACATTGCTCTTTGAGCAGCGCATCGGGTTTAACCGCAGATTAAAACGGCGGCAAGCCCGCCGCCGATGCGGCATTTTCAATGGGTACGGCAAAGCCGATGCCGACGAAGAATCGTTGATCCGTGGGATTTAGAATCGCGGTGACGATGCCGACAACTTCGCCCCGCGCCGTGACCAGCGGCCCGCCGGAGCTGCCGGGATTTGCCGCAGCGTCAAACTGTATGAGATTGGTCAGCAGGCGCTTTCCTTCCGGAGAAACGAATTCGCGCCGCAATCCGGACACCACCCCTGCCGTCGCGGACGGACCGATGCCGAACGGGAAGCCGACGGCGACCACTTGATCGCCCAGAGCAAGATCGGCAGTGGAGCGCATGGTGGCTGCGACTAGATCATCGGGGATCTTCTGCGCCTGCAGCACGGCCAGATCATGTTCGGGTTGCGTGCCGGTGACCGTCGCGTCGGCCTCAAGCCCGTCGGCGAACACGACCTGCACTCGTTTGGCGCCCAGGACAACGTGGAGATTGGTCAGAATGATGCCTTTGTCGACGATAACGACACCGGTGCCGACGCCCTTTTCAATGTCCGCGCCGGTTTTGTCCGCTTCCATGCGGCGCACGCGAACAACAGACGGTCGGATGATTTCGTAAGCTTTGGCTGCCGGCGAGGGAAGACTCGCAGTTTCGAGCGTGTGTAACACCGCTGCGTCGATGTCATTCTGGGTGATCTGCTGTGGCGCGGGCATGATCCACGCGTGGGTAAACACGACGAGCAGCGCTAGCAAGCCGGCGACCGCGACCCATAGAGGGCGCTCGTAGCGCGTGACGAGACCGCGCCAGCGCGAGCAGGGCGGAGTCGGTACTTGAGTGGAAAGACTCGCGCGTGACTGAGCGGAGTTGTTGGACGGATCTACATGGGCTGGCAGTGCTTCTCGCCCGGTGATCGATGAACGGCTGGAGCTATAGAGTGTTACTTTTTTCATCTGCGGCCTATCCGATCGCCGGCGCGCAAACATTCGGACCGGAGCGCTGCGACAATTCCGTCCACGTAAAGCAAATAAGCTGTGGTTATTTCTATCGCAGGGGCAGAGGAGATGAAAGGCCCCCTGGCCTGATGCCGTGGGCCGTGCGCCGGACGTATCGCAAATCCGCCAGGGCTTGCTCCACAGACCGCGAGTCTTACAAATACTTGTTCGATAGATCGAAGTTGACGCGCCGATTTGCGGTTGCAGATTTAACTAAAAGTTCGATGTTTAGACTCAACTCAGAAATTGTTGTCCAGGGATCATCGCTCCATGGTGAGTGCACTTCCTCAAAGCGGAATCGAAAAAATTATTTTTGCACTTCGAGGCTATTCACGACGCTCTGGACGCCGCCTACTTCCCAGGCGATCTTGAGCGCCTGTTGGCGCGCATCGAGCGAACTTACCGTCCCGCTCAAATAGACTGTGCCGTTGTTGGATACGACGTTGACACCGGAGAGGTCGATTTTCTTGTCAGCGAGGAGCCGGTTGCGCACCGAATTTGAAAGCGCTTGATCCTGAGGCGATTCTACAGTTGGGATTTGCACGGTCGTATCGCTGATGGTGGTTTGACAACTCGGAACAAATGGCAGCAAAAGCATAGCGATCAACGTAAATTGAGCAAATTTTTTCATCGTTCCTCCCTTCCCTGGGCATTTATTCCAAGCACAGGCAATTGTCCAGAACTTCAAATCGACCTGAAACGGGCCGGCATTATGCTGTGGTGCTGCCCGGCTCATTCAGTGGGCCTGTCCACTCATGGCGATTGCCGGTGGATTTTGGGCTAAGATCCCGCCCTGTTGCGCTGGAGGAATTTCTCTGAATCAACTGAAAGCTTTGCCATTTCAAAACCTTATGGGAGGCTTCCCGCTGGGCATATAATTTGCGTTCGCCTGCCTGTCATTTCTGACTTTCTTCGTGATTACAAGCGACTAGGATCATGCACAGGAAAGAAGCGGAGAAAATGAACAACGGCACCGGTTGGACCGAAAATAACCATGCACAGGCCTCTAATCCACGGTCGGTCGGGCTGACGATCGCTCATTCCCACTCCTTGATCCGCGAATTGATCACCCTTGCCGGCATCGCCGCCATTTATTACGCGGCCGCGAAGCTCGGCTTGAAGCTTGCCTTTGTTTACCCGAGTGCAAGCGCGGTGTGGCCGGGCACCGGGATCGCCTTGGCAGCCATGCTACTGCTTGGTTACAGAGTCTGGCCGGCGATTTTCCTAGGAGCCCTCTTGGCCAACTTGACCACTGCCGGCTCAGCGGCGACTTCTATAGGTATTGCGATCGGCAACACTCTTGAAGCGGTGACGGGAGCCTGTCTGCTCAATCGCTTTGCCGAGGGTCGGAACGTTTTTGATCGCGCCCGCGATATCCTGAAGTTTGTCTTTGTCGTAGCGACACTCAGCAGCACGATCAGCGCCACTCTCGGTGTCACAAGTCTCGCGCTCGGCAAGTTCCTGGAACCGCAAGATATCGGCGCGGCATGGTTTACCTGGTGGCTGGGCGACACCATCGGATCGATTTTGCTGACGCCCCTGATCGTCCTGTGGAGCGCCGATTTCCGCATCCAGTGGAATTTTAATCGCGCTCTTGAGGCGGCATTATTTTTGTCGTCGTTTGTCATGGTGTGCTTAGTTGTCTTTGGCGGCGTGATCCCGTTATCAGAAGAAAATTATCCGCTGGAATTTCTCTGCGTGCCGTTTTTTTTCTGGACGGCATTTCGCTTCGGAAAACGCGAAACGGCGGCGGCGGTGGCCGTGCTGAGCGCGATCGCGATCTGGGGGACGCTTCATGGCTACGGCCCGTTTGCGGTGCGCACCGCGGGGGAGTCGTTGCTACTACTGCAAGCCTTTCTCGGGGTCAAATCAGTGATGAGCTTGGTGATCGCGGCCGTCGTTGCGGAAAACAAGCGGGTGGAAACGCAACTGGTGCATCTGTCGGTCACCGACCCGCTGACCGGACTTTCGAATTATCGGAAGTTCATCGACGTACTTGACGGCGAGATCAAGCGCGCCCAGCGGACCGAGCGCTGCTTCGCCATTCTTTTTCTGGACGTAGACAATCTCAAGTCGATCAACGACGAGCGCGGCCACATCACTGGAAACCAAGCGTTATGTCGAGTGGCGAACGCGTTGCGGGGGTCATGTCGTTCCATCGACTCAATCGCGCGCTTCGGCGGCGACGAGTTTGCCGTCATACTCCCCGAAGCCGATCGCGAGGCAGCGCATGTTGTCGCCGACCGAGTTGCGACCCGGCTCTCTGCGGTTAACGAAGTTCCTGCTGTAAGCGTTAGCGTGGGAGTCGCTGAATTTCCGGTCGACGGGGAAAGGATGGAGTCTCTGGTCAGCGCGGCCGACAGGGGTCTTTATCACGCAAAAACTCGCGGCCGTGCCGAGCGCATGGAAAGAGGATAAAATTCATCGTCTTGGAGAGGCGTAAATCGACTGGCTAAGGAATTAAGATTCCGCCTTCCGCTTCGATAATTTCCGCAAGTTCCTGTAGGACCATGTCTAGATCAATGCCGTCAGGGCGCACCACTGAAAGCCGTGGCCTCGGGCTAGTTTCATCGGCCGCCAGTTCAGCTGTACCCGTCGTCACGATAGAATCCCGCAGTTTTTGCAAAGCCATTGCAGCCCCCTGTTTTACTGTTACGATCAGCTATATAAGCAATGACTGCGCCAAGCTGTAAGACAAGGATATTCGTTGCAAGAACGGCGAATTGTCGGAGAATTCGCCTACGGTTAAAGGGGAATTTTCCAGGCGGTGTGTTAACAAGTAGAAACGACTGTTACCTTTAGTTGACGCCCCTGTGGCAAAAACGCAGGGGTTGGGGTCACGCCGCACTCGGTTTGCCTGCCGAGGTTCGGAGGCAAAGACTCCCTCAATCCAGTTGAAGGGACGTTTTGATCTGGATAGGCTATTGCCACACACGGCGTATACTATTCCGAAATGAATGTGGTCTCCCCCGCGCGGTTGTTCGGCGATGGATGGCGCGGGCGGTTGTCGGAAAGTTTTCAAATTAAGGAGGGCCAGCATGCGTAAATGGATCGTCGCCGGCGCCATTGCCATCGCCACCGTGGTTGTCGCAGCCGCTGTCCTACTCAACATCAATAGTTTGATCGCGCGGAATAAGGATTATCTTATCGGGCAGGCGGAGCAGACCCTAGGCAGAAAACTCAAAGTAGGTGAGGTGGAGGCGACGCTTTGGAGCGGTCTTGGCGTGCGATTATCGAATTTCGCGATGGCTGACGATCCGACCTATGGGTCTGAGGAATTTATCCGCGCCCGGGACCTTCAAGTAAACTTCAAATTTTGGCCGTTGCTTCGAAAAGAGGTGCAGGTCAAAAGAGTCATTCTACACGATCCCGTCGTACGCGTGATTCGCAACGCTGCGGGAGATTATAATTTTTCGACCATCGGCAAAGATAGGGACAGGGAAAGAAAGAGCGCTGCCCCGAAGGAGAGAAAAGAACCTGCGGCGAAATCCGAAGCCGCGCCTACCTGGCCGGTTTCGCTGATTGATATTTCCGGAGGCGACCTTCGTTACATCGACCGGAAGGACGGGACCGATCTACAGCTGCGGCAACTCGATCTCAATATCGATGACTTCGACCTCAATCGGCCCTTTGCGGTGAAGCTCGCGGCCGCGCTTTATGGCGAAAAACAAAACGTGAACGTCAACGGTAGGATTGGTCCCCTACCTGGGAGCGGTGACTGGCGTGATCTGCCTTTGGATGGAGTTGTCGATGTCGACACACTTGACTTAACCCGTTTAAAAGCGGCAGCGCCCAGGCTCCTGTCAAAGACTCTCGAGCTATCGGGCGCGCTCCGGTTGAATGACCTGAAAGTAAAAGGCACGCCCAAAGATTTAGCGGTCAACGGCGAGATCGAGGGTACCCAGAGCGCCGTTCGTTACGGGAAATCTTTTAACAAACCCGCTGGCATGGCGCTGGCGTTCTCGACCGAAGCCCGTTACACGGGCAACAAAGTTGCCATCCGGAAAGGCATGCTTAAACTCCACACGCTCGAACTCGCCGGCGCGGGTGACATTCAGTTCGGGGACGCAACGGTGCTTAACCTTTCGCTCGATTCCAGGCCGGTGTCCCTGGATGGCTGGGATAAGATCGTCCCGGCGCTCGAACGATATCAGCTCAAGGGAACTGCGCAGATCCAGGCGACCGTTCGGGGCAAAACCGGCAAAGACAGCGCGCCCCAGGTGCAAGGCGTGATGACCTTAAAAAACGCAAGCGCACAACCGCCGAATTTTCCCAAGCCCATTCAAAATCTCGACTCGCGCATTCAATTCACGGGCCAGCGCGCCGACATCAGCGACATGACGCTCCGTTTGGGCAACTCACGCATTCGGCTGGCCGCCGCCATCGAGAAATTTTCGCCGCTGACATTTTCCTATAAGTTGTCAACACCGGAACTATGGCCGGCGGATTATAAGGTTTCGCTCGGCGAGGATCGTAAAGCGGATACCATTCGTAATTTGCGGAGCGAGGGACAATTCTCCATGCGCGACGGCAATGTGGTTTATCGGGGAAAGGTCAGCTCGACGGAGGGCACGCTCTTTAATATCGCTTACAAAGATTTGGATGCATCGCTTTCGCTGGCGGACCAGGTCGCGAACATCCAGAGCCTGCGCGTTCACGCATTAAACGGCACGGTTCAGCTGCACGGCGACTATGTATTTAAAGATCCCTCGCCGCAGTTCACGGTGAGCACAAAAGTTGAAGGTGTTGACGTCAAAGAGCTTTACACCGCTCTTGACGCCAAGGCCGAGCGCGATATCAGCGGCCGGATGAACGCGGACATGAAGCTTTACGGAAGCGGCAAAACCTGGGAAGAGATAAAGCCAAACCTGCGCGGCCAGGGCGAGGCCGAGGTGATCCAAGGCATGGTGCATAACTTCAACATCGCCGATAGCGCGCTCACGGGCATCACCGGTATCCCCGGTTTAACCAATAAAGTAGTAAACCCATCGCTGCGCAAGAAATATCCCGAAACGTTTACGGCGAAAGACACGGAGTTTAAGGAATTAAAAACTCTTGTAGATGTCGCCGATGGACGAATCAATTTGAAAAACACGCGGATGTCGGCTGCGGAGTTCGTGGTGGTCGGCAATGGCTGGGCGGATTTCAACCGGAAGGTCGATTTCCGTTCGACATTGATCTTTTCGCAGCGGCTCTCCGCTGATCTGAGCCAGTCGGCGCGTGAGATGAAATATCTCCTGAATAACCAGGGACAGCTGGAAATACCCTTCTCGCTTACCGGCAGGATGCCCAACGTAAAGGCCAAGCCGGACGCAAATTACCTCGGCCAATTGGTTCAGCGCGGTTTCATGGGCAGGCGAGCGGACGACCTGCAAAACCGATACTTGGGTCGCGGGGATCGCGCTGAAGAAGGCGAGAGCGCGCCCGAGGAAGGCACTCGAAAGAAGCGAAACTCCACCGAGGAACGGATTCGCCGCGGTCTCGAGAATCTGTTCAAACGGTAGCCTGCGCTGGCCGCGCCCAAGAGACTCGTTGCCGACTCAGATCGCTTTATACGCGAGCCGTTTCATCTTCTGCGTGTTTTTACCTTCGATCCTAAGTAAACCGGTGGCGGCAACGCGCTTGGGCGAGTGCACGTCGCCTTCGTTGTAGATATGCGCCATACCGGGCTTTAGCGGGTACACTCTGGCGCGCCGGACCCTTCCCGGTTTGCCTTCGGCCGCCGGCTCGATGACTTCCCAATCGCTCATCTCGGTCTCGCCGAACGCCTGACCGTAGATGGCCCAGGAGACGCCGTGATCGTGCGGGTTGGCCTCTCGGGCATCACGATTGACGTGAGCGCAGATGCAAAAACCCAATTCCTGATCTTCGTAAATGACCTGGCGATCGGGTGTATTGTCATTGATGTAAGTGGAGATAAATTTTTGATCTTTAAGCGCCTCTTGGACCAAGTCGCGCACCTTTTCGCGTCCGGCTGGAGTGGAGTCTTGTCGAAGAAGCTTTTGTACCTCCGACGCAAATGTTTCGAGCGTAAAATTCATGCTTGTTCCTCCCTGGCTTTGAGCTGGCATCGCCGCTGATTTTGTTTTGAGCATACTCGCAGAGAAGCACCGGCGTCAACGGCGCAATTGGGCCGGTTCCAAAGAAGCCTCAGGGGAGGCGCGCCGGACGGCGCCGGGGCCCCAAAGCGAGGGGTGCAAATATGCGATTGACAACCAAGCAAAACCAGCGGTAGGGCTAAGCAAATAACAAAAAGGAGTGACTTTCATGGACAGCACCGTCTCCGAAATCGCGCCGGATGTTTATCGCATCTCGACGTTTAACCCGGACTTCGGCATTCAGTTCAATCAGTTCATCATCAAAGACGATGAGCCGTTCCTGATGCACACTGGCTTGAGAAAAATGTTTCCCGCGACTCTCGCCGCGGTGGCGTCGGTCATTGAGCCAGCCAAGCTTCGCTGGATCGGTTTCAGCCACTTCGAATCGGACGAGTGCGGCGCTTTGAACGAGTGGCTCAAGGTCGCGCCCCAGGCCCAGGCTCTGTGCAGCACCGTCGGCGCGATCGTGATGGTGAACGATTTTGCCGACCGGCCGCCGCGCGCCCTGGCCGACGGCGAGGTGTTGAACATCGGTGCGCGCAGGTTACGGTTCCTGTTCACGCCCCATGTGCCGCATGGCTGGGATGCCGGTTTGTTCTTCGAAGAGGTTAATGGCTTGCTTCTTTGCTCCGATCTATTTTTTCAGCCCGGCAATCCCGAGCCCCTGGCTGGCGATGAGGTTTTGGCACTCGCGCAGGACGCGATCGTCCAGAACCTCGACGGTCCCTTGGCCAAGGATATGCCTTACACGCCTTACACCGACGATACCCTGCGCCGGATCGCCGCATTGAGACCGCGCACCCTGGCGGTGATGCACGGTTCCAGTTTTCAGGGCGACGGCGCGGTGGCCATCGAGCGTTTGGCGCGATTTATCAAATCGACGATCGGCGACCGTAGATAATCCTATGGCGCAGTTGGCGATCAAAAAATATTCCGCGGACTGGGTGGATGAATGCGTGACGGTGCTCGCCGACGCATTCGCCGCGAATCCGCTGCATCAGTGCGCCTTCGGTCCCGGGCGCATGGATCAGAACCGTTTGTTTTTTCGCATCGGTCTCCGACACATGTTCACGGGCCAAAGCTTTGTGGCGCTGATGGACGGCGAGCTTGGCGGCTACGTGCATTTCA
>Ga0065707_10001509_pt1 | contig 15484 bp, 13 predicted proteins | sample SwiRhicommuniRL3_FD_59094 | JGI IMG/M metagenome (GOLD analysis project Ga0065707, IMG submission 59094) | Switchgrass rhizosphere bacterial communities from Rose Lake, Michigan, USA - RL3 v2 (version 2) | ecosystem: Host-associated > Plants > Roots > Rhizosphere > Soil | place: East Lansing...
GGGGTTCATGTGCATTTGATGTTCGCCGACGCAGGGCGCGCGTTTATCCAAGCGGTAGGGATCGCCAAAGTTAGAGTCCATCAACATATGCCAGTCGACATTCGACCATCCGCTGTGGACCCGGTGGCGCGTCTTTGGCGTCAAGCAGTAGAACTGGAAGCCCTTTTCCCAGAGGAAGTTCTTGGTCTGTTTCACCTTGATCCAGGGCATCTTGATGTTACGGATGGTGCGCTCATCCCAGTGCTCGGCGTTGGCGGGAATGCCGTAGTCCTCGGGCCGCACCAGCGGATTGGAGCTGACGATCACATTGGGCAGATACGGCGTCGCTTCGGGCCCTTCGCGATGCACGATGAAATTTTCACCGTACTCGATCGCTTCAGGTACGTCCGCGTAGGCATGCAGCCGTCCGGTGTCCGTATGGAACGGTTCGCTGTCATGCACCTGTTCAAAGAAGGGAATGCGCGGATAGGTGCGGAAGTTTAACAAACAGCCGCCCGGAGGGCCGTACTTGCCGGCCATGATATCGGTGAGCTTGTAACCCGCCGTCGTCGTACAGGTATCGAGCAGGCGCTGGATGTAAATGCCCCGTTTATCGGCGGCGGCAAAGGCAAAACAATCGCGGAATCGTTTCTCGCCGGTGACATCGGCGAGCGAGTTGGCGATGCCGGCGATGATATCGAGGTCGTCTTTGCTGTCAAAGACAGGTGGTATGCCGCCTTTCCAAATTTGTAGAAATGGATTCGAGCAACTCGCAGTGATTTCCANTCCTTCAAATTCGAGCCANGAATTNGCGGGCAGCGCGAGGTCCGCGTACTCGATGGAAGCGGTCATCTGAATGTCCATCGANACGATCATCTCGACATTCGGGTTGACGTTCTTGATCATGCCGTANGCCCACTTGGCGTTATTGATCAGATTGACGTTGTTGAAGATCAGAGCTTTGGTGGGCGTGGGCATATGGCTCTGCCCGGTAAAATTTTTCCGGCCAAACTTCGGCGTGTTCACGATCAAAGCGAGATCGCCATGGTTCCAGTAAGCGGGCTCTTCATCCTTAGTGTAGGCATGGGCATGGATCTCCTTGCCGTGGGCCTTCGGATCAAGGTTCATCTCGAACGGATCTTCCGCCACCCAACCCTTAAAGCCAGGGCCGGTCCACGGGGAGCCCTGGAAGAGGGCGGCCTTATAATTGCCTGCCCAGGTGTGGCAACCCGCGCCGGGCTGGCCGATATTTCCGGTGAGCATCAACGGCAGATAGGCGGCGCGATTCATCTCGGTGGCGTGGAACCAATGATTGATGCCTTCGCCCTGATGGATCGCCACGGGTTTCATGGTCGCGATATCCTGGGCGAGCTGCTCGATCATCGCCTTTGGCGCCTGGGTAATTTCGGCTACCGTTTCAAGGTCGTAGTCCTTCAGGTGGCCCTGGTAGAGAGTCCAGAGGGTCGCGACTTCGACGTCCTTGCCGTCCAGCAATTTAATTTTAAATTTGCCGTCCAGGGCGGGTTCCCAGCCTTTTTTGGCCATCGCCTCGCCGACATCGTCGCGGGTGATGGCCACCGGTCCGTTCTTTTTTGCGTCCCAAATCACGAAATCGCCGAGTTTGGCGTGTTGCTCGGCGGTCAGGCCTTGAATTTTTATCGATGGTCCGTCGGCGGCGAGCGTGGTTTTATAATCAGGGAAAATCTCGTGGGCGCGCAGCCGTTTTAGATTGTCCGTGCGCACCAGGAGTGGAAAATCGGTGAAGCGCTTGATGAAAGTCTCGTCATACCATTTCTTGTCGATCATCAGTTTGGTTATGCCGAGCCAGAGCGCGGCGTCGGTCTGCGGCCGAATTGGAATCCAGTAGTCGGCTTTGGTAGACGGTGGTCCGTACTCCGGCGCGATGACGACGATCTTTGCGCCGCGCTCCATGCATTCGATAAACCAGTGCGAGTCCGTGAGTTTGTTCTCGACCAGGTTTTTGCCGTCCATGATAATGAGTTTGGAAAAACGCAGATCGTTGAAGTCGCACTCCGAAGCCTGCAGGCCGTGCACCCACGGATGGCCCGGCGCCTGATCGCCATGCCAGGTGTAATTCGAGAAATTGCGCCCGGCGCGGGCTTTGTCGGGACCGACGCCGCGAATCTTTGCGTCGAGCAGGGCGAGTGAGTTGTTGAGGCGATACATGCCATACTTGCCGATGACGCCGAGCAGTCCCATGCCGCCGCGCATCTTCACCGTCCGTGTTCCCGCGCCGCCCGTCTCTTCGACCATTTCCGGTTGATAGCCTTGTGCCAGGAGAAGTTTTTTCCCCGCCTCGCCGCTGTAGCGCGTGGAAATCGCCACCAGCGCTTTAGCAATGGAGTCGAAGGCATCGGGCCAGGAAATTTGCACGAACTCGTCCTGGCCGCGGGCATCGAACATGTATCTCGTCTTGTTCTCGGGCGTAAGTTCGGGAAAGCCGGCATCGACCCAGGCCTTCCAACCTTTGCGCACGATCGGATGGCGCAAGCGGTAGGGGCCGTAAATCACACGATGAAACGTATAGCCCTTGGCGCACTGGCGCGGATTCCAATTGACCGTTGCTTTGTTGCCGTAGAGGTCGGCGTAGTTTTGGTAATCGTAAGTGCTGCCCATACGTGTCACGATGCCATTGCGAACGTAAGCCCGAACGCGGCACGCATGGGTGTCGTTGGGCGAGCAGACCCAATCAAAAGCGCTATCGTATTTGTACTGATCGCGGTAAATCTTTTCCCACTCTCGGTTGACCGATCGGGCAAGAGGATTATCGCCGGCATCTGCCGCTCTAAAAAAGTGCAGGGAACCGGCGGTCAGTGCCGCTGCGCCGGTGCCGATGCCCATCCACTTGAGAAAATCGCGTCGGGTGACCCGCATCATCTCTCTGGCTTCATCGTCGTTCATTTGTCTCGCTCCTATCGTCGCTCGCGTTCAAGTCGTTCAAGTTGTTCAATCGCTTTGCTCCGTTCAAATCGTTTCGGTGGTTCGAACTTCCGGTTCTTTCCTCCCCCCCGCGCTCGCGGGGGAGGATCAAGGAGGGGTTGAACGGCTTGAACATTTTGAACAACTGGAACGGTTATTTCGCGATCTTTAGTTCCTGCCAAATCGTCACTGATTTTTTGCCATCGCGATCTCCTGCGCTGCCGTTCCAAACCGCGAAAGCTACGGGAACCGTCGCTCCCGCCTGGAGCGCCACAGCGCCTCGGCCCGTGGGCGCAAGCGATCGACGAAACATGACCTCGTAGGAGCCCTTTCCGTAGACCCCTCGAGCGTCGATCTTTTGCTCGATCCTCGGTCTTGCTTGAAGTGTGCCGAATCCTTGGGCCGCAAGATCTTCGACGGCACTCTTGCGCTGCGGATCAGAGACAATATTGCCAGCGCCCCAGCCGGTGACGAAGGTCGGATCCGATTGCAATGTCAGAGCGTTGCGAGTTGGTTGTTCGACGGCTGAACGCGTCAAGTTGGGATAGGAATCGATGCCGACATTTGGATAAGCTCTCTCGACGTCCTGATACGCGGCATCCAGATCGGCTTGCCGTTCGGATTTCCACATCCAGATATTAACCGCNGCTCCGGTCGCGCCCATGGCAAAAAATGGCGGGTTTGCGTCCAATGAAAANTGGATTGCCGCGGCATCGCGGAAGTCCTGTGGACGGAGCGCCGNGCTGTCGTTGNTTTCATCGTGCCACACCATGAGAATCGCCAATGCTTTGCCGTCGTGGAGTGCGCGCACGGTTACTTCCTCCGGGCGGTCACTGCGCCACCACAGGGGCATGAGATGGAGATTGATCGGCGCAGCCGTGCGCCAGATGCCGGATTGCGGATGATCGGGCAGGCTAGTGACGCGCGTCGCCTGAATGGTAAATCTTTTCATCTCGGCGCGGGCGCGCTGCGTGTCACTGGAAAGGGAACGCACGTAATTGACCAAATGCCATGCATCGGCGCCGTAGGCCCAATCGCTCATCGGCATCGGACTTCCCGGAATGCCCGCGACGATATGGCGGTACAGGGCGATCGGGTTGGGGCTGCCTTTGAAAATGCCCGCGGTGAGATCACGCGGTCGGGTCGGAAACCCCTCGTCGTCTCTTTGCTCTTGGGCGCCGTCGCCTCTTGCCGTCGCGCCGTGACATGAGGCGCAGGCATCCTTATAGAGCTCCAGGGCGCGGGCTCTTGCCGCCGTATCAAAAGGTGCAGGCTTGGGAACTTCGATAATGCCCTCTCCGCCGCTTCCGTCAGCCGCCGGCATTTTCTGAGCTCTAATGGCGATAGGCTTTTCCGCGAGGGATTTAACGTAGTGGACCAAGCCCCATCGTTGTTCCGTCGCCAGGTGTTCCCAGGACGGCATGGCCGAGCCGGGCATACCGCGCGAAATCGTGTCGAAGAGATCTTGGTCTGTCGGCGCGCGATCCCAGGTCGAGACCAGCCGATACCTCGCTGCGACGAAATCGCGCGGTTTGGGATAGAGCAGATAGGCCGCCGCGCCGTCACCGCGACCGCCGGCGCCATGGCAAGCTACACATTGTTGGGCATAGATCTGCTTTCCGATGGCAAGCAGTTGGGGAGAAGCTGGCGGTGATTTGACCTCCGCGGATTTGATGACCGCGAGCGTGCTGAGAATTAGAATCGTCGCGACCACAGAAGAAAAAACCCATTTCATCTCGGGTCCCTCCACCGGAAAGCTATTCGATCGATCAAAGTTACCTACGTTCTTTTTTTCCTCGCTAAGTCGGCCAACGTTGTTCGCTGCATGAGTCCGGTGATGGCTTGGCGCGCCCGTTTCCACTCAAAATGAATCGGGCAGGGCGAAAGATCGGCGCAACGCTCACTCCAAAAGATACAGCGATCAAAGACATCGCCGCCCTCCACGGCGGCAAAAATATCCGACATCTTGATAGCGTCCGGGCGACGAGCGAGAGCGTAGCCCCGTATGGCGCCACGAGAAGAAATTACGATGTTCGCCCTGTTGAGCTTTTGGAATATCTTCGCAAGGAAGCTAGGCGGGGCTCCCGCCGCCTTTGCGATGGCTCGGAGTTGGATGGGCGCGCCGATTCGGTTCTTCGCCAACACCATCAGTCCCTCAATTGCATAGCGGCTCTCTTTGCCCAGCTTCATCTGTCGGAGTCAACGGATGAATTTAGTCCGTTGGCAAAACCCATGACGCAATCGGTGTACCACCACGGCCCGGCTGCTTTCCCGTGGCCATGCGGCACGGTTCCTATTAAGCGTTGCTGAAAATAAGAAAATGTTCCGGGCAGATTCCATTATTCGCGAATCGATGGGGCTCGCTGACCCCGAACTCGACGCTCTTCCGGATGGCTTCGATCATTGCCAACTCGATCGCGTACGGATTGACCGCCTGCGCTAACAGTGCTTTACAATCCGGAAGAATCGTTTTGCTGAAAGGAAAGAGGAGGTGCTATGGCCCAACTTCCCAAAGCCTACGAGAATTTCAAGAAGGCTTATCCGACAGTTTGGCAAGCGTATGATCGACTTGGCGCCGCGGTTCACGACAGCGGACCGCTCGAGAAAAAAGCTCGCGAGTTACTCAAGCTGTCAATGGCGATTGGAGCGCGACTGGAAGGAGCGGTGCATTCACATACGCGCAGGGCGCTCGAAGCCGGTGCCACGGCACAAGAGATCCGCCATGTAGTTCTGCTTGGCGTGACTACGTTGGGATTCCCGCACACGGTCGCAGCATTGACGTGGGTCGAAGACGACTTGAAGGCTGATAAACGCATCGGACGGAAACGTGACCGCTGATTTGTCTTTACAGTAAAGCGATGCGCCGGTGGGCAGTATCTACCTAGTCTCCGTCTGGCGGAATCGATGAATCCGAATCGGCACAGATTCCTACTCATCGCCTTGGCAGGGATTTCACTTTTGACCGGGCTGTGGGCCGGCATCGCTCGCATGGGCTGGCTTCTGCCGTTGCCAAACGAACAATTTGTCACGGTGCACGGTCCGCTGATGGTGGTGGGTTTTCTCGGCACGTTGATCGGACTTGAACGGGCGGTTGCTTTGCAGCGCTGGTGGGCTTACGCCATCCCGATTGGCGCCGGTCTGAGCGCGCTACTGGCGCTGCTGAGCGCGCCACTGCAAATAAGTGCTTCGCTGGCGGTCTTGGCCGGCATGCTTCTGGTCGCCGTATTCATTACGCTTTATCGCCAATACCCCTCCGAGCACTTCATCATCATGGCCCTAAGCGCTCTCGCCTGGGTGGTGGGCAATGTTTTGTGGTTTGCCGAAGCCGCAGTATTTACGCTGGTTCCGTGGTGGGTGGGATACCTTGTTCTCATGATCGCCGGCGAAAGATTGGAGCTGTCTCGACTCAGACAACCGACGGCCCTGATTCGCCGCGCGTTCCACGGATGCGTCGCGGTGATTCTCATCGGCCTTGTGTGCTCGTTCTTCGACCTTCCTACCGCCGTTAGCATCGGCGGTTTCGGATTTCTTGCTCTCGCCGTCTGGTTGCTGCGTTACGACCTGGCATGGCAGAGCATGAAGCAATCCGGGTTACCGAGTTTCATGGCGCTGTCCCTGATCGTGGGATATTTGTGGCTGGCGATCGGAGGCATACTCTGGATCCTATTTGCGCGCTATTTCATCGCCGGCCCACGCTACGATGCGATGTTGCACACGATCTTTTTGGGTTTTGTCTTTTCGATGATATTTGCCCACGCGCCGATCATATTGCCGACGATCACCGGACTGGCGTTACCGTTTCAAAAAAGTTTTTATCTCCATGCCGGTTTGTTGCATATCTCGCTTCTAATGCGCGTCGCGGGTGATCTGTCGCTCTTGCTTCCCCTGCAACGATGGGCCGGCTTGCTCAACGTCGGGGCGATCCTGCTTTTCCTCATCAACAATGTGCGCGCAGTGCGTTTGGGAGCAAACGTCCGTTCCATTGAAAAAGTTAACCCCCGCTGAGCCGGTTTCTCGGAAGCAAGAAACTCATCCGGTCTAATTCCTGTTTGTGACAAAACGCCAGGCGAACTTGCTTCGTTGCCGGAGAAGTTGATGTGGCATGCATCGTGCTCGATTAGGCATCGATGGATTTCAATCAACGGCCGTTTACGGTGATTTGGGAAACGACGCGCGCTTGTGACCTTGCCTGTTTGCACTGCCGTGCTGAAGCCAATCCGCACAGAAGCGCGGCCGAGCTTAGCCGCACGGAAGCTCAGCGGCTCGTTCGCGATATCAAAGCCTTCGGTCAGCCGTATCCGATATTTGTCTTGACCGGCGGTGATCCCGCCAAGCGCGCGGATATCATCGATGTCATTGAGTTTGCGCGAAACGAAGGGCTGCGGGTGGCAATGACGCCGTCAGCGACGCCATTGATTTCCCGCGATATGGTCCGCCAATTTGCCCAGGCCGGGTTGATGCGCCTTGCGGTGAGCTTGGACGGCAAAGACGCCGCCGCCCATGATGGCTTTCGCGGTGTCGCCGGCTCATTCGAGCGGACGCTCAAAATTCTCGATTGGTGCGGTGAGTGCGGTCTGGAGTCACAGATCCACACGACCGTGACGCGTCACGTTCTGCCTGATTTGCCGACGATCGCGGAGATGATCGCCGCGCGCGGCATCAAACTCTGGGCGCTGTTTCTTTTGATCGCAGTCGGGCGCGCGGCGCGGCGGGAGGTTCGCCGGCTCAATCTCAACGCGCGCCAGTTCGAGTCGCTGTTTAACTGGCTCTATGATTTGACGAAGTCCGTGCCCTTCGATGTCACGCCGCGCGAAGGCTACCATTACCGGCGCGTGCTGTTGCAAAGGCGAGCCGCTGAACTGGACGTGGCCGTCGAAGACTTGCTCGCCGACGTCGAAAAAAGACACTCGACGCCGACCGACGTTATGACCGCGCCTCAAGGCGCGCGCATCGTGCGCGCCCCGCTCGGCGTGAACGACGGCAGAGGCGTGGTGTTCATTTCGCACCGGGGCGAGGTTCAACCGAGCGGGTTTTTGAATCTCGTCGGTGGCAATATCCGCACGCAATCTTTGGCCGACATTTATTGTAACTCGCCCGTCTTCCGTGCCGTACGCGACTTCACGCAACTCAAGGGCAAGTGCGGCGTGTGCGAGTTCAAATCGATCTGCGGCGGCAGCCGTTCACGCGCTTACGCCCTTACCGGCGATCCGATGGGCGCCGATCCCTTTTGTATCTATGAGCCGGCGGCTTGGAAAGCTCGACACTCGATTCCCCAGTCGCAACCGGCCGCAGAAAACAAACAACAAATTTTGCATTGAGCAAGAGGAGACAAAATTATGGAACAGATGGCTTCGCATACTTGCGGTGGTGCGCACCATGCTGAAAAACCGACCGAGATTCTCAGTGATGAACACCGTGTCATCGAGCGCGTGCTCGGCGTCATTGAGAAGCTCGCGAAGGGTCCGCTGGGCGTGCTGGAGCCGTGGAAGAAAGCGCTCGACTTTCTCCGCCACTTCGCCGATCAGTGCCACCACTTCAAAGAAGAAAAGGTGTTGTTTCCCGCGCTGGAGGCGCACGGTATTCCCAACGAAGGCGGCCCCATCGGCATGATGCTGATGGAACATGAGGAAGGAAGGTCCTATGTGCGGGCCATGTTCGCGGCGATTGCCCTCGTCGAAGCCAAGAACGAGGCCGCCAAAGAAAGCCTCTTGGGCAATGCACAGGCCTACTGCCGTCTGCTGCGCGAGCATATTCAAAAGGAAGACGAGATTCTTTTTCGCATGGCCGACGAAGTGATTTCCGCGGACGAACAGAAAAAGCTCTCGGCGGCTTTCGCCCAGCACGAGGCCGAAGAATTGGGCGCGGGAGTGCATGAAAAATATCTAAAGATCGCGGCGGAGTTGGAAAGCGCAACGGAGTAACGCCGATTCAGGACCGTTTTGCTCGGCACGCAACAGCGTTCAATGGCGTTTTATAAAGTAGTCAAGGGGTCTATCGATCTATAGACATTGAGGGTTTTGGGAAGGAGTTCCTATGAAGACGTTAATGATCGTCTTTATTTCTTTGGTTTTGCTCATCGCAAACGCGCCTTCCTATGGCGCTTCATTTTATGAAGGTAAAACGATTACCATTGTGGTCGGCTACAAACCGGGAGGCGGCTATGACAGATATGCCCGCCTCATCGGCAAATATCTGCCCAAATACATTCCGGGAAAGCCCGGCGCCATTGTTCAGAATATGCCGGGAGCAAGCAGCGTGATTGCGGCGAATCATCTTTTTAGCGTCGCCAAGCCCGACGGGCTGACGATCGGGACTTTTAACAATGCTACGGTCGTCGCGCAATTGATCAAGGTTGAAGGGGCAAGGTTCGACCTGACCAAGTTTGCCTGGTTGGGCAGTGCTGCCAGCGATGCCGTGATCCTCAGCGTGCGCTCCGATTTACCGTACAAGACCGCGGACGACTTGAGAAAGGTCAAGCAGTTTGTCATCGGCACCACCGGCCCGGGAAGCTCGACCCATGATTTCCCTGCGCTGCTTGAGGAGTTCGCTGGTTTTGATTTTAAACTTGTCTCCGGCTACTCGTCGAGCGCGGATGTCATGCTGGCGCTCGAGCGTAAAGAGGTGGACGGCCGGGCGGGGTCTTACGATTCGATAAAGCCCTTTATTGACCGCGGTCTCGTGCGCCCTATCATTCGAAACCGGACATCGGCGCCAGGAATCGAAAAATTACCGGTTGACGAAAGTCTTGCAACCACTAAGCAAGGGAAGCTCATCATGGCCGTGAACGCCGTCCCTACGCAAATCTACCGGCCTTTCGTAGCACCTCCGGGAACCGCTAAGGACACGATAAAAATCCTCCGCGACGCATTTGCCAACGCTCTTAAGGACAAAGATCTCCTTGCGGAAGCTGAGAAGGGCAAGATCACCATCGATTACGTCTCGCCGGAGGATGCTTTGAAGGTTGTCGCCGAGGTTCTGGGTCAACCTCCGGACGTCGTCCAGACGCTGTCGAAATATATCAAGTTTGGGGATTGAGAGTTTACACCAATTAGATGCTCGGCGTATGAAGAGCGCGGCTTGATCCGCGCTTTCGCCTTAAGAGAAAACTAGCTGCTCTAATGATGCTCGATGCGTTTGTCCAAGGACTGTTCGTAATTTTTCAATGGCACACTTTTCTCATGATGCTGTTGGGCATCTTTCTGGGCTTCTGGGTGGGACTGCTCCCCGGTCTGGGAGGCACAACCACCCTGGCCCTGATGCTTCCCTTTATTTACCAGATGACGCCTGTGGAAGCCTTTGCTTTCCTGTTGGGGATGCACTCGGTGGTTTCGACCACCGGAGATATCACGTCGGTTCTGTTTGGCATTCCCGGAGAGGGAACCACCGCAGCAACGATTTTGGACGGTCACGCAATGGCCAAGAAAGGCGAGGCCGGACGGGCACTGGGGGCGGCGCTCATGAGCTCCCTCATCGGCGCCTTGATTGGCGCTTTTGCTTTGGCTCTTGCTATCCCGGTCGTGCGCCCGCTGGTTCTTTCATTTGGGGCGCCCGAACTCTTCATGCTTGCCATTGTCGGCATCGCCTTTATCTCCTCGTTGAGCGGACAGGGAGGACGGGCCTTGTTGCGCGGAATTCTCGCCGGGCTCTTGGGACTCCTGTTCGCGCTCGTGGGCCAAGATCCCCAGGCGGGAGTTCTGCGTTTTACTTTCGGACAGCTCTATCTATGGAACGGCCTCGACTTGATTCCTGTTTTGGTTGGGCTATTTGCCATTCCCGAGATCATTGACCTCGCCGTCAGAGGGACCTCGATCGCGGGCGAGCTGCCGCCTGAGAATCTTGGCAGAGGCGTTTGGATTGGTGTCAAAGATACGTTCGTGCATTTTTGGCTAACCGTCCGATGCAGCCTCGCCGGCACCTTCATCGGAATCATGCCGGGCTTAGGCGGCGGGGTGGCGCAGTGGATCGCGTACGGGCATGCGGTGCAGAGCGCGCGCACCGTTGAGGAGCGAGCCGGGTTCGGCAAAGGAGACGTCCGGGGAGTCCTGGGTCCCGGTGCGGCCAATAATTCCAAGGAAGGGGGGTCGCTAATCCCGACCATTGCGTTTGGAGTTCCCGGTAGCTCTTCCATGGCGATTCTCCTGGGCGCGTTTTTCCTTCTCGGGATCATGCCTGGACCTGACATGTTGGATAAGCATCTCGTTCTTACCTTCTCCATGGTCTGGACGATGGTCGTCGCCAATATCATTACCGTGGCCGTCAGCCTTTGTTTTCTGAATTACCTGGCCAAGCTCACTCTGATCCGCGGAACCGTACTTATCCCGTTTATCCTGTTTTTCTCTTTCATTGGCGCCTATACCTCCAATAATCATCTCGGTGATTTGCTGGTTTTGATTGCGTTCGGCTTTTTCGGCTATGTCATGATCAGCTGCGGTTGGCCTCGATCCCCTCTGGTGCTCGGCTTTGTTCTGGGCAGGATAGCGGAGAACAATTTTTATATTTCAACCATTCGCTACGGTTCGTCGTGGACGCTGCGTCCGTTGGTCCTGGTTCTCATCGCTTTGTCAGTAGTCGTAATTTTTCTTCCTTTTATGCGCTTTAAGGGGCGAGCGTTGCCTGCGGGAGAGGTGCCGTGAGGCGTTTGATGAATCTTCGCTGTGCGCTCAGTTTAGCGACGGCATGTGTAGCCGGGTATGCTCTCTACGCGTCCTTGGCCTGGCCCTTCCGAACCGCGCTTTTCCCAAGGCTTATCGCGCTTCCTATTCTTTTCCTCAGCTTGATTGAATTGGCCCTGAGCGTCTGGGGCAGTGAAACAGAACACGAGGGTCATGCGGTGGATTTCCAGTTCACCGATACGGTTGAACCTGCCTTGGCCATGAAGCGAACGATAGCAATAATGATCTGGACGCTGGGCTTTCTGGCGCTGATTGTTTTGGTTGGCTTTCCTCTGGCAGTTCCAATCTTTGTTTTTGTTTACTTGAAAATAGCTGGCCGAGAATCCTGGCCGCTCACGATTATTCTGACGGTAACTTCCTGGCTATTCATGGAAGGGCTCTTCAACAGACTTCTTCATCTCCCGTTCCCGGAAGGTTTGATATTGGGGCTTTGGAGTTAACGCTCGCTCCGATCGTCCAATCGGGTGGCTGCTTGGAGGAAATATCGTTTCTCCGGGCGCCATTCACTCGTCGATTCGATGCGCGGCCGCCTGGTAAGTCTCATATTTCATTCTAACATAGGGCGATGTGTAGCCGTTGCGAATGCGTTCGATCCTGTCGGGCCGGCGATAAAATTCTCGGTTTGCCCAGGCCGAAAGTTTGCCGAGCTCTTCGCGGGAGAGATACTTCGTCGGCATGATCGAGTGGATCGCATCCCAATTTTGTAGATCAAGATTTTCGATGCGCTCTTCCCGAAGGGCTTGCCGCCAAATCGGCGAGCCGGGCAAAGGGGTGAGTAGCATCAGCACGCCCGTGTCCGGATCGATCTCATCGACAACCCTGAACCGGTGTTTAATTTTTTCCGCATCGTCCTGCCAAAAGCCGTTCATGTAGGTTCCCACCGTGGCGATGTCGTTGCGCCGAAGGAGCTGCACCAGTTCCTTCAAGTCTGCAATCGTGTAGCGCTCTTTGCTCTTGTGGATATTGGCCAACTCTTCGTCGGTCCCGGCTTCGATGCCGAAGAGCACCTGGTAACAGCCGGCTTTTCTCATTCTCTGGATAAGGTCGGCATCGCGGATGAGGTTGCGCGCGCGTCCCATGAAAAACCATTGAATATCGAGATCACGCTTTTCCAATTCATCCAAAAGATCCAGCATTTTTTGCCGGTCGGAGTTGAAATCGTCGTCCAAAAAGTTCAGNGCCTTGACGCCGTAAGATTTATTGAGGATCTCCATCTCCTCGGCGACNCGTTTGCCGCTGCGGGTTCGGTGGAGAAAAAAATCCCCGCTNCGGCGCGGATCGATNAGGCCCCACTCGTAGCAAAAGTTGCACGCGCCTTCGCAGCCGCGGCTAGTCACGGCCTCGTTGTAGTGCTCGATCCGTGAGAAACCGACGTATCGATCCATTGGAAACAGATCGTAGGCGGGCATCGGTAACGTGTCGAGGTCGGGAATAAGGTTGCGGGGAGCGGTCAGACTGATTTCCGAGCCGCGTCTGTAAGCGAGCCCGCTAATCGGCGCGATGTCAGGCCGCTGGCATCCAAGCTCCGCGAGCAACTCCGCCAACGTGAGTTCCATTTCGCCGAGAAGGATATAGTCCACTTGTGGCGACAACGTGAGAATCTCTTTTGCGATCGCCGACACGCCCAGCCCGCCGAGGATCGTCATGACCTGAGGCAAGTGTTGTTTGAGCAATGCCATGGTCTCGATGAAGCGGACCAGCGGTGCCGCGCCGCCGTCGGTGACCAGGCGGGTGCCGAGAAAGATGGCGTCGGGTGCTGCTTGTTTGACGTGCTCAAGCATCGCCGCCGCGTCCAGCCCGAGAGCGCGGCAATCGAGAACCCCTACGTCCGCGGCCCCCTGCTGGCGGACATAGGCCGCCAGCTGCGCATGCAGGGGATTGCAAGCGACATGTTTGGCCCCCCAGCGCAGCCAGTTTTCCATCGGCGGGGTTAAGAAGAGCAACTTCATATCACCCTCACGGCATAACCAGGTTGATTTTGTGGGAACGCTTTAGAGTTTGACTATCAAAACCCGAGCAATATCCGAGCCGACGATCATGCCGCCGATATTCGGGTCCTTGTCGGGGGATAGACCGGTGCTAAAGACTGACAATGGGGTCAGCTCGTTTCCCCCTGCGGAGAATTTCACGACGGTTCCCCAAATCCTACGAAAGACAAAAGCGAAACGGCAGCGTGTTCAGCCCGTTTGTGCTATAGATATTGGTACTGAGGCATAAAAAATTGACCGGCAAGGACCTGCGCCATGAACAATGCGACGCCGCTGCATCGCCGGCGCTGGCTGCAGGAACTAAGTAAGCTGAAGGGGGATTGCATGAGCGAACGGATTCGCCACGGGACTCGTTTCCTAGCCTATGTTCTGTCGCAGTAATTGGAAAACTTCCGTTACTTTTCTTACGTTGCGGAAAGTCTCTCGACGCGAGTCGTGGCATGTGGTTTGCTCAAACAGCTTTATTTAGAAGTGTCACTCCCATTTTCGGCCGCAGCCAACGTGGGCGTTGCAGGGGGGAATCAGCGTCAACGATGCCGGGCTTCAACTCGTCATTGAATTACGGCGAGTCGCACTGAGATGACGTCGCCGAGGAATAGTTAAAGGAGGATTTTATGCCACGACCCAGAATCATCGAATGGCCGGACAAGGCGAAGATTTGCGTCACCTTCATCATTCCCTGGGAAGTGTGGCCGGAGAATTTCGCCACGCGGGAATCCTTGCAGCGCCACGGCACGCACACCATCCCGCCGGCCAATGCGGTGTTTAAACAAAATCTCGCCGCTGTCACGGAACGAGAATACGGCGACCGGGTCGGCATCTGGCGCATCATGGATATGTTCGACCGCCATGGCCTGAAAGTGACGTTCTTGATGAACGGCCTCAAGGTCGAGCAGTTTGCCGGGGAGTGCAAGGCGTTCAAGGCGCAGGGTCATGAATTCTCCTCGGAAAGCTACGAGCATGAGTATTCGTTCATGTACACGCGCGAGCAGGAACACGAGTCCATTCAAAAAACTGTCGCGGCGTTTCAAAAGGTCCTGGGCGAGAAGCCGACCGGCTATCTCTCGCCGGGGCATGCCTCGACGCCGTATACTTTAGAGTTGGTCGCGGAAGCGGGCTTTATCTGGTGGGCGGATCCGTTGAACTCGGATAACCCATACACGACAGAGTCCAAGGGGAAAAAGGTCGTGGTGGTGCCATACAATGTTCCCGGCTGCAATGATTACTCCACCTACGGTGCCGGCCGAACGCCACGTGACTTGCTCCAAATAATGAAAGATCAATTCGATTATCTCTACTGGGAAGGCGAGCAGGGCGCGCCGAAGTTCTTTGCGTTTAACCTGCACCCATTCGTTTCCGGCGTGCCGTTTCGCACCAAAATCGTCGACGAGTTTATTCGCTACGCCAAAGGCTTTCCGAAGGTCTGGTTCGCGCGGCGCATAGAGATCGCCAATTGGTGCTTGGAGAAAGGGTTTTAATTAGCCGCCTGAGTCCCAAATACGAGGTAGTGCCCGTTTGGGACAATCACCACCGAGGCGAATCGAGAGGCATTTACGCGCCGTCGTGGGCGGCCCAGAACTCGGCGATGTCTATGCAGCGGCAGAACCACACGCCTGGATGGCTTTTCACATATTCCAAAAATCCTTCGAAGACTTTCGCCAGTCCGGGCCGGCCGCCGGTGAAGTTATGCATGGCATAGCGAAATTTCATCGGTTGCGTGGCGCTCTCTTCGTAGTGCGCGGCGAATTCATCTTTGAGTTGCTGCAAGGCGCCGGCTAGACCCAAGGGCAAAAGATCGTTGTCGGTGTAGGCCGGTCGAACATAGCCGATCGAAATTAGTTTTTTGCCGTTGACATCGATCCGATAAGGCACATCGGAGTTGCCGTAGTCACCGTTCCACAAAAA
>Ga0065707_10082410_pt1 | contig 15475 bp, 19 predicted proteins | sample SwiRhicommuniRL3_FD_59094 | JGI IMG/M metagenome (GOLD analysis project Ga0065707, IMG submission 59094) | Switchgrass rhizosphere bacterial communities from Rose Lake, Michigan, USA - RL3 v2 (version 2) | ecosystem: Host-associated > Plants > Roots > Rhizosphere > Soil | place: East Lansing...
CGTAAAGGAACAGTCGTGGCGCCGCCGTGATGGCCGGCGCCACGACGCTATTTCCTGGAACGCTGCTTGCGCACTTTGTAACGCGCAATGAAGTCCGTTCTGGCAATACGCGTTCGCTGCGTCACGGTCTTGCGTGGCTTGCGGCTCGAAAATTCCTGCATGGTCGTGCGTCCGACCAGCCATGCATCCACTTTGATCTTCGCGGCAGTCGACTCGAACAAACTGGCAGTACCGGCGACTCGCCAATTACGCGGCACGATACGACCGTCGACGGAACTTAGCATGTGACAGACGATGAAGGGCTTCATGGCCGCACTATACGCGAGGCAACCTCGACATGAGGCTCAGCATCGTGCGACTTCAGAAACAGATGGGAACGTTGCCTCCCACGTTCTCCACTGACCATGTTTCGCGCGCCAGGAATGCCGTGCCCGGCGAGCCGGGCTGAAAGTTCGAGCGCCGCACGTAGATACCGGACGCCTCGACTTCGACAGCATCCGCTGCGCCATCCCCCGTTATATCGACGACGTGGCGCTGCGGCGGATCGGCTATGTCCGCAGTCCACGGTGTCATGGGAGCGAACTGCGTGCCTGTCGACGCAGACACCAGGTAGCCGTTGCCGAATGCACCCGGGCCCGGGAAGGGCAGCACGCCGATCTTGACCAGGTCTGCCTTGCCGTCGCCGGTCACGTCGGCAAGCACGTGATAGTACGCATACGCAAGCAGCGTCGGCCAGGACTGTGCCGCGCCGAAGGACTCGACTGGAATGACCTGGCCGGTGAGCCGATCCAATCGCAGATAGCTCTGCGACTTATGCACGAAGGCATTGCAGCAGCCGTCGTCGACCAGCTTGCCCGCCTCCAGCAAGTCGGCACGATGATCGCCGTCGAGATCGCGCACTCGCACGAACGGCATGTCGATCAGCCCCAACTCGACCGGCTTCGCCAGTTGTCCCCAGCCCCTGGCAGGCAGAAAACTGGTTCCGTTGGAGAGCCTCACCAGAATGGTCTGGAAGCCGGTCGTCAGCAGCTTCGACCGCACTGCCGTCATGACGATGTCGGCCCTGCCGTCGCCCGATACGTCGGCAATGTTTACTTCATAGTCCGCCGACAGCGGCTCGCTCCATTGCTCCGCGGCCTGAAAGCTCATGCCGGAGGACCGTCTCACGCCAGCGCCAGAGGCACCGACAGAAATCGCATCCGCCTTGCCATCGCCGTCCACGTCGGCAAAGTAGAACTGTGTATTCCCTATCGGCACCATCCGACGGGTTGCCCCACTCGCCCACTCCTCGGCTGGCAGCAGCGCCGTTCCGTTCGAGAGCCGCACGATCACCTGGTTTTGCAGGAATTTCGAACTGGTCACGGTGATCGCATCCGCCTTGCCGTCGCCATTCACATCGGCGAAACCGGCCGCCGCACAGAGTGGATCGCTCCCCGCAACCGGACTGAAGGCGATGCACGCCGCAATACACACACTCCTGCCTGCCATCGACACATCGCTCAGCTTGGTAAGCATGGCCCCACTCCTTTGACGATGCCGGATTCGGAAGCGGAGTTCTATGCCAATCCCGACGCCACGCACATTGGACTTCGGTGCTTGTTTACCCCAGCGGCAAACTGTCTACATGTTGACTACGCAATTTCGAAAGATGCGGTGGGCCCATGAGAAAGCCCTTCCCTCGACCACTGCGGATCGCACTCATTGTGCCGATACGGTACCATCCAACATTTAGCCGCGACTCGGGCAATAGGAATCGACCATGCTCCGCCGGAGCGCTTCCGTCCCCCACCATACCCGACTGCCAGGTTCCTACCTGGTTGGCGCCGCTCTCTTGTTGGCGGGCAGCTTTGCCAACGCCGCGATATTCGAGCTGCCCGAGGATGGCTCGAACGTGATCGGCGTCGACACCATCATCACTGCACAGCAAAGCGATACGCTTCTCGATATCGCCCGACGCTACAGCATCGGCTACGAGGAAATCATTCGCGCCAACCCCAGTGTGGACATGTGGTTGCCGGGTGAAGGGACGCAGGTTCTGGTGCCGGGCCGGCGCATCCTGCCGCCCGGTGCGAGAGACGGTGTTATCGTCAACTTGCCCGAGCATCGGCTGTACTATTTTCCCAAGCTGAAGAAAGGCCAGAAACCGGTGGTAATCACCTACCCGGTCAGCACCGGCAAGTTCGATCGAAAGACACCGCTGGGCCAGACGCGGGTGGCAACGAAGACCAAGAATCCGACCTGGCATCCGCCCGAGTCCATCCGCAAGGAACACGCCGCCGCTGGCGACCCGATTCCCCGCTTGGTGCCTCCGGGTCCGAAGAATCCCCTCGGTGCCTTTGCCATGCGATTGGCAATGGGCGACGGCACCTATCTGATCCATGGGACTAACAATCCGGTAGCTGTGGGCCTGGCGATCACGCACGGCTGCGTCCGCATGTATCCGGAAGATATCGCCGCGCTGTTTCCCCAAGTGCCGGTTGGAACCAAGGTGTCGCTGGTCAACCAGCCGATCAAGCTGGCCGAAGTCAACGGTGAGCTATGGATCGAAGCGCATCCGCCAGTGGAGGTCGAAGGCGACGCAGCCGTCGAGCCGTCGCTCGGCGAGTTGTCGCAGATGCTGCAGGCATCGCTCGGCGATCGGACTACTGCGATTCATTGGGACTTCGCCGGCAGCGCACTGCAATTGGCGAATGGCATGCCCACCATGATCGGCCTGGAAATTCCCCAGGACGACCCATCCGCAGCGCCTACGGCTCAGTCATTTCCAGGCACTCAAAGCACCGCCTCCGCAACGTCGCTCTGAGGCGATCGCCGCACCTATTCAGCTGGAGACCTCGAATCCCAGAGGCCTGGTTGGCGCGCCAGCGTTGTGAAATTCCGCTTCGCGTAAGAACCAGTCGGCAGTCACGCCGCTGCCAGAAACGTCTCGATAGACGCTGCAGTGGATCGGTGCAAGGCCACGGCGAGATCGCTCGCGTCACACGGGGCCTCTCCAAGGAGCCAGGCGACTATGGGCGAAAACATGCCGTCCGCGAGTGAAATCGCCACCAGCCGCCGCGGGATGCTGAGTTTGATCTTTGCGCAGCCCTCCAGACGATTCTCGATGCAGCCGATCAGCTTCCGACGAAGCGCTCGATGCGCTGCGCCTTGAAAGAGCTCCCGAGCCAGGGTTCGATTTTTCCAGAAATGCAGCAGCAGCTCCTCCATGTGCTTGGCGCTCGACTCCTCGCCCACCATGCCTGCGAGGATCGAGAAAGGACCTTCGATGCTTGCGGAAAGCAGTTCGTCCTTGCCCGCAAAGTGTTCGTAGAACGTTGAACGACCGACTCCCGACTCGGACAGGATGTCTGCGATGCGTATCTCATGATAGCGGCGCGACAACACCAGCTTGAAGAACGCGGCGAGCAGCTCGTCGCGAGTTCGTTGCTTGCGGGGATCGAGCTTCAGCCTGTTGGAAGTCATATCGCTGCCTCTCGAATCGATGCATTCCGGACTGGGGGCGGCAAATGTCCGGGTTCTCCCCTTCGGCCGTTGCTATCGTAGCCTCAGCACAATGGAATGGAGAACAGGATGATGCTTCGCACGAAATGGCTCGCGATCGGGGCTGTAATTGCGATCGTTCTCGCTGCCGGCGCAGCGCGGCATCTACATACGGGACCGCAAAGCCATTTGCACGGACTGGCGATCTCGCACTCTGCACGCGGTGAACGGCCACAGCCGACAACCGTCGACATTCAGGGAGCGAGCGAATGGAAGCACGCACCCCAGATGCGTGCCTTCTACGGCGAGACCGTCACGACGTTCGCAAGCGGCTCCGCTATTGACGTCGACGCCTACGAGGCCCGCTCGTTCGCCATCTTCCGCGAACTCGCCCGAGCCAAGGGCGTCAATGAACAGGCCATGCTCGACCACCTCAAGCTCATTCCTCGCCAGGTCGTCGGCATCGTCAAGGAAGATCCAGCCGTGCTGAAGGATTTCGATAGCTTCTGGGCCGCATTGGCCGGGCCAGATTGAGCTGCGGCCTGCGCCGCCGCAGGAAGATGCTCGCCGCGTGCATTGGCACTGGAAACCGAAGGGACTCTGCCCGAAGTAGCCACGCACCAGCGGCAGCAGCTGTCGCGTGCTGCACACAAGCAAGGCTATTCCACACTCTTTGAGCATCAAAGGCAGCGTGCTGCGAAAAAACTGACGACCACTTCGTAGAGGTGCGCAGACGAACTGAATAAAGTGCCCCCGGTCTCACCAGACATAATTTGCATCGTCGCCCGACGTTCCCTTGTCACGGAGTGATCATGGGGCTTTCTGAAACCATCGTTGCAGCAATGATCGGCGCCATCGCCACGGTCAGCACCGCGCTGTTCCAGATCTTCACGGCATTGAGGACTCGTAACAACGTCCACGTGAAGCCGCGTCGAGGCTCGGCGATGCGTTCAATACTCGCGGTGCTCGCGCTCATGGTCGCATCGGCAGCCGGCGGCTTTCTCTATTCCGAGTTGCTGCGTCAACGCGGTGGCGAAGAGATTCGCGCCATGCGACAGGAGCTGCGCGAGCTGCACGATCTGACCGCGGCGACGGTACGCGAACGCGACAATCAGCATATTCCCATCAAGGCTGCGGTCGATGTGCCCGTGATAACCAACGTAAGCGAAGCCGCGCTTTCACAGGACCCAGTGAGCGGCAGCTCCGAGTCGGTTGCTTACGTACCGGCATGTCGTCGCGGCGCCCTCGTCAATACGGCTGCGACGAACGAATCGGTGGATTGCAGCGAGAGCGACGCACAACAGATCGCACTGTGCGGAACGATTCCCGCTGCCGCACGTGTAGAACAGATTCAGCTTTTTGCGCAACCTGACGCCCTGCGGCAGTCCTGGTCGCAGCATGCGGCGACTGTCGGCCAGGACGTCGGTGGCGCGCGTTTTACCGGCAAAACTTTCGAGTACGCCCAGAGCGACGATCTCAAATCGGTGTGCGTGAACTTCGTGCACTGGAGCGGCGAACATCCCCACATAGCGCGAATTCTTGTGCGGTACCGGCTGGGAGCAGAGTCCGAGTCCGCGTCGCCTGTCGCGGCCGATGCGACGCCCGTGATGACTCAAACGTTGATCAACGCCGACACCACCCAAGCTGCTCCGGGAGCCGTATCGCTCGTCAACTCCGGCGCCTCCGAGTAGCCCACAGATGAAGGCACGGCTGGGTGCGAACCGCTAACAGGTGGAGTTAGAAAGAACTACAGCGGAGGAGCGAGTGCGTGGCAGCTCGCAGCGACTAACGTTGCTTCGACGACGACTCATTCTGAGCCACGGCGGCCTTCACTAGCGCCTTGAATGCGCGCGCGTCGACTTGCTCCCCTTCATGGATGTCGATCGCCCTGCGCGTGTTGCCTTCCAAGCTGGAATTGAAGAGGTGCGATGGGTCTGGGACGCTGGCGCCCCGGGCAAACGTGAGCTTCACGACCTTCTGATACGTCTCCCCGGTGCACACAATTCCATGGTGCGACCAGACCGGGACTCCCAGCATCGCGTTCGACGGCTTCTTCCATTTCCGCTCCTCGATCATCTCGGGATCGGCTTCCAGGATCAGCGTCCGCATGCGGGCCAGGGTCTCCGCGCGCCACTCATTCGCGGTCTCCTTGTTCTTCGCCTCGATCCTGGTCTTCGTCTTGGCCGCAGGCCTTCGCCCGCTACTTGCATGAGACGCGCGCTTGGCTTTCGGCTTCCCCTTGGCTCCTTCCTCGACTCGTTTCATATTCTCGCTACCTTCAATCTGCCCGCGCCACTACCCGTTCCAGGTTTGCAAAGAACTGCTTCCATCCATACCTGGCGCCCTGGTATGCCTGCTCCTGGTCCGGCCGGAAGCCGGCTTGCTCCATGCGCAAGTGCGTCCCCGTACTCGTAGGCGTAAGCGTCCAGGTGACGACGCTCTCGAGACCGAAGGCCGCCCACGTATAAGACAAAGTTTTATTCGGCTCGACTGCCAGCACCTTGCAGTCGACTGCGCCCCAGTCGGCGCGAAGATTGAAACCCTGGCCCACCACGGGCTTGAAGTCGTTCTTCATGAGCCACTCAGCGATCAGGTGCGGTTGCGTGAGGGCACTCCAGATCCTTTCCGGCGGGAAAGGAATCTCCCGCTCGACAATGACGGAGCGCGCTTCGGTCGCAGTAGCGGTCATTGGTCCATCCTCTTGAGTAGATCTTCGAGTTGGTCGAACCGGCTCTGCCAGAAGCCGGTCATCTGGCTGGTCCAGTCGATCAACGGGGCCAAAGCGCTGAGCTGTGCGCAATAGTGCGTCTGGCGACCTTCGGGACGGACTCTCACCAGTCCGGCTTGCTTCAGGACACCAAGATGCTTTGAGACCGCCGGTTGCGAGATCCCAGCCTCAGCCGTCAGCGCTCCGACCGTCTGCTCTCCTTCGCGACACAATCGCTCGAAGATAGCCCGACGAGTCGGGTCGGCGAGCGTCCTGAAGAGCACATTGTGAGCGTTCGGCATTGTCGATCGATAACCCGCTGGCTATGGGTAGATATATAACCACCGGGATATGCGTGAGTCAAGCAGGAATCGGCACGGCGCGATGTTCAACTGCAAGCTACCAGTTGCGCGGGCGCCTGGAAGCGAAAGCGATGCTATTTTGGAAGCGCTCGAAGCGACGAACGAAGCGATCGACCTTGGTTCACCGCTTCCCGAAATTACACCTAGGTATCCGTGGATCTCGATCGGCGATGCTCGATCCCAAGCCGCAGGGGCGCCGCATGGCGGCGCCCCATTTCAAGGATAGCGCGTGTCTTTCCGGACAGCCCCTGTCACGCAAGCAACTCAGGGCGCACCTTCGCCGCTGCGAACTTCCCGCAACGCTTCGAGCGCGTAAGCGGAGTAATCGACGCCGTCGATCATGAACGGGTGTCCCGCAGGATCGGCTGCGAAGCCGGAATTGTAGAGTTCGCGCATCAGGTCTGCCTGCTGCTCGGGATTGAGCTCGCTGAACGACTTGCCTTCCTTGATGCCTTTTTCGAAGTCGTATCCGTCGCCGAGGTACTGTCCCCACAAGGCTTCCCTCATATAGTCGTCGCCGCCGTTCTGGAACTGCCACACATGTCCCATCTCGTGCGTGAGCAGCGACTGGGTCAGTGGCAGCATGCTCTTCGGAATGTAGATGGTGTTGCCGATGGTACGAGCCGCGTCGCCGACCGTCATGATGCCCGTATCGCCTTCCACGATCTTCACCGAATCGTAGTCGATGCTGTCGCCGTAGACCTTCTGCAGCTCGGCCTTTTCCGTCGGCGACAGCTTGCGCCCTTCGGCTTCCGTGCCCGTCAGCTGCTGGATGGCGCCGATGCTCTTCGCGCTCGAGAACAAGAATGCGTCCACCGACGCTCCGACGGTGGAATCGACCAGGCCCGAACCAATGTCTTCGAGGCCGCCCAGGAAATTGCCCTTGAGCATCTCGCCGACACCGTGGCCCATTTTATCCAGGCCCTCGACCCCGTCCTTGATGAAGCCGAACGTGCCGTCGACGGCTGCGCCCACCATCGTTTCGGCCGCATCGGTGATGTTGTCGAGGCCGACGGCGTCGAATACCGGCGACAAGGGATTCAAGTCATGAACCGCATCGGTCACGGCCGAACCCGCATCCAACACATCGTGCGCGACATCTTCCACCGCGGAGATGATGCTGCTGATACCCCACATGATCGACTCCTTCCTCGATTGAGTGACGTGAATTTGAAGGTGCGCATGGCGGTGGAGAGGTGGCTCGCATGCCTGCTGCGCTCGATGGATGAGTCAGCAGCCGCAGGCCATCTGTTCTGTCGGCCGGCAGGCAAAACCTAGGGTTTGCCCGGAATCTGCCGGTTCTCAGGCTGCCCTTTAGGGAGCACTGGCCGGTAGCAGCGCACGCTCCAGCCTTTGCGGATTCGGCAAGAAACGCCTCGAGCAGTTCCCTATGTGTTTCGCGCGAGGCCGGAGGGTTCGGTCGAGCTTCACGCACGGATCTACGTGCACGGGCTGCGAGCCTCGAAGCGTTGCGTTGTGTTTTTCAAGCGGCTCGTTGCTCCACCTCGATCTGGTAGTCGTAGCGCTTGGTCATGTACGCAATCATTCCGCGTGCCGGGAATTTACGCATGTCTTTCTCCTGCGGTCGGTAGCGCAGCCCACAGGCCCGTCTACGTGCTGGAAGGATCGATCGTCATGCAGGTCAAAGGCGGCAAGGAGATCACCCTGACGCCAGGACAGACTTTCTACGAAGGCCCTGCCGATGTGCACACGGTCGGACGCAACGCGAGCACGACGAAGCCAGCAAAGTTCGTGGTGGTCCTGCTGAAAAATAAGGGCGTCGACGCGGTACTGCCGCTCGAGTAGTTCACTGCATCATCTAGCGCGAGACCAGCGTGGTCTCGGCTGCAAGGTCGCTGAGCACGCTGCGCAGTTCGCGCAGCTTCGGCGGCTTGCCCAGAACGTGATCGACGCCATCCGGAATCTCGTTGTTCATCGCCAGTCCCAGGCCGGTGCCGCGCTCTCCCTTGGTAGTGAAGAAAGGTTCCAGGCAGAGTCGCCGCGTTTTCTCGTCCATCCCGGTCCCGGTGTCGCTCACTTCGAGATAAACGCGGCGGTCAGCTGCGTCGCTGTGCAGTTCATCCGCCGCCGTCGCGACTCGCGTGGCAATCGTCAGCGTCCCGCGCCTTCGGGCATGGCATCGACGGCATTGAAGATGAGGTTGGTGAGTGCATCGCGGATCTCGCTCTCCGCGCCCACCATCAGAGTCATCAACTGCCGGGCGATGGGAATGTCCTGGGTGCGCATGCGTTTCGGTCACCCGATCTGGTCCGCCAGGCGCAGGAGCTTCGCACTGATCCTGATCTGCGCAGCGTCCGCCGAGCGGCGATTGACCTGGACTCTCACTTTGCCATCGACCGTCACGAGGCCGATGATGCCACCGCGCCGGGCGAAGTCGTCGCTATCGCTGACGGTCAGTACACGCCGGCCCGAAAGATATCCCAGGGCCTGCCGCGTGACATCCTCGTCGCGGCCGCTCACGAAGACGATGTGGCAGTCGGTGAGATCCTCGACGCGATCGCGCCGTTCCACGCTGAGCGGATGCGCCTGCACCGCTTCTCCCGCCGCGATCTCCTGGAGCGCAGAACCGAATGGATTCACGCCCAGTACGCAGATGACCAGCGGTGCGTCGGCACTCGAAAAAGAATCCGGCGGCCATTGGACGAAGCGCGAGAACTGGAACAGGAAAGCGGCCTTGACCTGGTACTCCGGGGCTACGGGCGGACGGGCCGCCTCGACGGCACTGACGCTAGTCAGGCAGCTGAACAGCAACAATGCCCGCCAGCCACGCAGCGACGGCACCGGCATTTCAGAAACCCCAGGTAATCTTGCCGTACACACTGCGTTCGATCTGTCCGCGCGTCTGCGGCGAACCGAATTCCGTGTGATGGTCGTGCAGCAGATTCTGTCCCACGATCGACAACTCGACGTCGCGTGCCATGCGCCAGGCGCCCCGCACATCCATTTCCGTATACGCCTCGATGCCCTCGCCGGTGACGATATCGGGAATCTTGCGGATTTTCGTGTGATGCCGCAGTTGTACGTCGAGCTGCCAGCCAGGTGCTATATCGAACAAGGAACGCAGGCCGAACTGGTGCCGCGGTGTCGACCCTTCGATGAACCTGCCGCGATTCTGATCCTGGCCGCCACGGTCGATGTCGATGTTGACATAGGAATAGCTCCCGAACACGCGCCAGGATTTCTGCACGACGAATGTCGCCAGCAGCGTGGCTCCATCGGCGGTTCCGTCATTCAGGTTCCGGTTGACTACCGGGATGACAGTCCGTCCGTCGGCCCCGATGAAAGGCGATTCGATTTCCAGCGAGGCCAGCCCCTTGTAGACATTGTGATATGCAGTGAGGTCCAGGGCCAGCCGGTCGAATCCCTGCCAGCGATAGCCCGCTTCGTAAGCCAGCAGCTCTTCCGAATCGAAGTCGCGGTTGCCGAGCAGGCGTCCGATGGGATTGCCGGTGGGATTGGTGATGTCTACTGCGATATCGCGTTCCAGCCGGGTCGGCACGCGTACGGCACGCGATACTGCGGTCCATGCCATTTGCGAAGATGAAACCCGCCATGCGAGGCGTGCGCTGGGTTGAACCTCGAAACCGCTGAAGTCGTTGTACTCCAGCTTGGTCCCGAGCGTGAGCCGCAGCGGATCGGCCAGGGCCACCTGGTCCTGAACGAAGGCGCTGACGACGTTGTCGACCGAGGAGCGTGGGTCCAGGTTGAAGATGCCCTTGCCCACATCGTCGGTGTCGGTGCGACGATAGTTCAGGCCCCAGATCAGCTCCTGTTGCGGCGTCGGCGCCAGTCGATGCTGGAAATCCACGTCGACGGTTTGCAGATCGTCCCGGAAGCTCGGGTCGTCGCGGTGGGTACGATCATAGTAGGCACGCAGTTGCAGGTCGGAGCTGTCGCTGATGGTGTGGCGCCAGCGCCCGAGCACGTTCCCGCCGCTCAGTTCGCTTTCCAGCCGGCCCTGCGCCCCGACCCGCCCGATGATGGCGAACGACGGCGCCAGTTGCCCGACAGTCGCACGATAGGCGTCTCCCTGGACGGTCCATCCATCCGCACCCGAGCTGTCCCAGTCGGACCGGAATCCGATGTGTGTCATGCGCCAGTCATCTTCACTGACCCGGCCGGGCGCGTACGAGCCGTCGCGATCGAAATGCTTGCCGAACACGCGATAGCTGATTCCGCCCGTCTCGCCGCCGTAACGTATCGCGGCCGATTGCTCTTCGGTGCCGACCAAGCCTTCGGTATAGACCCCCTGCGTGTCCTGGGCTTTCCTGGTGGTGATGTTGATGACGCCGTTCACGGCGTTCGATCCCCACAGCGCCGCGCCGGGGCCGCCGATGACCTCGATGCGGTCGATGTCCTGCAGCAGGTAATCCTGCACGTCCCAGAACACGCCGGAGAACAGCGGCGTATAGATGCTCCGGGTATCGGACAACACGAGCAGCTTTTCGGAATTGATGCTGCTGAACCCGCGCGAACTCACCGCCCACGAATTCGAATTGCGTCGGGCCACATGCAGTCCCGGCACGAAACGCAGGGCTTCGGGAATGGTGGTAGCTGCGGAGCGGCGAATGTCGTCGCCCGTAACGACACTGATGGCCGCAGCGGCGCCAGACAGGCTCTCTTCCGTTTTGGATACCGAGGTCACCTGGATATCCATCAGCTCTTCCAGGCTCAGTTTCTTGAGACTGGCGGCCTTGATTTCGGATCCGCCGGCGGCCAGCGCGCTACAGGCAACGCACAGGCCGACAGATACGGATGCCAGCAACGTGCCGCGTCGGAGGGGTGTTGTACTTGTCATGCGGACAAAGAGAGTGGACTACGGCGGGCACGCGGCAATACGTATTTGCGTCACGCTGCAACGCTGCATTCGAATCGTCCGACGCAATCGATTGCGTCGGAGTCGGAATCAGACGCCTGCAGCCATTCCGCCGGTCACACGCAGCGTCTCGCCAGTAATGAATTCCGCACGCGGCGAGGTCAGGAACATCATGGCATCGAGGATGTGCTGCTCCCCTCCATCGAGGTCGATGAACTGCTTCGCCTTGACCCGAACCAGCGTGTCGGGCGGCCGACTGTTGGATGCGCACTCACGCGAGCGCACGAGTCAAATCCGGAAAGCGATCGTGAACAGTGACGCCATAGCGCTTTGAATGACGTGCTCGGGCGGAAACTCGCCCGAAAGAACCGGATGTGAACCACAAGCTGTTCGTGATCGCGAGCGGTCTGAGCCCATCTGAGATCTATAATATCAACGTGGATCCGGCGACCGGAAATACCACCGGCTACGGGCAAGCGCCTTACTGGGGCGACTACGGCATGTTTGCTCCCTTGTGGCTTTCGGGCGATCAAAGCCTGCTGTTCACAGCCGCCGGCACGTACTTCTCAACATCCAATCTCAACTACATCGGCACGTTCAATATCGGCGGGGCGGTTCAGTCGATGCTGCGGCCTCAAGCAGCGCGCCTTTGGCACGTTGGCGCAATTGCGAAGCTGCCGAAGCCTTTGCCGGCGCTAGACAACTGCCCGGTTGCAGAGTAATTTCGATTTGACTCAATAATGCCAGCGGACAATTGCTAACTGCCCCGGCGGTGTAGGAGACACACGAGTGGCAGAGCCAGCCCGCTTCGCGCTGGCCGAAGGGGTGATCAACCGATCCAAAGTGAGCGCAGCATCATGATGAAGCCGTTCGCACTATGCACGCTGATATTCGCAGCTGTTGCCACCGCCGGCGCGGGTCAACAGGCGCCGTCACAAGGTGTCAATCGTAATTCTTCGCCATTTGCAGTGGCGGGGCGCGAGGTATATCAGCCCGTCGTCATTTCACCAAAGGCTCGTCAGCTACGACAACTGCGTATCTTGGCTTTGAAATTGCAAAAGGCAGACGGTGGAACGCTTACAGCGGAGCACTACGCCATGTTGCAAACGAAGCTTGATGCCATTAACGCCGCCTACTGATGTGCGGCAGTTGGACAGGTAGCCGCAACGTTTGAAGCCTGGCTGCGACCTGAAGTTCCTGGAGCAGGTATCTCAGGTGTATTAGTCCCGACCTGATCTCGATGCGACGGCTAGTATTGAACGACGCAGCGCATCAGGCGCGACGATGAGCGCAGTCACACCTGCTGCTTGCATGGGAGCATCAGTGCCCGCCGTGGTGTAGCATTCCCCTGGCCTTAGCTCATCCGAAAGCAATCTGTCGGCGTCGATCCAGCGGGAGAGAACGATGGCGGACCAGGTCTTGTGGCACCTTTCCGGTGACTATTTCGAGAATTGCAGTTGCAGCGTCGTGTGTCCGTGCCTCGTGTCGGCGGCCGCTCCGTTGACCTCGCAACCGACCGAGGGTTTTTGCAACGTGCCGCTGGTCTTCCACATCGACAGCGGCCGCTACGGCGACGTCGCGCTCGACGGACTCAATGTTCTGGTTATCCTCCACGCACCGGGTGTCATGGCAGACGGAGATTGGTCGCTGGCCACCTATATCGATCAGCGCGCCGACGATGAGCAGACCGATGCCCTGGCTGCGATCTTCACCGGCGCCGCCGGCGGTCCCATGCAAGCATTCACACCGCTGATCGGCAAGAACCTGGGGATGAGCAAGGTCCCAATCACATTCCGGATCGATGGCAAGACGCGGTCCGCGGAGATCCCGGGGATTCTGCACATGTCCGTCGACCCGTTGCCGACAATGCATCCGAGCGGAGAAATGTGGGCGAACATCGGCCATCCGGTGAGCGCTGACAAGATGGCGTTGGCAGTCGGGGGCGCCGGCAATACGTTCAGCGATCGTGGCATGCGCTGGGATAATTCCGGAAAGAACGGCCTCTATGCATCCATCCGCTGGTCGAACCAGTCGTGATCGATGCACGTCGTGAAACGGTCCGTCGGCTGGGCCACTGAGGTCGTCAGTTCATGGCCGACGGCACCCTGGAAGCAGTGCTGCGGCGGGATCGCCTCATAGTTGCCAGCGCTCTTGGCGTGATCGCTGCGCTGGCGTGGGCCTACGTACTCTGGCTCGCCGCCGACATGGACATGGATGGCATGAACATGAGCGGCTTGCGCATGGTCCCCGGCGGCATGGGGATGATGGCACCGGCCGCCGCGCCGTGGAGCGCTGTCGAGTTCGCTTTCGTGTTCGTGATGTGGGCGGTGATGATGGTCGGCATGATGGCGCCCTCGGCCGCTCCGATGATCCTCCTGTATGCCCGTGTGGGTCGGCAAGGGAAAAGCGCAGGCAAGCCGTTCGCTGCGACCGCTTGGTTCGCCGCAGGCTACTTCCTGGCCTGGGCCGGCTTTTCCCTCGCGGCAACGCTTGTCCAATGGATGCTGGAGCGGGAGGCCCTGCTGGATGCCCGCATGACGAGTGCCAACATCTTGGTTGGAGCGGTCATCCTGATTGCGGCGGGCATCTACCAGTGGCTGCCAATCAAGAACACCTGTCTTGCTCAGTGCCAGACGCCGTTGCGCTTCCTGATGAGCCACGGCGGCTTTCGCAGCAATGTACTGGGCTGCTTGCACCTGGGGCTTCTCCACGGCATCTATTGCGTCGGCTGCTGCTGGGTCCTTATGGCACTCTTGTTTGTGGTCGGCGTGATGAACGTGCTCTGGATCGCGCTCCTGGCGCTGCTCGTCCTCCTGGAAAAGCTTACGCCGTGGGGACGGTGGATCGCGCGCATCGTCGGCGCTGTCTGTATCGCTGCGGGAGCCTGGATGGTGTTCTCGCCACCGCACGTGCGCTCGCCCGATGCTCGCAACGAGATCCGTTGTATAGGATGCCGATCGACATCCGGACCCTGCACCGATCAAGAGATGAACTGGCACTCGACTCATGATGATGGCGCCAACAATCTTGCTGCAATCGCTGCGGGTTTTTCTACAGACTCGTCAGGCTTGCATCCCCACTATCGAATGGTAAACGCCTCTGCCGCCGGCAGAGGCTCGAATGAGAGGCCACGCGGATTGACTCACCTCAATCTGGAGTTCGACCCGGATTGCGACTCGTCCAGAACTAGCGCATCCGCAGTTCCGCAGGCAGTGTCTGTATGCGAGCCGCGATCACTTCCTTGCGTGCCCGGCTGATGCCATAGATGATCCGCTCGCCGCGGACACTGCGATCCCAGGCCCAGCCCTGACCCTCGAAGGGCACGTCGATGGTCGCCACGTGTTCCAGCACGACGCCACCCTGGCGCGGCAACCGCATCACATGCAGTTCCGGCGCGTCGTGACCCGTCGCGTACAGCAGGCCGTCGTTGCCCCAATCTCCGCCGGAGGAGGAACTCGGTCCCCATGTCGCGATGAATTCCGGTGGGAACAGCCACGAACGCCGCATCTGCCACTTGTCGTCGAACTCGCCAACGTAGGTGGAGCGCTGGTCGAGACCGGGCATGGTCCCTTGATCGTTGTAGTACGCAAAGCAGGCCCACCAGGAGCGCTGATATCGCACCGCCCAGGTCAGTGACCCGGGACGCAGGCCGAGACTGTCGCTCGAGATCAACTGCAACGTGCGCGTGTCGTGAGTCTCCAGCGAACTCGCTGGCGGTAGCTGCGGGAAGTTCGAATGGGCCAGCACCAGCCGGTGACCTTCCACGTAGCCGAAGTTGAAGTGCACGATGGGCCCGTCCTTCGGGCTCGACCACTCTGCAACACGCTCGCCGTTGTCCTTGCGATGCTTCACCAGCGCGCGATTGCCGATGCCGTAGAAATGCTTTGCATCGACAGCGGCTGCTTGGTTTGCCTCAGGGATCGACCATCGACCGATCTCGGTAGCGGCGAGCCGCTGCTGGCCCAGCGCCGGCCGCAGCACGGCGACCTGCGCGACACTGGCCATGCCAAGCAGCGCAGCGCGCCTGGTGAGGATCGTTGCCATCAGAATTTGCTCGTGAGCTCGAGACTCCAGGTGCGGCCGTTCAGC
>Ga0065707_10082411_pt1 | contig 15474 bp, 6 predicted proteins | sample SwiRhicommuniRL3_FD_59094 | JGI IMG/M metagenome (GOLD analysis project Ga0065707, IMG submission 59094) | Switchgrass rhizosphere bacterial communities from Rose Lake, Michigan, USA - RL3 v2 (version 2) | ecosystem: Host-associated > Plants > Roots > Rhizosphere > Soil | place: East Lansing, MI...
AGCATTTTTGGAATGGAAAAAATGTTCTGCTTCCAAGAAATGGACACAGAAACAATGCTACCAACTCTGAACAGATATCTTCCCGATACCCCAGTGCAGAGTCCACTACCATTCAGCTCTGGTGATTATATGTCACTTTTGGAATCGGAAGCTCTTGTAGGAACGAGTCCTTTGGAGGCTTTATCACATCAGGTCATGAAACCAAAAGAGTTCAAACTAAGACAAAGTAGAGGAAGTTGCACTATCAATACCACCAGAGTTTGGCAAGATAGTGACAGCGAGGATGATGATCTCTTCGATGTTGAACACAATTCATGCGACAGTGACAACTCAGTTCTCATTGACAACTCTAAACACCAACCACTCTTGTTCTCCAACATCAAGACCATCTTCGATGATTTTTATATGCCTTTAGTTGAGCTCTAAACAGTTTCACATTTTTCATTTTTCTCTTCAATATTTAATAATATCTTAATACTTCATTAATCGACATCTCAGTAAATAAAAACACATGGAATAGTATGATTGTCCGTATTGTAAATTACGGCATTCTGACCGAATAAGAGATGAAAAACTCTAGTCCCAATACCTACCCTCAAGTCAGAGACGCAATAGTTGCACCTGAATCCAAAGTGTAGTGCAGAGTAATAGAAATTCAGCACTTTCATGAATATTTGTGTCTTTCATGATGTGGTTTATCTTCAGAAGTGTTTGAATATATTTTCATAAAATTAATTCCATGAGTCTTGATTTCATTCAACTAATTCCTTGCTAAACTATCATATTGAGGACTTGAATAGTTATATTTATTGACGTACCTTGGAAGATTTTCAGTCAAGAAATTCAGCAAACGTTCCAATTCGTTCATTAATACTGATATGCTTACACCATCCATAGTTGTCTGACTGAGAAGTGCTGGGAATGAAATCAACAATCGAAGTAGATGTTCGACTCCGTAAACTTTACTTTGTTGGTGTCCTGAATTGATTGTATGGTCCTTCAAGAGTTCAAGGTATTGGAGGTTTTCATATTTATACAAAAGAACCAAACTAAGAGATTTATCAAAGTAAAGTTGAAGTCCTGTTATAATTTCATGAAGAATGTCTTTCTGTTCTCCCAGAAGAGAAGGTTCTCTAAATGTAATGTATTCTTCAAGTATGGTAGAAATAGGCATAGGACTTGGTAAGTCTACGATTTTTCTATCCTTGGTGATATATTCCCAATCATCTGTGAGAAGATATTTGAGAGTATTGTTGAACGGGAAATAAATGCTTGGATTGGGCTTTTGAAGGCCCTGCTTGCGTGACGTTTGTTTCTGTTTTGGTAGAGCCAGTTTACTAAGCAGAGACTGCTTTCCTAGCAAATTCTGTAAGGTATTTTGTTTTGTAGTCGGTCCCAGCGTGGCCTTGGCCAGGATAGTAGGTGCCTTCTTCTTCACTCCTCTCTTTTTCAGCTTGACTAGCTTCTCTAATTCCTTCTTTTTGAATTTGTTTTCATCGTTACATTCTAAAACTCGTCCTCTCGTTACCCACTCATCCCACTTACTATTCCATCCTTGATAGTGAAGTAAATATGTATCAACGTCCATCAAATCGTTGGATAATTTTGGATTATCTTGCAACAGCTCGTCTCCCTCCACAGCAAGCACTTTTTTCTGACCAGCCAAATGTACCTTTAGCACCTTGGCTTCGTACATAAGCGGCCCATGAAAGGCAAATACTGTTGAATTAACTACTAGCGGTGCAGGTGAAGTTGCCATGTTGTGATGTTTAATTTACTGGTTGGATGTAGTAGTAAATTCAACAAACTATACTGTTTGGAAAAATTATAGCAAGTTTAGAATAACTAGATGTAATTGTAGCGAAGATCTGAACTGTTGTAACTGAATATAAGTTTTTGAAGTGGTAGTCAGTAACGCAAGTTCAAGCTTAAAATTTGATAAAACGGGCAAAGAAATGCACAGGAAATATAGGAAACTATACAAAGTTCGATAGTATCGTAGTAGAATGTAAGTCTATCCCAAGCAGCTTGTCGAAGTTTCGACTAGTTGGTTAAAGTGAACTGTACGGGTATATTCAATCGGTACAGACACGTCTTATTACCACTTCACCAAATCGCCAACACCATCCCATACAACAAAAATCTCATAGCAACTACACATAGTGTCTTGATAATGATAATAATAATCTGAAAATGTAGATGAAATGAAATAACAAACAGTAGTCTAAAATTGAGATAATGGTCTAAAATTGTTATTCTTTGCAGTATATACCCGTATTGAGATGAGTCAAACCCAGGTTTCGTGCCTGTATGGTTTGCTACGTTGACTTTTGAGTAGTTTTTGTGAAGTGCATGTAGATAAGGCTCAGTTGTGGAGTATTACATCTAGTAGTCTTACTCGTTGAAGGCTATTGAATTAAACTGTAGACAAATTAGTGTTGCTGCTGGGGACGCGTCCAATAATCCTAGATTAAGTACGGCTAGATTTGGATAATACGAGGCAGCTGACCAATATATTCTGATACAGTTTGATATAGTGACAGCGATACTCGAAATCTACCGGTTTTGAGTTTCGTTTATTGCTAATCAACCAGACTTCTGACTAATCCTTTGTTGATGCTCCGAATTCACTTACGGTGCTACGAATTTCATGAGTACATGTCTACAACATAGCCACATAGAGTGAAATAGATCTACAGTTAATGCCTCTTGTACAAAATTATCGTGCCACCAGTTAGACACCTAGTAGTAGCGTTGGGCTAAAGTATGGACCCTTGCTCAGGTGAGAAAAAAGCTACTCACGATGGAGTCGTCCACCAACATCAATTAGCTTTAGCTAGATACGTTAAAGTACCAGCATACAATAAATTATTACTCGACTTTGTGTTGTGATACCTATTGTATCTTCGACAACTACCTTTATCGTAGCTTCGTTAGTGTATTGCGTGGTTAAGTTGGTTTGCGGCTATCCTGCTCACACTAGCGAAAATTTCATTTTTCAAACCTACCACCTCGTCTCTTCTCACAACAACACTGTCATATACCCACAGATACTAACGACTCATCGCCAGTTACTATTGTTAGTACTAGTTAACAAGGATCTCCATAGCTTTGAAAAAAAATCAAGCAGAAATTCCCGTTGTGGTAGGAGTGAAACCATTTGAGACAAGTAGGGATATTTTTAACCAGTCTGTTGGAACTGAACAAGGAAGTCTTAATTTGAAAGATAGCAACGACTTCTAAACACTATAGAACGAACTCAAGTGCTATTAAGTACTAGATTAGGTAGAGTTGCTAGTCAAGTGGAAGTTCTTTACAATAGACAGGCACACAAACAAAAGACAAGTGGGCAAAGCAAGTGATATTCATTTGATTAGTTTACACTTTCAAATAACCGTTTATAAGTGTTCGGTAAAGAGGTAATAGAACGGTAGTCATATCGATTAAGATTCTTATCTTAGTTCGCGAAGCATAACTACTACCTAGCATGGCTTCCTCAAATATAGTTGGAGTCCACTACAAAGTGGGAAAGAAGATTGGTGAAGGATCGTTCGGAATAATTTTCGAAGGAATAAATATATTAAATAATCAACAAGTGGCAATCAAGTTTGAACCTCGGAAATGCGAGGCTCCTCAATTAAGAGATGAATACAGATCGTATAGGATCTTGAACAACTGCGAAGGTATCCCTCAAGCATACTTTTTTGGTCAGGAAGGTGTCCACAATATTTTGATTATCGACTTGTTGGGTCCATCACTTGAAGACTTGTTCGATTGGTGCAATCGCAAATTTCTGGTGAAAACAGTGATTCAGGTGCTGAAACAAATGATCAGACGTGTACAAGAAATCCACCAACACAACCTTATTTATCGTGATATTAAGCCAGATAACTTCTTGATCGGAAAACCTGGTACTCCCCAGGCAAACCAAGTGTATATTGTCGACTTTGGTATGGCCAAACAATATCGTGACCCGAAAACAAAACAACATATCCCCTACCGTGAAAAGAAGGCGTTGAGTGGGACAGCAAGATATATGTCCATTAACACTCACTTGGGCCGCGAACAACTGAGACGTGACGATTTGGAATCTTTGGGTCATGTATTTATGTACTTCTTGCGTGGTGCATTGCCGTGGCAGGGTCTTAAGGCTCCAACTAATAAGCAGAAGTATGAAAAGATTGGACTCAAGAAGCAAACTACATCTATCAATGAGTTATGCTACGGCTTTCCTATACAATTTGCCCAATATTTGACTTACGTACGTAACCTAAAGTTTGACGAAAGTCCGGACTACGATTACTTGACCTCATTAATGGATAAGGCACTCGCATCCATAGGTGCTGTTGAAGATGACCATTATGATTGGATGGATTTAAATAATGGCAGAGGATGGGACGCAGCTCTCAATAAAAAGGCAAACTTACATGGATATGGAAACCCACATCCCCCTCAACAGAGACAGCAAAGACAGCAACTGCAGCAACAACCACAGAGTCAAGCCAATAATTCCAAACTCTTGCAATACCAGCGTTCAAAAACAGGATCACGGTCCAAATCTTTATCTTTTGGCAACTACAACTCCATCACCCAAGAACCAAGGAACCAGCCATTTATAAACTCAGGAAAAGCACAATACAATGCACAGAACCAAGCATATCAAGGAATGATTCCCGTCAGAGATGAGGGAGATCTCCATTCTGATACATCAAGCTTTAATGAACGACGCAAACAACAACGAAGTTGTCTTCGCACATTATTCTGCTGCATATGAACATCAATAAAACCTTATTCAATTCTTATGATCTTCTAAGTCCCGTTGCGGTTATGTTAAATGGTGCACGACTTTCATTGTTCCATGACCTCACAAGGCCGACCTGTTATTCCTCTTCGTCAGATTTCTTGACGTGTCCATCTGTTCTTCGTTATACGAAGAACTCTTTTACAAGTAGATCTTACATTGGACTACTTTAGATTAGACAAGTCGCCTACAAATTTATTCTATGAGATCGCTGGTATCTTGACGACGATCTGTCGAATCCTCTTATGAATCCTCCTTGATGATTTCGCCATCTTCAATTGTCTGTATAGTATAAATATATTCGTCCATGAAAGCGATCGGTAAAACCGCGAGAAAACTCCGAGACATATTTTTTTAAGTTTCATGAGAGGCTTTCTTCTAACAAAAGATCTTCTATGATAAGTGGCAATGGAGATGCAAGGAAAAGGAGTAGAAAGGATCAAATAGAGCTGGGATTGGATATATCGAACCCAGTATCCTTTCCGGGACTAACTCTGTCGGGTCCTGAGACAACAGCCAGGACTCTCCCGTCGGCGCAATCAATGTTGTCAGGAAAATCATCAACATTGAGGGATATGCCGCTGGGCCCGCGGTCCAAGTTTGCCTGTCTTCGGTGTCGCAAAAGAAAGACCAAATGTAGTGGTGAATTTCCTTGTCGGTCTTGTTCTTCTACGGGTGCTGACTGTAAGTATCCACGTAAACCCAAATGGATCAAGGTTTATGATACTGAGATTGAAGAGTATCAAAACAAAGTTGAATCGTTAGAAAAAGAACTTAGGAGGTTGAAAGGATCGAATAATCGCGTGCTGGCAGGCGATGAAGGTATAAACTCACCAACAGGTGAATCTGGATTGAATTTATCATCCGATTTCAAACTAGGCTCATCAAATGAATCTAAACTGAATTTATCCAATAACCCCAAGCTGGGATTATCAATTGGAGTATCTAAATTGAACTTATCAGTTTGGCTAGGTTGTGCTTCAAGTGAGTTAATTTGCTGGAATTTAAAACAGTTCACTGTACGAAGTAGCAATCCGTCGAAGGACTTGCTAATCAGTCCCGACTTTAGTTCTTTCCGAGAAGAAAGGAAGTATGACTTTATACTAGAGAAACAATCCAATCATCAGCTTATCGAAGAAGTTGACGTACGTGAAATCTTGAAGGACCTCACATTTTCTGAACTAGAGCTTTTATTTGATAATGTCGTGACATTTATCAATTCGGGATATCTTACCGTTGATCCTTTTGAGTTTATCGAGCATAGCAAACAATATTTCGATGAAAATGGCTTTAAATTCGATAAACTCAACTTCCAACGCTCTTCGAATTACTTCTTCCTCAAGCTTGTGACGATCTTGGCTTTGGGAAAGATCTACAGCAAGGATTCAAATCTCGGTATACAAACGCAACGATTAGAAGAAGTGCCCGGATTAAACTACTTTAAGTTGGTGATTAAGTATCTTCCGTCACCGTTTGAACTAATGTCTTTGAGTAAATCGAGTGTCAACGAGACTTTTGAAATCATTGAGCTTTTTGGTTTGATTGCCGTTTATCTCCGAATATTGGATAAAAAGAATGCTGCAGTTATGTTTACTCTCAACGCTCTTCAGATGTGTATTGCCCTCAATCTTCACAAGAACCGTCAACTCCGGAGCGTGGAAATCAATTCGAAACCCACTCATTATATCAATAGAATATGGTGGGGAACGTTCTGTCTTAATCGGTTCTATAGCTCGCGTATTGGCCAACCATTGTTGCTACAACTTGAAGATATCACGACTTGTGATATTGCCGAGGCCACAACCCCTCCTACGTCTCGCTACGACTTTTCCAACGACGTATCGATGAAGTTTTACATTCTTCTAGCAAAAATAGCAGACCGAATCACCAACGAAATCTACTGCTTCAAACTTCCTTTCAACAACAAACAATATTTGCAATCGATCTTGTCAATTATGGAGATGTTGGTAGACTGGGCCAACAATATTCCCCCGTTCCTTCGACTAGAGTTATCTGGACAGGTATACGACGGAAACGATCGCTTAACAAATACCTTACACTTAAACTATCTTCATCATATTTACTTGACATGCATTCCCATTCTAGTCAACTTTGTGAAGGTTAAAATCATCAACTTTGACAAATCGAAGCTGACTACATTACGGCCTCTATACTTGACCGAATTACCCAAGAACTTGAGTAATTTGGTGCTGACGATCATAAACGCTTCACAGTTGACGATGAATATCTTTATGTCATTGTACAAGAGACGGTTTGTCAGTGCGTTTGGATTTACAGACTTGGATTACTTGACTAGTTCTGCTCTTGTTTTTCTTATATGTTTAATTTTAAAGATTGACAACTCCAAAGAAAAGTGCCTTTCATATCAAGAGTACTTGGAAGTGTCGATGAATTTGATACATGAAATGAAAGTCATGGGGAACGAGATAGCACGAGGAAAGTTAGATCAGTTGATCGATTTGATGGAGTCCTTGACGGACTTGTTACAGGAATTGGGCTACACCGATTTACTCTCCAAGCTCCATAGGTATGGCGAAAACGAGAGTCTCTTAGACAAAATCTCGGAAAAGTTCACCATGGACAAGTTGGCATACCAAAGAAGTGTTTCACCGGATCTAAAGCCAGAGCCCATGGATACATTGGTGGAGCAGCAGGGCGATTTAGCAAATTTGAATGATGCGATGAAGGACCAATTTCTTGATGGGTTTGAAGTTGGAAAGGGAATTGTTGACGTTACATTTTTGACCAAAAATGAGATCGTTGGAGATATTGATATGGACCCTTACAACCCATTGAATGCATTCAACATTACGGAAGAAGACATTCTTTTCATGGACCAAATTATACGAGATTTTAACTAAAACCTTGCAGATGATGGTTAGCACGAGACCTCAAGATGTTGATATTACCCGATCCAAATAGACTATAGGGATCATTAATTCATTGAAACTAACAGAATTTAATCAGATTATCACCAAAGGCTGTCTAGTAAGTCATGTGATGGTCATCTGAAGGAATCACCCTAGGTTCCTTACATTAACCAAGATACGTCTCAGAGTTCAGCCTAAAAGATGTTTTTACATATAAATCTTAAGTCGACATAAATTGCTATGAACACTATACACCAGGCATACTATTAGTAATGTCTCAGGATGCAACAGCAATACCAGTCGCTGATACATCCGCAAATATTCATCTTTGTTCAGAGCCTCGTTTCGCTTCATATATGCTAATCTCATTGTTCAGAGCCTACACTGTTCTGTCTGGACTTGCCCTCATACTCATCAAGACTGTTGATGGAACCCATTCTTGGTTTCAAAACAATATCGTCCTTGTCGACACCCTCCTTCTTGGCAATCTCAGACATTACACTATTAGGATCGGCATGTTTTTGAGGCATCCAGTACTTATTGTTGGTCCCGTTGGAGTGGTAGCTATAGAACGCTCCCGAATTCACTTGTGATGCACCACCATAGTGATGAACAGTCTTACCGCCATTGATCTTGGTCCCGATCTTATTGAAAAATCCATCAAATAAATCTGGCATTGTATTATTTTAGTTTCGTGGTTTTGGTTAGATCTTTATAGCTGCTAACTTTATATTGATAATTTTATGATCCTTTATAAACTATTAGATATTTCTATAACTTATAATTGTCGATTTATAGGCATATAATTGGCTTCATTACGGCCCTATATATACTACAATAAAGAGGGGAGCCAAGTCACCTAATCGTGGGGTGAATAATAGTAGTGTAAGGTGAAAATTACAATTTGTAGTGATGGTTGGAATCTTGGATGGGAGGGGAGATCAAATCTAGAGTGAGGGATTTGTAAGCATTAGCAGTGACGTTTTCAAAGTTTAGTATTTGATGGCGAGAGGTTATGGTAGTACTGAGAGATATGTATTAAGATACCCAAACTCCGGCAAACCTACTTACAAGTAGATTAAAATTTAGGACTCTACTGGTTAAAATACCTAGAAGGAGTATGTGCATATTGGAGGACTCAGAGTCTGGAGCGTATACTACAGACTTCGAGATTCTGGGATGAAGATGGATATCTGGAGCAGTACCGACTGTTCTTGGACATTCGCTTGAGAGTTCTCTGAGCCTTAGGACTCTAAATAAAATGGCAAGGTGAAGGGATCTCAGAATTACATAAGCAGAATGTCTAGAAAGTCTCTACATTAGATTTCTAGATAAGGGATCTTTATTTGGAGGTTTGTACAAATTAAAGAGACTTTTTGATCCAATACTTGCTATTTCAGTATGGTTGCGAAAATGTTAACTAATAAATATCCTCGATTGGTCATTATCTTATCACAGGAATCCTGAGCAATTCATAGTGGATTTGGCCAGGAATCATAATTTTACAAGTTCTAACTCCGCGTGAGTAAATTAACTAAGTTATAAGTTAGTGAGAACTAAGAAATAAAAGCAGCGAGCAGAGTATCACTTAGAAATCCCATACTAAGAAATTTTATGTATGAACTTTTCATCGATTGCTTTGGCAGTGTGGCTTGAAATACTTGAGTCCCTGATATGATATCTTTGGACATGTGTGAGCGGAATTATAACGCAGGAATGAAAGAGAAAAATATCTCTACTAGATAATTATGAGGCACAGGTAGGTATCTTGTATCATCTGTGCTGGATAATTCAAAGGATAGAAAAATGAACTTTGATGGAGTAGTCTGATGATCCACTATATTTACCAAGAAGTTACACTGATGTTAATCTTCAGTCGTTTCAGTGGAATCTTAAACATAGAAAACACAATATTATATCCTTAAGTTTAAGTTAAGATTCTGATTCTGATTATGGCTTATCTAGGGTTAATTTATGACACAGCTTCATATATATGTGATGTATAAATCTGCCTAGAAAGATTAATTATTATCTCTGATATTTTACTAATTCTGAGTATCACGTCTCATAGCCTCCACCTGTTTACTTTTAGATCTGGCACGAATTCACATTTGCCAGTGTATCAGATATCACCCACCCAGATTATTGTTGAATATATGTGGCCCCAGAAATAGTTGACTGAGAGTGCAAATTAAATCGATGCAAATTAAATAGGTGCAAATTTGCACTTTTGATAATTGTGGGGAAGATTGTTCGTCATCTGAATCTTAAACGCCATTAAACTTCATTGATTGTTGCACTTCCTGTTGGAGATGCAAATAATCTTGTCGTCGATATTGGTTCGTACTTGGGATAAATTTCAAGCTGATCTTATTAGTTGGGATTCACTTGGTTAGAACGCAAAGGAAAGAAACAGGATTTGATGACGAAGGCTGGAAAAGTCCCATGCCCATCATTGTAGTCAGCTGATGTAAGCTTCTTTTATTGTACCTATGCAATCACCACTATTGGTATTCTAGCCCTTTTTGTGCTATACTTAGTATGGGTAGAGGTCTTACCGGGATTTGGTTGGTACTCCCATAAAATCAAACACTATACTTTACCAAGTTGAGAAAGATACCGTGGAAAAAGTGGACGCAGAAATCGAGTAATGGGCCTTAGAACATGACACCTGGGGCAAAGTCTTTGATTAAATTCTGTCTGTAACATTAGAAAATATTGCCCATATTTAAAAGGAATAAGGGAAAAAGTGAAGAAAACTCCGGTAGATTTACGACGGAGACACCAAAGATAATCTCTACAGTCTGGATAGTAAGGGCATAAAGCAATCGATTATTAATTATATAGAAAATGAACGTATAAGTGAAATAAATGTGACTTTATCAACTAGATGAAGGAAATCGAAGAAGAGTATAAACAGGAATAGCAATGGCTAATGCTTTTATAATTCATTTTTTTTTTGCTTTTCTGTATAGGAGAGGAGGAGTTCCTTCTCAAAACACCAGTGAATAAATCTAATAGGAAGTGAATTTGAGGAGTTGATGTTTGCATTGAACTGGTGTGGTGAAGTGACGATCGATAGGTCGTGACTAGATCTCATGATGAGATAAAGAATTGCTGTAAGAAGTAGATGTTGGAATGAGACAATCGAGATTGCTTTTGTAGAGGATGTAATTCTGTTTCTATTCTGTCTTACGAATAAATTCATTAACTGTAGATTATCTTTCGTTTTTGTATATTTGAACTGTGGTTTTAAAGACACCGAACTTTTTTTTGAATAATACAACTATTCTTGTCCGAAACCAACAGTTTCTTCAACAGCCAAAGTTAACTTTTGTCTCAAACTCTCATAGTCAACATACGGAGGCAAATCAACTCTATTGAAACAAGTATGAGATTTAGGTAATTGATTCGACTCACCAGCCTTTTCAATAGTAAATCTTCTAGGACCATCAGAACCTTGCAAATCTTTGAACCCATTAACGGGAATTCTCGAAGTACCAGTAGTGAATTGTAATAATCTTGCCTTTTGTTCAGAATCCCATTCTTTGATACATTTCCAGAACCATTGGATAACTTGATCACTTTCTTGGTATCCTCTATAATCAGTATGCTTCTTCCAATCCTCAACATCAATTTCAGCCAAACCACCAATCAATAATTCCAATTCTCTTTCATCAAAGACATTGACCAATTCTTGAGGAATCAATTCGTTAAATCCATCAATAAATGCTTTGAATTGTTCTTCAACTCTCTTGGAAATTTTCCATTCAGAAATGAATTCGACATATTCATGTTTGTTTTCTTCGGTAACTTCGATATCTCTTCCACCCGGTTTCAAATCTACTTCAACAATTTCACCAAATCTTTCATCTTCAGCACTGAAGGTCAAGTCTAAAATGTTGGTGATATCATTGTCACATATCCACTTCAAGGATCTATAGAATTCAACATCAACACCTTCCATATCTTGCAAGACAACCTTTTTATGTAACATCATCTTGTATAAAGCTCCAACAAAGAAAGCATCCAAGAATCTTCTATGGAATACACCTAAACCAACAACTCTACCGATAAATTTAAAGTAACTTAAATGTTCGGGATTAATACCTGAGTTAGGGTTGATTTGCAAAGTATAGTTATCGTGAGACGAATATTCGAACAAACAGTAGAACGGATTGAACATATCGTGCGATAACAAGAAAAAGAATTCTCTAGAAACTCCACCATAATCTAAACCTTCTTCACCATCGAACTTGATCATTAATCTCTTCTTCAAGTCTTCAGGAGTTTGTCTCATTATTTCTTGATATGAATCTTCAAAGATATGGTCTCTTCTCACCTTGATATGACATTGCCCAGGCAATATTCTCAATGCTGGTTGTGATCTAAAGTATATCACCTTTCTTCTAAAATCACGCTTGTATTGAGGTACGTTTTGGTCCAAGGATGATGGCAATCTTGGATCATCCCATGTAGTAGTTTTGGTGTTATGGTCGACAAAGTAAACTCTGGCGGTGTTGGTCAATCTCATTTCCCAACCAGAAGGTAAAGGACCCAACTGACTTACTGGTTGCTGTTGGATAGTAGTATTTGGACCGAAAGTACGGATGTATTGTTGTCTTCTTGGGTCAACCCAAGTTGTAGTTCTTGTGTTGTGGTCAACAAAATAGGGTCTTCCTTCATTAGTGAATCTTTGTTCCCAACCAGATGGCAATTCACCTAAACCACTAGTGGTGGCACCGGAAGCTGCCATAGAAACTGCAGCTGCAGGACTCACTGGAGTGTTGGCGCCAGTTGAGTTGACGGTTACATTGGTACTATTGGAATTGGAAATGGAGGGTGATTGAGGAGTTTCACCAGGTAAAGTTCTTCCACGATGTTGTCTTCTTTCAGCCTCAGTAGCATTTTGCCTTTGTTGGCCTCTTTCCAGTTCCGACTCATCCAAAGTTGGTCTTTGCCAAGTTGTTGTTCTAGAGTTGTGATCAACATAATAAGTTCTACCAAAGTTATCAGTTCGGCGTTCCCATCCCGGCGGTAATCTACCATATTGATCCTCAAAGGAGGAATATTGCCTGTTGGCTGCTGAATCTGTACCATTACTTTCAACTCCTGGAGGTGCAGAAGGTGCAGAGATGGCAGATGGAGCAGACGGAGGACCCGAAGCACTTGTGTGAAAAGCACCTGGAACTGATGGAGGACCACTAGGAGGTGCTGCAGTACCATTGGTCGTATTGTGAGATATGACGACAATGATCTTACCACTGACGGCCAAGTTTTCATTTGATTTCTTCAAATCTCGGGTGATGGTCTCTTCCGAATTGGGTGACGACAAATCAATAACGCTTCCAACTCTTACATTCACCACACCCAAGAACCCCTGGTCCTTCTTTTTGAATTTCTTTTGGTCGAATACTTGAATCACGAGGATAGAGTCTTCCAAGGCATTGAAGTTGAAAGATTCGTTCCAATATGGATTTAATGTTTTCTTTGCAGTTTTGGTAGTTTTGGTTTGAGAACCGTCCACGGTGATTACAGCAAACGGATCGGGCTGACGGAAGACATCTCTTTTGTAAAGAGATTCTGCCGCCACCACCTTAACATTTATAGATGTAGATCTGGACATCAGTAACGATGGGGAAGATAAAATGCTTCAGTAGTACCTGCGTTGCAATATCAGTGATTGCACTATTAAGATCAGCAATTACAGGATTCAGTGACGACTATCAACAAATTCACTAGAACCAACCCCCTGTAGATTTCTCTGAAAATTTAACAACTATAGACGGTTATCAAATGGAATAAAAACAACAAATATCTTAACAGTTTACTTGAGTAGCACTTACTGAGTAGAAACTGATATGATGATTGCTCTGGTTGATGGGACAAGAAGGTGGGTACATCCGGTGATACCTACGGGCGGTGATTTTGATTTGCTATGAGTTTTTCGGGTGTGTGTCGCTACCAATGTTGACTTAAGTAAAGTTGGTGACGACCTATATATGAAAGAAGAGCCAAAGATGCTGACATTTGTCTACTACGGCAACTATTGACGAGGTCTCTATATAGTTCAGTATTCTCGTAATCTAGAATGGACTCTTGGCTCTCATTTACAACTATTTGTCAGACAGCTTTGCTGCGACTCAATTGAGATTACGAATCGTAGATCCACCATAGAGTTAGATATAATTAGTATATTTTAGTAAACGAATAATAAGCATTTACTAAACTCTGCTCTAACTTAACCGAGTCGTTCCGATTCATCTCCGAGTTAAAGGTCTCGGAAAATGTCGCCATAGCAAAATAGAGAATGAGAAAAACCGCATCCTATTTTACGTGTAAGAACATGGTTCTTGCTAGAGAGTGTAGCCATCGCCAATTTTTGTTTAAATCATAACAAAGTTCGTTATGTAATTTGGTTGGTAAAATCAATGACTTGTAACGAAATATGTACTCAAAATTTATTGGCTACGACTTGCTGGCTTCTCTTGAAACTATGAACTCGTTTCGATACGCTAAATTAATGAATAGTTCAATTTGATAGCTAACATGAGTAATTACTTGAAATATAGCATGTACTAATTTATTGTTCTGTAGCGTACAGTTTGCTATCCTAAACGACAAATAATCTGTGATTATAGTGAGTTTTCCATAAGATTGTCCCCCGTCGAAGCATAATATCACGAATTAATGGACGGAGATGCCCGCAAATTAATATGTCAGATAGGCAAGTACTAGTGAACATCAGTGAATAGTGAACAGTGTCATGAAGAAATAAAAAAAAAAAAAGACTGCTAATTAATGAATGCAACTGCGCCATTTTACTTCCACAAGAAGGAGGAATGTTATTTAATACGTCAGTATAGATGCCCGTGACATTTTACTATTTACGAGAGGTCGTAAGAGTAGAAAAAAAGCCTGAACCCTGTATTTACTGCGGAAGGAATTACTCATAATATTATATTATAGATTATGAGATCAACTCAGGTTTAACCATTTACTCTTGCAGAACATCTGCATTCCCTTAAGGCTCATAGTCTTGTCTTTGTTCCAAGATTCCTGGTAAATGTAGTAGCGGAACATTCATGTAGATATAGAGGGCTAGACATTCAGTAAATTTTGTGAATCTTAATTGTTTAGTCATACAAATTATCAACAACTTAGATGTATACGTGGGTGTTTTATGCATTTTCTAAAAGGCTCAAGAACGCGATTACGTTTACTATTATTGGAAAACAATTTATTATCTATATAGGCCTATCCAACAATTAGTAGAGAAGATTATCATAAGGGGTTCCTGTCCCTGTATGAATGTCCACCAACCGCTGACAAGCATGAGGATTTTCATCCGAGTCCGAGTCCGAGTCTTCAACCATTACACCACCAATCAACTAACCAAATCACCAAAATTACCAAAAAACCACCCAAATTACCAAAATTACCAAAATCACCGATAACCACCAAAATCAGCAAACAATAAAGAAATAAAGAAATAAAGAACAAATATTGTGGAACTTTGATTCCACTTATATATTATTTGTTTTTAACTGGGTCAATGTTGATTCGAACCCAGCTGTTTGTTGCATGTTTTTTTCATGTCAACTTTTCGAATTTTTTCCATAATTCTTCTAATAATTTTGATAATTATGACTTGTAGTTCTGTTGCCACCTTCTATCAAAAAGAGTGCGTCCACCCTAATGACAGCCGGGAGGACGAGAGTCCTTATTCCAAAGAGCAATGTTAGTTTAAAGAACTGACAAGCCACCGAAAACCAAAATCAC
>Ga0065707_10082412_pt1 | contig 15474 bp, 15 predicted proteins | sample SwiRhicommuniRL3_FD_59094 | JGI IMG/M metagenome (GOLD analysis project Ga0065707, IMG submission 59094) | Switchgrass rhizosphere bacterial communities from Rose Lake, Michigan, USA - RL3 v2 (version 2) | ecosystem: Host-associated > Plants > Roots > Rhizosphere > Soil | place: East Lansing...
GGGCGCCGTCGCTTCGACAAAGGCGGCGATCAGTTCTACGACCAGATCTCCGCCTTGCACAAGGCTGTGCGCGGCACGGATCCGGATGGCGCACTTTATTGGTTCTGTCGCATGATCGATGGAGGCTGCGATCCGCTTTACATCGCGCGGCGCGTGGTGCGCATGGCAGTTGAAGACATCGGCCTTGCCGACCCGCGCGCGTTTGCAATGACGCTGGATGCGTGGGATGCCTATGACCGGCTCGGCAGCCCGGAAGGGGAGTTGGCCATAGCGAACGCCGTGGTGTATCTGGCCGTCGCACCCAAGAGCAATGCGGTCGATGTCGCGATGCATGAGGCTCAAGCGGATGTCGAGCAGTTCGGCACGCTCGATGTGCCGTTGCGTTTCCGCAATGCGCCGACGCGGCTCATGAAGAATCTGGGGCACGGCAAGGGTTATCGCTACGCGCACGATGAGCCGGATGCTTTCGCCGCGGGCGAGCGCTATTTGCCCGATGAATTGCCGGATCGGCGATACTATCGTCCCGTCCCGCGTGGGCTTGAGATCAAAATCGGCGAGGCGCTCGCGCGTTTGCGGGCCAAGTCGCCGCCATCCAGGTGAGTCATCCGTGATCGATCCCAAACTGCTTCGCACCGATTTGCCAGGCGTCGCGCGCAATCTTGCGCGGCGCGGCTTCGAACTCGACGTTGAGGCGTTCCAAAAACTCGAAGACCAGCGAAAGCATTGGCAGATCGAGTCGGATCGCCTGCGCGCGGAACGCAATGCGCATGCCAAGGCCGTGGGCATGGCTAAAGGCAAGGGTGAGGATATTGCGCCATTGATTGCGAAAGGCGATGCGTTGACGGGCGATATGGCGCGCGCGGAGCGCGAGCTCGCTGAAATTCAAACGCAGCTCGAGCAGTGGCAACTGGGATTGCCGAACCTGTTGCATGAATCCGTGCCGGAAGGGCGTGATGAGTCAGCGAATGTTGAGGTGCGCCGCTGGGGCGAGCCTAAGCAGTTCGCATTCAAGCCGCGCGATCACGTCGAGATCGGCGAGCGGCTCGGGCTCGACTTCGAAGTCGCGGGCCGCATTTCCGGAGCGCGATTTGCGTTAATGCGGGGCCAGGTCGCGCAATTGCATCGGGCGCTGGCGCAATTCATGTTGGATCTGCATACGCGCGAGCATGGATACACGGAAGTGTATGTGCCATATCTCGTGACGCGTGAAACATTGCGGGGCACGGGGCAGCTGCCCAAATTCGAGCAGGATCTATTCAAACTTGGCGGCGAGCGCGAGTTGTTTCTGATTCCGACAGCGGAAGTGCCGGTCACCAATCTGGTGCGCGATCGGATTCTCTCCCCGGAGCAATTGCCGCTGAAATTTGTCGCTCACACGCCATGCTTTCGTTCCGAGGCCGGCGCGGCGGGCAAGGACACCCGCGGCATGATCCGTCAGCATCAGTTCGACAAGGTCGAGCTCGTGCAAATCGTGCGGCCGGCAGATTCATCCGCTGCGCATGAGGAATTGACGGGGCATGCAGAAGAAGTATTGAAGCGCCTGGAGTTGCCATATCGCACCGTTGCGCTGTGTGCGGGAGATGTTGGCTTCGGGAGCTCCAAAACCTATGACCTGGAAGTGTGGTTGCCGGGTCAGAATGCGTATCGCGAGATTTCATCCTGCAGCAACTGTGAGACGTTTCAGGCCCGCCGCATGCTGGCTCGATGGCGCAATCCCGAGGGCGGCAAGCCGGAGCTCGTGCATACGTTGAATGGCTCCGGCGTGGCAGTAGGGCGGGCGCTGGTCGCGGTGCTCGAGAATTACCAGAATGAAGACGGGTCTATCACGGCGCCGGCGGCGTTAAAACCCTATCTGAGCACGCTTGAAGGTAGGTTGGGCTGAGTCTTCGAAGCCCACCTACACATCCGTGACTTTGACATTGGCGCACTACTCCTGAATCCAGGGCAATAGAAACGCGAAAGCGGCGCCAAGTGCAAACAAACCCACGCTCACCGCGTAAAGCCGGCTGCTCGCTTTGCGCAACCGCATGCAACTTCGGGCCAAGGCGGGATCTACCGGGCAAGGCAGACTACGCGCCCGCCACAAAATGACGCCACTCAGCATTAGAAAGACAATGGCAATGCCGAACACGGCAAGCTTGTGCTCGCTTAGCCAGATCAATTGCGGTACGGCCGTCACCAGACCTACCACGGCGGCGCCCGCTCCCAGCGAAACGAGCGCCGCCGGTAATACGCAACATATGAGTGTCGCGGAGCTTGTGAGGAGAGCCCCTGCGGCCACACCAAGGTTTCGCGCGTCCGGAGCTCTCATCGACGTGGCTTCTTCAAGCGCTCGCGGATAGTTGCGAGCGGTGTTTGCGTGCGTTCGATCGACTTGACGGCGTACCCTGATGCTACAAGGTCTTTTTTGAGTTGCGCATCGTCAATGTCCAGCCCTGCTTTAGTTTCGATGGCGACAAGCTTGTTCTCGAGGCTTACGAACACATCGGCCGTAGCCGGATTTTTCCGCAGCGTTTTTTCGATTCCCTGTGCGCAGAACGCACACACGAGCCCATTGACTTTCATTTCTATGGTGCCGGCGTGAGCTGCCGCGACGGCCGATAACAACAGACCGATCCAGAATGCTGGCTTGAACATATAAAGCTCCTCGAATTCAGAAATTGATCATGAACATGGCCTGCAGCTTGCCGTCTGCGGTGACGCCCGCGTCGAGCCACTTGCCGCCTTTGAAGAGGCGCAATAGCAGCGCCCATTCAGTGCCGTCGAAGATATTTCCCGTGTAGCGCCGGCCCTGCACGACAAACCAGGTCGCCACGGTCTCGTAGTCGTGCTCATAAGGCGCAAGCCCGAGTTGGAGGGTATCGATGCGATGCGAGAAGGCATCCGACTCGTGCAGCTCGCTTTTGAAGGAGCCATAAATCCGGCGGGTTTCATAGTCCGTCTGAAAGCCGGCGTTCCAGGCAAAGTGGTCGCCCGGCCCCTCTCCAAGACGAGCATTGCCTGCTCCGCCCCACACGAAGACATTGGCCTGCGCCGCTTCGCGATTCCAGCGTTTGAGAAGATAATTGAGCCGTGCATAGGTGATGTCGCGCGAGCGCCCGTCGACATCGCTTCGCAGGGCAAGATGCCCCAAGCCGGCCGAATAAAAGTAGCGGGGCGCGTAAAAGAGCTGCAGTTCCTTCATCGTGCCCGCCCCATACTCGGCCATTAGGGTGGTGCCGTTTGCAAAGGCGATCGGTTTAGCGGCTGACACACAGGGGACTACTAGCGCTAAAGCGCCAGCAACCCACCATTGGGTTGGGTAGTTCATTACGGAAATCTCCAGTTGCGATCGAGAAGGGCTATGAAGCCCGGACGTTCTGACGAACGGGATCGATCAGCAAATGGGAGGAGGATTGACGGGGGAGTAGGTTTGACTCGCGATTGGCGAGAGTCGCAAATCAGGCGACGCGGAGGGTGAGGCGTGCAGAGCGAGCGGGGCGAGGGCGGGCGGAATAGCCACTGCCGCTATACAAAGAACGTGACAGCTTCCATACGATGGAAGTCCATCGGGACAGCACGGACAATCATCCTTCGCCCCGGCATGAGCGCCCGCACAATCGGCAGAGGTGGTTGACGCCATCGCCGTGTCCATCGCAAATGCAGCTGGCGAGAGCGCCGTGAACTGCAGCGCGAGCAGAGCGATGAGAATCGTAGGGAGGGAGAGCGGGCGCTTCATGGCAGCTGATGCTACTTCGAACAGCCTGTAACTGCCAGCGATGGTGGGCGGCCGTCGCATTTACCCCTCCGCTTCATTGCGTCGGGTCCGGAAAGTCCTTCAGCGCGCGCTGCACGGCGGACAAAAGTGCCGGTGCATGTTTGACGGCAATGTCATAGACCTTTTTGTGATCAATTTCCGCATAACCATGCGCAAGTATATTGCGGAACCCGATGATATCCCGCGAGTGAGGAATGCCTTCAGCAACCGTTGGCGCGACTTTATAAAGATTGTTCATGGCCTCGCCACAGATCTCCAGCACACGCTCGACCGCCGATCTCGTTTTCTCGTCCGCTGTATATTGCTCGAGGGTATATGAGGACATAAAACGCACAGCCGCAGCGGCGTAATGCTCAATGTCCTCGAGGTAAACGCCTGGATCACGCTGCGTCATAAATGGGGGATTTACTTTGCTCGATGTAGTAGCGCAATCGACGATTGCGGATGGCGCCTAATTCAATCAAATCGACCGAGCGTTGGAAAAGCGCTTCCAGCGATTCCTTCAGCTGCAGATAATTCGTGAAGCTGGCGGCGGCGGCTGGCTTGAATTCAACGAGGATATCTACATCGCTGTTTTGAGTGTCGAAATCGTCGCGCAAGATCGAGCCAAACACTTCCAGCCGATTTACCCCGTGCAAGCGGCAAAGTTTGGAAATGGCCTCGCGGTTGTTCTCGATCAGGGCGTGCATGCGCGGATTCTAGATCATTTATAGTATCCTTGCGCCCCCGAGCGGAGAGGTGGCAGAGCGGTTGATTGCACCGGTCTTGAAAACCGGAGGCCCTTCACGGGGCTCGTGAGTTCGAATCTCACCCTCTCCGCCAACTCAAACCGTCCGCAGCAGCTCGCTCAACCGCTCCGGCTCCACGGGCTTCGTAAAGTGATGATTGAAGCCCGCGGCCAATGCCCGCGCCTTGTCGCTGTCCTGCCCCCAACCCGTGACCGCGATCAGCGTTACCGCCCGGCCCAGCGAGCCCTGCCGCACCCGACGCGCCACTTCATAGCCGTTCAACTCCGGCATGCCGATATCGAGCAGCGCCACTTCCGGCTGCACGTCATGGAAAGCGGTCAACGCTTCCTGCCCATCGTGCACCACAGTGACTTCATGGCCATCCATTCTCAACAGCATCGCAAGACTTTCCGCCGCATCCCGGTTGTCATCGGCAATGAGTACACGCCGCTTCGTCGGACTCGTCGTGATGGCTCTCGATGTTTCCTTCTTCCTGGGAGTATTCAGCGTACGCAGCGGCAGCCTTACACTGAATTCGCTGCCATGACCGATGCCCGCGCTTTTCACGTCGAGGATGCCGCCATGAAGCTCGACCAGCCCTCTCGCGAGCGCAAGGCCAATTCCGAGACCGCCCTCGGATCTGTCCTGGCTCGACTGCACTTGCGAGAACATCGCGAACACACTCGTCAGGGAATCGGCCGGAATGCCGATGCCACTGTCTTTCACACTGATCGTGAGCATTCCGTTCAAGCAGGAAGCGCGCAGTTGAATCGTGCCTTCCGGGTCGGTGTACTTCGCCGCATTCGTCAATAGATTCGACAGCACCTGCGCCAGCCGCAACGGATCGGCTGCAAAATGCACCGGCTCCTGAGGAATCTCCACAGAAAACACATGCCGTTTTGCATCGATGGCCGGCCGCGCGGTTTCCACTGCAGCATCGATCACCTCAGCAAGCTCCGTCATCTCCGTACGCAATTCCAGCGTGCCGCGCGTGATGCGCGAGATGTCCAGCAGGTCGTCGAGCAGCAGCGCCATGTGATGCACCTGCCGGCTGATCACATCGTGGCTCCAGCGCTTTTGCGCTTCGGTCGCGCCCGGCGCCTTTGAAATGAGCGCCGCCTGGCGGATGGGCGCCAATGGGTTGCGCAGCTCATGCGCCAGCGTCGCGAGGAATTCATCCTTGCGCCGGTCGGTTTCGCGCAACGCCTCCTCGGCGCGCTCGCGGTTGGCGATCTCCGCATACAGCGCCGCATCCGAACGCTTGCGTTCGGTAATATCCCGCGCAATTTTCGAGGCGCCGACGATCGTGCCGTCGAAGCTTTTGATTGGAGATACGGTCAGCGAAACGTCGATGAGCGTGCCATCCTTTCGCTTGCGCACCGTCTCATAATGCTCGATGCGTTCGCCGCGCCTGATTCTTTCGAGGATGGCCGGCTCTTCGTTGAAATGATTCGACGGTATCAGCACTGTCACAGGCTTGCCGATGATCTCCTCCGCGGCGTAGCCGAACATGCGTTCCGCGCCCTGATTCCAGGTGGTAATCACGCCTTCCAGCGTTTTACTGATGATTGAATCGTTGGAGGATTCGACCACGGCGGCGAGACGGCTGCGTAGCTCCGCAGCGACTTTGCGCTCGGTGATGTCCTCGATGAAGCCGATGTAATGCTCGGCCTGGCCGTTCGCGGTCCGCACAAGGGTAACGGTAGTGCGGCTCCATACGATGGAGCCGTCCTTGCGCACGTAACGTTTCTCGAGAACGTAATGCGGAATCTTTCCCGCCAGCAGCAGGCGCACCTGCTCTCGCGTCACCTCAAAATCGCCGGGATGCGTAATATCGATAAAGGTGAGCTTGCACAATTCCTCGAGCGAGTACCCGAGGATATCGAGCAGCTTTTGATTTGCCTGCAGAAACTGGTTGTTAAGGTCTGCAATGGCGATGCCGATAGCGGCCTGATTGAATGTGGCGCGCAGCTCTTCGGTTTTGCGTTCCAGGGCCTCCTTGGCGGTAGTGAGCTCACGATCTGCGCGCTGACGCGCAGCAAGAATGCTTTCGGCGTTCTTGAGAGCGGTACGGCGCAGTTTCTTTTCTTCGGCTTCTTCGGAGGCCACTAACTGCTCTCCAGCGCTCGTTCCGCAAGGCTGGTGCCCAACACCCGCGCGCGGATTTTGGCAAAGGCGGATTCGCGACTGGTCGAAGTGTCATCGCAAAACGGCGAGAAGCCGCAATCGTCCGTCGTGCCAAGCTGTCCCAGAGGAATGTATTCGGCGGCCTCGAGCGCTCTATCCCGCACCTCTTCGGGTGTTTCGATGCGTGGATCGATGGGCGCTACGACGCCCACGAAGACACGCTGATGGGGCTTGAGACAATCGCGAATGATTTCGAGAACCGCCCGGCGATCCGGTTCGCCCGCCAGTGCGATGTAAAAATGATGCACGTTGAGCTCGAACAGGCTCGGCAGCAGCTCGGCATATTGCACATCCGCGCTGTGGGTAGAGTCGCGGTCGCCGCCTGGGCAGGTATGCACCCCAATGCGTTCGCGCTCAGCAGGAGTGAAGCGCCCCAGAGCAAGATTATTGAGATCGATGAAGCTTGCGAGAAGCCGGCCCGTGGGATCTATCTTCACTGCCAACCTGCCCTCTGTGAAGTCGATTTGTACCTTGTGGGCCCCCTTTGCCAGGCAGCGGCGCACTTCGGTGACATGCTCGCGCAGCAAATCCTCGATGAAAAGGTCGCGAGGATAATCAGGAATGGCTTCCTCGGGATAAAGAAGGCTCAAGGCCGAGGGAGATATCACCGCCTGCTTGAGCGGGACGTGCGCGTAACGCAGCGCCCGATCCAGGTACTGGTCAGCGTAGCGCTGGTAGTGAAAGGGCCCCCCGGTGAGGCGCGGCATCCGGCGGACATGGCCCGCTGCAAAGGGGATTTTGAATCCATCCGGCGCCGTATTGGGCAGCCCTTCGACGCTGTAGGTCCAGAAATTGTGGTACTTGCGCTGTTCTCCATCCGTGATGACGGGTGAGCCCGTTGCCTCGAATTGCCGGATAGTGTCGCGGATGGCGTCTTCATACAGCCGGTCGAGACTGGGGTCGCTATCATTACCCAGCGCCTCAACGGCTTCGATCAGGGCCAAAGGCCGGGGAATGCTGCCAATCGGCTCGGTCGGGATCTTCATGGGGGCGCTATCTTAACGACTGAAAGCGGCATGGCAATTGCTTCAAGCGGCCGTGGCCAGGATTCTCAAATGGACCGGTATTGCCGCTGGGGCGCTGCTGATTGCGCTGCTTCTTTTCCTTTGGCTGGTCGACTGGAACGCGATGCGTGGCCCCGTGTCGCGATTCGCCGGCGCGCGGCTCGGGCGGCCCGTGACAATCGCCGGTCCGCTCGAAGTGCGTTGGGCCGGTCTCACACCGCACGTTACGGCTTCACGCCTCTCGGTGGGTAACGCGCCCTGGGACAGCGCGCAGCCCATGGCGAACATTGAAAAGCTGAGTCTGCAGATCAAGTTGCTCTCATTGTTAAAGGGCGAGGTGGTTCTGCCGCAGTTGCGGGTCGAACGGGCGCAGCTCTATCTGCATCGCGAAGCTTCCGGACGTGCGAACTGGCAGTTCGGTAAAGGCCGCCAGCCCGCCCGCCGAGGCAAGCGCGCAATGAAGCTGCCCTTGGTACGGGATTTCCTGTTGGAAGAGGGACAATTGAGAGTGGTCGATGGGCTGCGCAAGCTTACCTTCACCGGCAGGATTTCCGCGCACGAGCAGGCCATTCACAGGGATGCTCAGCCTTTTCATATCGAAGGCCGCGGCGAGCTCAATCGCAAGCCGTTTGAATTGCAGGTCAGGGGCGGCCCGCTAGTGAATCTGCAGCCGAGCGAGCCTTACCCTTTCAAACTGACTCTGCATACGGCAGATATCGCTATGGCGGCAGATGGGACGATAGCCAAGCCATTCGACATGGGCTCGCTCCAGATGAATCTGCGCGCTTCGGGTAAGGACCTTGCAGACCTGTATTATTTGAGCGGCCTGGCGCTACCCAATACGCCCCGCTATGAAATCAAAGCTGCAATGCAAAGGAAGGCCGAGCTCATCCGGATAACAGGCCTCGAAGGAATGCTCGGCGGCAGCGATGTTCATGGCGATCTCGTCGTCGACTTGTCAGGCGAGAGACCCAAGATCGGTGGCAAGCTGGCTTCAAAGCAACTCAATCTGGCCGATATGGGCGCTCCGCTTGGCGCGCCGCCGAAAAATGAGCAGGCTGCTGCCCCCGCAGATCTGCGGCTTTTCCCGGATGCACGCCTTCAGGTCAACCGTGTACGCGGCATGGACGCGGACATCCGCTACGCTGCGCAAGGCGTGCGCGCGAAGGCGATACCTTTGAAGCAGGTTTCGTTTCATGCTGTTATCGACAACGGCGTTTTGAATCTTCCGTCGTTTTCTTTTGAGTTGCCGCAAGGCAGGCTTTCGGGGACAGCGCGTATCGATGCGCGGCGCGATATCCCGTACACCGAGCTCGATGTGCGCCTGGCGGACGCGCAACTCGAGCAATTCAAGGGCCGCAAACCCGACAGTCAGCCCGCATTGGGAGGAACGATGCTGGCGCACGCGCGGCTTACGGGCGCGGGCGCTTCAGTGCACGATATGGTTTCGCACGCGAAGGGTGCGGTAACGGCCGTGATTCCACGGGGCGAAATTCGCGCGGCCTTTGCCGAGCTTACCGGTATCAACGTGGCGCGGGGACTGGGCCTCCTGATGAAGAAGGACGAGGAGCGCGCCGATATTCGCTGCGGCATCGCCCACTTTCAGGTTCGGGACGGCGTCATGCGCGCTGAGAATATTGTGTTCGACACGGAGGATGTGCTGATTACCGGAGGCGGAGAAATACGCCTGGGGCCTGAGGAACTTGATTTGTCCATCAAGGGACAGCCGAAAAAACTCCGCCTGTTTCGCGTGCGTGCGCCGATCGAGCTCAACGGACACTTGCGCAAGGCGGCCATTGGCGTCGATGCGGGAAAGCTCGCCAGCCAGGGAGGTATCGCAGCCGCAGTAAGCGCATTAGTTGCGCCGCTCGCGGCGGTGGTCGCATTTGTGGACCCGGGGCTTGCAAAGGATGCCAACTGCGCAGCCCTGTTCGCCGAAGCGCAGCGGGAGGACGCCGGCGATTGATTTCGCCTCGATCCACCGTCCAAGTTCCCTTGCGGTGTGAGAAGATGCGCCGCTTCAGCAGGGGATTTACTACGCGTGAAAGTCATGATACTCGGCGCCAATGGCTTCATTGGCAGCGCACTGACCAACGCCATCCTGAGCACGCGGCCGTGGGAGGTGTACGGCATCGATCTTTCCGACCATAAGCTGCGCGATCTGCCGCCCGCGGCGCGCTCGCGCTTCCACTTCGTGGAAGGCGATATCACCATCAACAAGGAGTGGGTCGAATACCACGTCAAGAAGTGCGACGTGGTGGTGCCGCTGGTCGCCATTGCGAATCCGGCCCAGTACGTGCTCGATCCGCTGCGGGTGTTCGAGCTCGATTTCGAAGCCAATCTTGCTGTGGTGCGCCATTGCGTCAAGTACCGCAAGCGCCTGGCTTTCCCGTCCACCTCGGAAATTTACGGCATGTCGCCGGACGAAGTGCTCGACGAAGAGACCAGCCCGCTCGTTTATGGGCCGGTGAACAAGCAACGCTGGATCTACGCCGCTTCCAAGCAGATGCTGGATCGGGTGATCTACGCCTACGGCGTGCGGGACAACTTCGATTACACGCTGTTCCGGCCTTTCAATTTCATCGGGCCGAATCTCGACAACATCGATGAGCCGAAGGAGGGCAGCTCCCGGGTGTTCACCCAGTTCCTCTCGAGCATCATGCATCGCCAGCCCATCAAGCTGGTGGATGGCGGGCGGCAACGCCGCTCTTTCACCTATATCGATGACGCCATCGAGTGCTTGATCGGCATACTCGAAAACAAGGATGGCATCGCCTCGCGCCGTATCTTCAACATCGGCAACCCGGATAACTGCGTTTCCATCGGCGAGCTCGCGGCGCGCATGATCCGCATCGCCAAGGAATTTCCCTCGCTGCGCGCCAATGCGGAAGCGACGCCGGTGCTCGAGGTATCGGCCGAAAAATACTATGGAAAGTATTACCAGGATATTCAAACCCGCGTGCCGGCCATTGAAGCCGCGCGCCGCGATCTCGGTTGGAAGCCGAGCACCGACCTCGATACCGCCATCCGCCGCACGATCGATTACTACGTGAAGCAGGACGAATTCAACGGGCGCACGGCCGATAGCATTTGAGCCGGCCGCTTTGAAGGCGCCTAGCTGGATGTACTGGGTTGGCCTCGCGCTGCTATGGTTCGGCGCTGCGGGGCTCTACCCGCTGATGGATCCGGATGAAGGTCGTTACGCGGAAATTCCGCGTGAGATGGCCGCCAGCGGAGATTGGATTACCCCGCGGCTCGACGGGCTCAAATACTTTGAAAAACCCCCTCTGCAATACTGGGCGACCGCGGCGCTTTATAAAGGATTTGGCGTGAATGAGTGGACGGCGCGCGGTTGGACACTGGCGCTCGCGTTCCTATGCTTGCCGCTGACATTTGCGTGGGTGAGGCGGTTTTATGGCCAGCCGGCGGGGTGGGCCGCAATGGCCGTGCTTGCGGCAAGCCCGTTCTTTGTGATTCTCGGACATCTCAATCTGCTGGACGCAGCGTTTACCTTTTGGCTCACGGCGGCCATATTTGCCTTCACGCGCGCTCAGCTGGCGCAGCCCGGCTCCAGCGACGAACGCAACAACATGCTTTGCGCCTGGCTTGCCGCTGCGCTGGCGGTGTTGAGTAAAGGGATGGTGGCGCCAGTTTTGGCAGGGTTTGCGCTCCTGGCGTATTCAATCGTCCAGCACGATTGGCGGACATGGCGACGTTTGCATATTGTTTTGGGGCTGCCGCTATTTTTGCTCGTGGCGACGCCCTGGTTCGTGGTGGTATCGCTGCGTAACGCAGAATTTCCTGAGTTCTTTTTCCTGCACGAGCATTTCGCACGATTCTTGACTAACGTAAGCCAGCATGTCGAGCCCTGGTGGTTTTTTGCTCCGGTCCTTGCATTGGGACTGCTGCCATGGCTCACGGAGTTGCCTGGCGCCATACGTCGTGCATGGAGCGCTCGCGAGCCGGCCCGCGAATTTCAACCGCTGCGCTTTCTGCTCATCTACGCAGGAGCGACGCTGCTGTTCTTCTCCGTTTCGCATTCGAAGCTGGCGCCCTACATTCTGCCCATGTTGCCGCCGTTGGCCGTTGTGCTCGGCGTGCATATCGCGGAGCGGCCGAGGTCCCTGCGACGCGGCGCCTGGATCGCTGCCGTCACCATCGCAATAGTTGCCGGGGGGCTCGTGGTTTATACGTTGCGCCGGTACGATGCAGCGCCTGTGCCCCTTGTGATGTGGACTTTTGTCGCTGTCATGCTTGCCTTTATTGCTGCGCTCAATGTGAAGGTGCGTCATTCGCAGGCGCGCAACATCGCGTGGCTGGCAGTAGGTTCAGTGCTCGCCTGGCAGTGCTTGATGACGGCGCACGGCACACCGCCTCTTGCGCGCTCCGCGCGCGCGCTAGTTGCTGCAGTGCAGCCGGCAATACGTGAGCAAACGGCCTTGTTCAACGTGGGGCAATATCGCCAGACCATACCGCCCTATCTGGGCCGCACTCTCACTTTGGTGGGATATACCGGCGAGCTGGAATTTGGGATGCGCCAGGAACCAGAACGCAACGTGGCAAGTCTTCCAGAATTCGAGCAACAGTGGCGGGCGAGCCTCGACGCAGTGGCGTTTTTCGATCGGACGATGTGGCGGTCGCTTGCTGCAACGGGACTTCCGGGCCGCGTATTGGCGGAAGACCGATACACCGTCGCGGTGAGTCGCCGATGAAGCTTGCCGACTTCATGGTCATCTCAATTGGCGTGTTGCTCAACGCACTCGCCCAGTTGGGTTTGAAGGCGGCGACGCGCGCGAGTGGTCCGATGCGCATCGGCGAACCCGGCGTGTGGCAGCAGATGTTGCAGGTATTGGGCGTGCCGGCATTGTGGTGGGCCCTCGCCGCTTATGGGTTGAGCGTGGTGGTGTGGGTATTTGCGCTGTCGCGTGTGCCGGTGGGACAGGCGTATCCGCTGCTTTCAATGGGGTACATCGTGAACATTGCGCTCGCGTGGTGGTTGATCGGTGAAGTGCCGAATCTGCAGCGCGTGGTCGGGGTCAGCGTAATCGTCGTCGGTGTCGTACTGGTGGCGCGCTCGTGAAAGAAATGCTGCCTTTTACCAGGCCCACACTGGATGAAGCCACCATACAAGGCGTCGTGGAAGTCTTGCGCTCGGGCTGGCTCGCCACAGGGCCCAATGCCGCGGCGTTTGAAACAGCCTTGTCGGAATATTGCGGCGGAAGGCCCGCGCGCGTATTTACTTCAGCCACGGAAGCCCTGGAAATTGCGCTGGCCGCTTGCGGCATCGGCGCGGGCGATGAAGTCATCACACCGGCTTTGAGTTTTGCCGCCACGGCCAATGTCATTGTGCGTCGTGGCGCGAAACCCGTGTTTGTGGACGTGCACCTCGACACGCGCAACCTCGACTTCGACCAGGTTGAAGCGGCAATCACTCCGCGCACCGGCGCGATCATGCCGGTGCATTTTGCGGGCTTGCCGGTCGATATGGAGCGCCTGTATGCCCTCGCGGAGAAGCATGGCTTGCGAGTGATCGAAGACGCAGCACACGCCATCGGCTCTTCATGGCAGGGCCGGCGTATTGGCAGCTTCGGTGACCTCGTGTGTTTCAGCTTCCATCCCAATAAAAACATCACAAGCATCGAGGGTGGCGCAATTCTCGGCGGCTCCGCTGACGAGTTAAAAACCATCGAGCGGCATCGATTCCATGGCCTCGTCAAGTCGCCGGACAATTACACCGACGTACTGTTCGCGGGCGGCAAGGCCAATATGTCCGATGTGGCTGCGCGCGTTGGACTCGGTCAGTTAGCTCAGCTCGAGCGCTTCAACGATAAGCGGCGTCAGCTCGCGAACCGATACTTCCAGCGTTGGAGCGGGAATCCGCCGCTGCGCTTGCCGGCGCGCGGCGATGCCGGCCATAGCTGGCACATCTTCGCGCCGCTCCTGCCGCTCGAGCGAATGCGGATGACGCGTGTTGAATTCATGGAGAGCATGAAAGAGCAGGGTATCGGCACAGGCGTGCATTATCCGGCGCTGCATCCGTTCACCGCCTATGCGCAGTTCGGCTATCGTCCGGGCATGTTTCCCAATGCAGAGCGCATCGGGCGTGAGACGGTGACGCTTCCTCTGTTTCCCGGAATGGAATTGGCAGACGTCGATCGTGTGGTGGATGCGGTCACAGAGACATTGCGATGAGCCCCGATTTGTCCGTCGTCATTCCTGTATTCAATGAAGAAGCCGGCTTGCCGGAACTTTTCAGACGGCTCTATGGCGCACTGGATGCTTTGCAGCGCAGTTACGAAGTGATCTTCGTGGACGACGGCAGCGCCGACCGCTCCGTCGCGGGATTGCGCGAACAATTCAGCAAGCGTCCGGGCGTCACGCGCGTCATCGTGCTGGCGCACAATGCCGGCCAGCACATGGCGATCATGGCGGGTTTCGCGCATTCGCGCGGCACTTATGTGGTGACGCTCGATGCGGATCTGCAGAATCCGCCCGAGGAGATTGCGAAGATTCTCGCGCGCATGGATGCGGGCGCAGACTATGTCGGCACCGTGCGGATGCGCCGCCAGGATAGCTGGTGGCGCAAGAGCGCCTCGCGTCTGATGAATCGCATACGCGAAAGCACCACACAGATCCGCATCAGCGACCAGGGGTGCATGCTGCGCGGCTATCACCGCTCGGTGGTCGAAGCGATCAATCGTTGCAATGAGGTGAGCACTTTTGTTCCTGCCCTCGGCTATGCCTTCGCCCGCAATCCGATTGAGATCGAAGTGGCGCATGCCGAGCGCACAGTGGGCGAATCCAAATACTCCCTGTACCGGCTGATCCGGCTCAATTTCGATCTGATGACGGGCTTCTCGGTAGTCCCGCTGCAGTTCTTTTCCGTCACGGGTTTCGTCATCGCCGTGCTATCGCTGATTTTCGTGATCTACCTCGCCATCCGCCGTTTGGTGCTGGGGCCCGAAGTGGAGGGCCTGTTCACCATGTTCGGCATTACGTTCTTTTTGATTGGCGTGCTGCTGCTGGGCCTCGGCGTGGTGGGTGAGTACATTGGCAGAATCTATGAGCAGGTGCGGCAGCGCCCACGTTACACCGTGGCCGCCGTTCTTGAAGAAGGCGTCGAGGATTCCGTGCTGCCGGTATTCAAAATCGAGCGCCGCCGGGAATTGAGCGAATGACTGCCCGCGCCGTGGTGTTCGGCTACCACGACGTGGGGGTGCGCTGCCTCGAGGCGCTGCTGTCGGCCGGGGTCGAGGTGCCGCTGGTCGTTACGAGTCCGGACGATCCCAACGAGACTCGCTGGTTCCGCAGCATGGAGTCTGCAGCGGCGGAGCACGATCTGCGCGTCATCGCCCCCGGCGATGCCAATACAAACGAAGTGGCGACTCTGGTGACGCAGCTGCAGCCGGATTTCCTGTTTTCCTTCTACTATCGCGCGCTGTTGGGTGAGCCGTTGCTCGGAGCTGCCCGGCGCGGCGCCTTGAATATGCACGGTTCGCTGCTGCCCAAATATCGCGGCCGTGCGCCGGTGAACTGGGCCATCCTCCATGGCGAGCGCGAGACAGGCGCCACATTGCATTACATGGTGAACCGCGCCGACGCGGGTGACATCGTGGATCAAATGAGCGTGCCAATTCTGCAAGACGACGATGCTCGAACCGTGTTCGATAAAGTCACGGTCGCAGCGGAAGTGGTGCTTGCCCGCTCGTTGCCCGGCTTGATTGCAGGAACAGCTCCGCGGCGAGCGCAGCCTGTCGAGGCTGGCCAATATTTTGGCCGCCGCCGCCCCGAAGACGGC
>Ga0065707_10082414_pt1 | contig 15463 bp, 15 predicted proteins | sample SwiRhicommuniRL3_FD_59094 | JGI IMG/M metagenome (GOLD analysis project Ga0065707, IMG submission 59094) | Switchgrass rhizosphere bacterial communities from Rose Lake, Michigan, USA - RL3 v2 (version 2) | ecosystem: Host-associated > Plants > Roots > Rhizosphere > Soil | place: East Lansing...
AGCCGCTCCGCAGGCGGCTGCAAATCGTGCGCGCAGGCGGCGTTGCCGATCGACGCGCTCGGCCAAGCCGACCTGCCGGCCGCGCTGGCGCTGCGCGTCAGCGCCTGGTCGGCACAGGCGCGGGTGCAAAGCCTGCGCGACGAGACCAAGCTGCGCCTGGGGCGCCTGGTGTTGCGCGCCGCGGCCTGCGTGGCGGAGGGTTCGTGCACCGAGGAAGGCGCGCTGCGTTTCATCGACTGGCTGGAGCCGCTGCTGCGTCGCGAGTCGTACGTGGCACTGTTGGACGAGCGGCCCGAGGTGCTGAAGCGCTTGTTGCGGCTGCTCGGCCTGGCGCGCTGGCCGATGCAATACCTGATGCGCCATCCCGGCGTCATCGACGAACTGGCCGATCCACGTCTGCTGCACGAGCGCTTCCGCCGCGACGAACTGATTGCGGACCTCGACGAGCGCTATGCCGGATGGCAGCGCAGCGGCCAGGCCGACGAGAGCGCTTTGCTCGACACGCTGCGCCATGCCCACCATGCCGAGGTCTTCCGCACGCTGGTGCGCGACGTCGAGGGCCTGATCACTGTCGAGCAGGTGGCCGACGATCTGTCGGCGCTGGCCGATGCGTTGATCGACTGCACGCTGCGCTGGGCCTGGGCGCGCGTGAAGAACCGCCATCGCGAGTCGCCACGGCTGGCCGTGATCGCCTACGGCAAGCTGGGCGGCAAGGAGCTGGGCTACGGCAGCGACCTCGACGTGGTGTTCCTGTATGACGACAGCGATGAGGCCGATGCCGACCGAGCGCAGGATGTTTACGGCGCATTCGTGCGCAAGTTGATCACCTGGCTCACGCTGCGCACGCCGGCTGGCCAGCTGTTCGACATCGACACCGCGCTGCGGCCCAACGGCAACTCGGGTCTGCTGGTGACATCGATCGCCGCGTTCGAGCGCTACCAGCAGGGCCGCGGCAGCAACACCGCGTGGACTTGGGAACACCAGGCGTTGACACGGGCGCGTTTTTGCGCGGGCTGTGTCGATCTGGCGCCGCGTTTTGACGCCGTGCGTGCCCAGGTGCTCGGCGCGACGCGCGACACCCGCGCACTTGCAGAGGAGGTGGCGACGATGCGCAAGCGGGTACAGGCAGCGCATCCAGTGCCGCCTGCTGTGTTCGACGTCAAACACAGTCCGGGCGGCATGATGGACGCAGAGTTCACGGTGCAATACCTGGTGCTCGCGCACGCCCATCGCCATGCCGATCTGATCGACAACGTCGGCAACATCGCGCTGCTGCAACGGGCAGAGACCCACGGCCTGCTGCCGCCGGGTATCGGCCAGGACGCAGCGCAGGCCTATCGCGAACTGCGGCGGGCTCAGCACCGTGCGCGGCTGGACGAGCAGCCCACCCAGTTTCCGCCCGCGGCGCTGGCACGTGAGCACGACGCCGTTGCCGCGTTATGGCGCGCGGTGTTCGGTTAAGGGTCGCGTCGCTGTTGCCATCACCCGATTCGACCGCATCGGCACCGCCTCGCCTCTCATCGCACGGCTGGTGGGGGCTCGCCGCGGTGCTCGCTGGTGGCACCGTGCTCGCCGCGTGGCTGGATCCGCAGCAACTCGATTGGCAGCCGGGTCTGGCTTTGACGCAGCCGTGGCGCTGTTGGACCGCGGCCTGGGTGCACTGGAGCGACGGCCACCGCTGGGCCAATGTCGCGGGCACCGCGCTGGTGGCGGCCTTGGGTTGGCGTGCTCACAACGACCGCTTCGACAGCCTGGCGTGGTTCGTCGCTTGGCCATTGACGCACCTGGGCCTGCTGCTGCAACCCGGTCTCGCACACTACGGCGGCCTGTCCGGTGTGCTGCATGCCGGCGTCGTGGTGGCCGGCGCGTCGCTGCTGCATCGCGAACACGGCGCGCGGCGTGCGCTCGGCGCTGCAATTTTGCTGGGCGTGGCATTGAAAGTCGGACTCGAGCACCCGTGGCAGGGCGCCCTTCAACGGGTGCCCGGCTGGGACATCGCCATCGCCCCGGGCGCGCATCTGAGCGGCGCGCTGATGGGCGCGGGCTGCGCGCTCATCGCGGCGCTGTGGCGTCATCACGCGAGCGCGCCACGCCCTGGCGCCGAGGCGTCCTTGCATGACCGAGCGTAGAGCGCGCCTCGACGGGCTTGCGGTCGTCGCGCTGCTGGGCTGCTGCGCCGTCTGGGGCCTGGGTCAGGTCGCCAGCAAGACCACCCTGGTCGAAGTGCCGCCGCTCATGCAGGCCGCGGTGCGTTCGATCGGCGCCGCAGTGCTGGTGGCGCTGTGGGCGCACTGGCGCGGCATCCGGTTGCTGGCCCGCGACGGCACCTGGGCCGCTGGCTTGGCCGCCGGCTTGCTGTTCGCGATCGAATTCGCTTGCATCTTCACGGGGCTGAAGTTCACCACGGCGTCGCGCATGGTGGTGTTCGTCTACCTCGCTCCCTTCGTCGTCGCGCTGGGCATGCCGCTGATCACCCGCGGCGAACGGCTCGATGCCACGCAAAGCCTCGGCCTGGTCGCTGCATTTGCCGGCGTGGCGTGGGCGTTCGCCGAGGGCTTCCATCAGCCATCGGTCGGCAAGTTGCAGTGGGTTGGCGACGCCCTCGGCGTCGCCGGCGCGCTGTTCTGGGGCGCGACGACGCTGCTGATCCGCGCCACCACCCTGTCGCACGCTGTGCCGGAGAGGACCCTGTTCTATCAGTTGGCCGTCTCAGGCGTCGCACTGGCAATCACATCGTGGTCGAGCGCCGAAACATGGCCGCAACGATTGAGCCTGGCTCCGGGCTGTTGGCTGGCGTTTCAAATCGTGGTGGTGAGCTTCGCGAGCTACCTGATGTGGTTCTGGCTGGTGCGCCACTACCCTGCAACCCAACTGTCGGCCTTCACGCTGTTGACGCCGGTGTTCGGTCTGTGGGCCGGCGTCGCCCTGATGGCTGATCCGCTGACGATGAGGCTCGTCACCGCATTGATCGGTGTCTCGGCGGGCATCGCGTTGGTCCACCACGGCACCGCGGCGTCGCGCGCGCAGCCAGCCGCAAGCGCAAAGCCAGATCGCTCAGCTTGAACGGCGAGCAGTTGAAACGATTCCGAAATTCATGCGACGTTCAGCCGCTTCGAGCGTATACCGCTGAGGCGAGTTGCTCGCGCCAGCCGCGGCGACTGTGTTCAACGCATCGTCCCTACTTTCAAAATGGACAACGCGCTGAGGCAACGGAACTCCGAGCGCGACATCGAATCACACGCGCAATCACGCATCCGCCACGACGGCGATTGCGTAGGTGTGCACCGGATCCCGCGAGCGAGCGAGAGCGGTGCATCCGATGTGTTTATTGCTGTGCAGCCTGTCGGACGAGCCGACGGAAATCCCAGAGCGCTTCTCCTCCTCCTCCCTCCCTCCCTCCTTCGCTCGGGGGCGCTGCACGGCAACTTTCTTCTTCGGCGACCGCTGTCTTGGCGGACGCCATCGAACGGGTCGGCTAACGCAGCCAGCCCTTGCGCCGGAAGTAGATGAACGGCGCCACCACGGAGGCCGCCATCAGCAGCAGCGCCAGCGGGTAGCCCCAAGGCAGGTGCAACTCGGGCATGAACTGGAAATTCATGCCGTAAATGCTGGCAATCAGTGTCGGCGGCAACAGCGCGACACTGGCCACCGAGAAGATCTTGATGATCTTGTTCTGATTGATGTTGATGAAGCCGACCGTGGCGTCCATCAGAAAGTTGATCTTGTCGAACAGGAACGCGGTGTGCGAGTCGAGCGAGTCTATGTCGCGCAAGATTTGCCGCGCCTCTTCGAACTGCTCCGCGTTCAGCATGCGGCTGCGCATCATGAAGCTGAGCGCGCGCCGGGTGTCCATCACGTTGCGGCGGATGCGGCCGTTCAAATCTTCCTCACGCGCGATCGCGGCCAGCGCCGCAGCGGCCGCTTTGTCGTCGACCTCCTGCTTGAGCACGCCATTGCCAACCGCCTCGAGGTTGTCGTAGATACCCTCCAAGGCGTCGGCGGAGTATTCGGCATCGGCGTCGTACAGTTTGAGCAGCACATCCTTGGCGTCTTCGATCAGCGCGGGAATGCGCCGCGCGCGCATGCGCAGCAGCCGAAACACCGGCAGATCCTCAGCATGCACTGAATGCAGCACGCCGTCCTTGAGGATGAACGCCACGCGCACGTTGCGCGACAGGTTCTCGTCGTCGATCAGGAAGTCCGAGCGGATGTGCAACTCGCCGTTGTCTTCCTCATAGAAACGGGCGGACTCCTCCAGGTCATCGTCGACGATGTCCTCCGGGAGGGCGAGCCCGAAACGCTCGGCGATCCAGCGTTTCTCTTCCTCGCTGGGCGCCTCCAAGTCGACCCAAATCGGCCGCACGGCCGCCAACGCCTGTGCGCTATCGATCTCTTCCTGGACCAGCCGACCGTTGACGAGCGTGAAGACGTTGAGCATGCGTGAACTCCAACGCCCGGACGACGATGGCAGCGTCGGACGTGGCTGGCTTCGGCCCGGTCGGACGTCCACCTCGGGAAATTCGCACCGTCGCGGTCTGCAGCCGGTGCGAAGGGTTCGCGCGGAGCCGGCCTGCGCCGTCCACGCTGGTTTGCAAGGCGCGCGATTATGGCACTCGCGCGCTGCGGGCAGCGTGCACGCATGGGGCGCTACCACCAGCCTGCAAACCAGGGGATCCTACAACGCGAGGCGGGCTTGTGGGTGAGATTGAAGGGGCGCACACTGAGTCGAAGCCGCGGTGGATGGGCGCACGGGCTCGACGGCTTCTTGTCGATGCTGCCCAAGCCGTTGGCCTGATCGCTCGACTTGGGAAAGGAAGTTCCGATGAATTTGACGATCAGCGGGCATCACCTGGAGGTGACACCTGCGCTGCGCGAGTATGTGCTCACAAAACTTGATCGAGTGACGCGGCACTTCGATCAGGTCGTCGACATCACCGTGCTGCTGTCGATCGAGAAACTGCGAGAAAAGGAGCGTCGTCAGAAGGCTGAGGTCACATTGCATGTTAAGGGACGCGACATCTTCATCGAGCAATCGCACGAAGACCTGTACGCGGCCATCGACCAGTTGATGGACAAGCTGGATCGCCAGGTGTGTCGCCACAAGGACAGGGTCCAGGATCACCATCACCCGGCTCCAAAACGGATCACTGCCTGACTCCAAGCTGACAAGCCATGCAGCGAAACGGCCCTTCGGGGCCGTTTCCATTGGGGCTGCTCTCTATTTCGACCCCGACGCAACACCCCGCAAGCGCGTGACCTGTCCACCGTGCAGTGCAGCATTGCGTTTCTATAATTCATCGTTCTGTCATGGGACTCTCGCGGCCGCCAGCAACGCCTGGCCGGACCGTTGGGTGTTGAGCTGATGAATCGTCTCGCTGCCATCCTGCCCGCCGGCAATGTGCTGGTGAATGTGGAGGCCACCAGCAAAAAGCGCGCTTTCGAGCACGCCGGGTTGCTGTTCGAGAACCTGCACTCGATTGCGCGCGCGACCATCACCGACAACCTGTTTGCCCGCGAGCGCCTCGGTTCAACCGGGCTCGGCCACGGCGTGGCGATTCCTCACGGCCGCATCAAGGGCCTGAAGAGTCCATTGGCCGCTGTGCTGCGCCTGCAGCAGCCGATCGCCTTCGATGCACCCGACGATGAGCCGGTTAACCTGTTGATCTTCCTGCTGGTTCCGGAGGCTGCCACCCAACGCCACCTGGAGATCCTGTCGGAGATCGCCGAGATGCTGTCGGACCGGTCGTTGCGCGAACAGCTGCAAACCGAGCCCGATGCCGCCACGCTGCATCGGCTGATCCACGACTGGCACCCGGCCAACACGCTCGCGTAGCGTGTCGACGCCGGCCACGACGGCACCCGATGAAGCCCACTTCAGTCAGTGCCGAGGCGTTATTCGAGGCGCAGCGAGAGGTGCTGCACTGGGAGTGGGTCGCCGGCCACGCTCATCCGGAACGAAGGTTCGACGACGCGGCCGTGCGCGACGCGCAGTCGGCCGCTGACCTGGTCGGCTACCTCAACTACATCCACCCGTATCGCGTGCAGATCGTCGGTCACCGCGAGGTGGCCTACCTCTCGGCGGTGAGCCCCGAGGATCAGGAGCGGCGGATCTCGCGTATCGTGACGCTCGAGCCGCCGGTGATCATCACCGCTGACGGCGTGGCGCCACCGCCGCGCCTGGTGGCGATGTGCGATCGCGCAGAGATCCCGTTGTTCGTCACCGGCGAATCCGCCGGCCAGGTGATCGACGTCGTGCGCAGCTACCTGGCGCAACACTTCGCGGAGCGCACCACCCGCCACGGCGTATTCATGGACATCCTCGGCCTGGGCGTGCTGCTGACGGGCGAATCAGGCCTCGGCAAAAGCGAACTCGGGCTGGAACTCATTTCACGTGGCCATGGCCTGGTGGCAGACGACGCGGTGGATCTGTACAAAGTGTCGCAGTCGTCGCTCGAGGGGCGCTGCCCGGAGTTGCTGGCCAATTTGCTCGAGGTGCGCGGCATCGGCCTGCTGGACATCAAGGCGATATTCGGCGAGACCGCTGTGCGCCGCAAGATGCGCTTGAAGTTGATGGTGCACCTTGTGCGCAAGGAAACCATGGAGCGCGAATTCGAGCGCTTGCCTTACGAGCCGCTGTACGACGACATCCTCGGCATCGCGGTGCGTAAGGTGATCATCGCGGTGGACGCCGGACGCAACCTCGCGGTGCTGGTGGAGGCGGCGGTGCGTAACACGATCTTGCAGTTGCGCGGCATCGACACCTACCAGGAGTTCATCGCCCGCCATCAGAAGGCGATGGAACAGAACCCCGGCTGACCGCCCAGCCGCCACGCGCGGGGTTGGCTATTTGCTCGGCCGATGCGGGCAGTTCTTCTTCGTGCACACGGCGTACAGCGACAGCGCGTGGTCGTGAAGCTCGAACCCTCGCGACTGCGCCACCGCACGCTGTCGCTGCTCGATCTGCGCGTCGTAGAACTCCTCGACGCGGCCGCAGGTCACGCACACCAGGTGGTCGTGGTGCTGGCCCTCATTGAGCTCGAACACCGACTTACCCGATTCGAAGTGGCTACGCTTGAGCAACCCGGCCTGCTCGAATTGCATCAACACGCGGTACACCGTGGCCAAGCCGATGTCGGCACCCTCGGTCAGCAACGCCTTGTAGACATCCTCCGCGGTCATGTGCCGCACCGACGTCTTCTGGAAGACGTCGAGGATCTTCAGGCGCGGCAGTGTCGCCTTCAGACCGCTGCTTTTGAGTTCGTCGACCTGGGTCATGGGGCTGGCGTCCCGCCGAGGCGAGGAACGCGGACCGATAGAATCACCGCATCATAGCCAGAGCGCGGCGCCCGAGCGCAGCACGCCCTGATTGCACATGCCAGGCCTTCCATCCCATAGAGCCCGCGCGCCGGCCGTCATCGCAGCGCTGATCAGCCTTGCCCTCGGCGGCTGCTCAGCCGTGTCGTCGGACGGTAGCCTGCTGGGCATCGTCACCCCTTACCGCATCGACATCGTCCAGGGCAACGTCGTCACCAAGGAACAGCTGGCGCTGGTCAAGCCGGGCATGAGTCGCGTGCAGGTGCGCGACCTGCTGGGCTCCCCGTTGTTGACCGACCCGTTCCATGCTGACCGCTGGGACTACATCTTCACCATCCAGCGGCCCGGCACCCAACCGCAGCGCCGCAGCGTGGTGGCGCGGTTCGAGGGTGACCGGCTGCTCAACATCGATGCTCCCGATCTGCCGTCGGAACGCGAGTTCGTCGCGCTGATCAGCCGCACATCCGCCAGCGGCAAGGTGGTCGCGTTGGAGTTGACACCGGAAGAGCGATCGGCACTGCCGGTGCCGCCGAAACCACCCGCGCCGGCGCCTGAGCCCGAGAGCGGTCCGGTGCGAGCCTACCCACCGCTGGAGCCGATTTGACCGCAGCGTCACCGCTGGCTGTCGCCGTGGCCGGGGCGTCCGGCCGCATGGGGCGCATGCTCATCGAAGCGGTCGTGCGCGCCGGTGATTGCCGGCTTGGCGGCGCACTCGACGTACCCGGGAGCCCGGCGCTGGGGCAGGACGCTTCCGCTTTCCTGGGCATCGACAGCGGCATCCGGGTGACCAGCGAACTGCGTCAGGGCATCGCCGGCTCACAGGTGCTGATCGATTTCACACGCCCGGAGGGCACGATGGCCCACTTGGCCGTATGCCGGGAGCTTGGCGTGTCGGCCGTCGTCGGCACCACGGGCCTTTCGGCGCAGCAGAAGGACGAGATCTCGCGCATCGCGCGGCAGATCCCGATCGTGATGGCCCCCAACATGAGCGCCGGCGTCAACGTCGTGTTCAAACTGCTCGACATGGCCGCGCGGGCGCTGAACGAGGGCTACGACATCGAGATCGTCGAGGCCCATCACCGGCACAAGGTCGATGCACCCAGCGGCACCGCATTGCAAATGGGCGAGGTGGTGGCACGCGCACTGGGACGCGATCTGGCGTCGTCAGCGGTCTACGGGCGCGAGGGAGTCACCGGCGAGCGCGACCCGTCGACGATCGGTTTTTCATCGGTGCGCGGCGGCGACATTGTCGGCGACCACACGGTGCTGTTTGCCGGCACCGGTGAGCGCATCGAGATCACGCATCGTGCGGCCAGCCGCGCCACCTACGCGCAAGGCAGCCTGCGCGCGGCACGCTTTCTTGCCGACAAGCGGCAGGGGCTGTTCGACATGCACGACGTCCTGGGCCTGCGCTGATGCAGGGGCTGCAACAGTTCTGGCAACAAACCGACGGGGTCGGGCGCGCCGTGGCCCTGCTGCTGCTCGCGATGTCGATCAGCGGCTGGGTCGTGATTCTGTGGAAGGCCTGGGTGCTGTTGCGGGCGCGGCGCGATATCTCGCGCGCGGTGCCGGCGTTCTGGGCCGCCGAAACCGTCGACAACGCGCGCAGTCGTCTGCGGGCACTCGATCGCGAACAGGTGTTGGCCCCGTTGCTGGACGCTGCCACGGCACGGCCCGCCGCCGGGACGCTGGAGACTTCGGGCGTGCTCGACTCGCAACTGACGCGCCGGTTGCGCGACGCGCTGCACGGTGGTCTCGCGCATCTGCAGTACGGTCAAACACTGTTGGCCTCGATCGGCAGCACGTCGCCTTTCATCGGACTGTTCGGCACCGTCTGGGGCATCTACCACGCGCTCGTCAGCATCTCGGCCGCTGGCTCGATCACGATCGAAAAGGTCGCCGGCCCGGTGGGTGAGGCGCTGATCATGACGGCGGCTGGCCTCGCAGTGGCGATTCCCGCAGTGTTGGCCTACAACCTGTACGGCAAGTGGGTCGCCGCCTGCGAGGCCGACCTCGAAGGCTTCGCGCACGATCTGCGCGAGATGGCACTCGACACCGGCAAGACCGCCGCCACCGCCTGATGGCCTTTGGTCGCCTCCAACGCTCGGCATCGGCTCAGCCGATGAGCGACATCAACATGACGCCGCTGATCGACGTGATGCTGGTGCTGCTGGTGATCTTCATGATCACCGCGCCGCTGATGACCTCGAGCCTGAAGCTCGATCTGCCTCGCGCCGAAGGCGCCAAGCCCACCGATGCGGCGCAGTTCGTCACGCTGGCGATCGACCCGCAAGGGCGCTTCTTCTGGGGCGACGAGCAGGTGTCGATCGACACGTTGCGCTTGCGGGTGCGCGAGGCTGCCGTGCGCAACCCGGCCACCGAGGTGCAGTTGCGCGCGGACAAGACCGTGACCTATGGCCGCGTCGCCGAGTTGATTGGCGTGGTGCAAGAGGGTGGCTTGTCGCGCGTGGGCTTCGTCACCGAGTCGACTTCCGAACCTGCACGCTGAGGTGCGGCGGGGCGCTGAACGTGCCCTCCTACAATCGGCGGCCATGAATGAGCGCTACATCCCCGCTGATGTCGAGGCTGCAGCTCGCGCGCACTGGGACGCGCGCGATGCCTATCGCGTCCACGAAGACCCCAAGAAGAAGAAGTTCTACGCCTGCTCGATGCTGCCGTACCCGAGCGGCCGGCTGCACATGGGTCATGTGCGCAACTACACCATCAACGACATGCTCACGCGCTACAAGCGCATGCTGGGCTTCAACGTGTTGATGCCGATGGGCTGGGACGCGTTCGGCCTGCCGGCCGAGAACGCGGCGATGAAGAGCAAGGTGGCGCCCGCGGCGTGGACCTACGACAACATCGGCATGATGAAGGCCCAGTGCAAGGCACTCGGCCTGGCGATCGATTGGTCGCGCGAATTCGCCACTTGCGACCCAGCGTACTACAAGTGGAACCAGTGGTTCTTCCTGAGGATGCTCGAACAAGGCATCGCCTACCGCAAGACGCAGGTCGTCAACTGGGATCCGGTGGACCAGACCGTGCTCGCCAACGAGCAGGTGATCGACGGCCACGGCTGGCGCTCGGGCGCGCCGGTGGAAAAGCGCGAGATCCCTGGCTACTACCTGAACATCACGCGCTACGCGCAGGAGCTGCTCGACTGCACGCTCAACAGCCTGCCCGGCTGGTCTGACCGCGTGCGCCTGATCCAGGAAAACTGGATCGGCAAGAGCTCGGGCGTCAACTTCGGATTCCCGTACACGATCGACGGCTCGGCGCAGCTGCTGCGCGTCTACACCACGCGTGCCGACACCATCATGGGCGTGAGCTTCGTCGCCATTGCCGCGGAGCATCCGCTGGCCGCACAACTCGCCCAGAGAAAGCCCGAGCTTCAGCCTTTCATCGACAAGTGCAGACAAGGCTCCGTGATGGAAGCCGACATGGCGACGATGGATAAGGAGGGCGTGCCCACCGGTTTTCACGTCACCCACCCGCTGACCGGCGCGAAAGTCGAGGTGTGGATCGGCAACTACGTGCTGATGGCCTATGGCGAGGGCGCCGTGATGGGCGTCCCCGCACACGACGAGCGCGACTTTGCGTTCGCGAAGAAGTACGGCCTGCCGATCCCACAGGTGATCGCAATAGCGGGCGAGGCCTTTTCAACCGATGCGTGGCAAGACTGGTACGCCGACAAGCAGCGCGGCGTCTGTGTGAACTCCGGCAAGTACGATGGGCTCGCTTACGACGCTGCGGTCGACGCCATCGCAGCCGACCTCCAGACCAACGGCATGGGCGACAAGCAGGTGCAGTTCCGGCTGCGCGACTGGGGCATCAGCCGCCAGCGCTATTGGGGCACGCCGATCCCGATCATCCATTGCGATGCATGCGGCGTGGTGCCGGTGCCCGAGAAGGACCTGCCGGTCGTGCTGCCCGAGCATCTGGTGCCTGATGGCAGCGGCAACCCGCTGAACAAGTACGAGCCTTTCCTGAAGTGCACGTGTCCGACCTGCGGCAAGCCGGCGCGCCGCGAGACCGACACGATGGACACCTTCGTCGACAGCGCCTGGTACTACATGCGCTACTGCTCGCCGGACGCGCCGACGATGGTCGACTCGCGCAACGATTACTGGATGCCGATGGACCAGTACATCGGCGGCATCGAGCACGCCGTGCTGCACCTGCTGTATGCGCGCTTTTGGACCAAGGTGATGCGCGACATGGGGCTGGTGCATTTCGACGAGCCGTTCCTGCGCCTGATGAACCAGGGCATCTTGCTCAACCACATCTTTTTCACGCGCAATGACATGGGTGGCAAGGACTACGTGCCCCCACCGGAAGTCACGCCCACGCTCGACGCGCAAGGCCACATCGTCGGCGGCACCACGGCCGACGGCACCGTGGTCGAGTACGGTGGCGTCGGCAAGATGGGCAAGACCGAGCGCAACGGCGTCGACCCGCAGGACCTGATCGACCGCTACGGCGCCGATACCGCGCGGCTGTACGTGATGTTCATCGGCGGCCCGGAAGACTCCTCGGTATGGTCCGACACCGGAGTGGCCGGGCCGGAGCGTTTCCTGCACCGGTTGTGGCAGTTCGCGGCTCGCCACCGCGACACGCTGCGCCAGGCGCGCGCCGACGTTGCGAACATCGGCACAGCGGCCAAGGCGCTGCGCCGCGAGACCCATGGCTTGCTCAAGCAAATGAGCTACGACTACGAGCGCATGCAGTACAACACCGTCGCCTCTGGCGCGATGAAGTTGCTCAACGCGCTGGAGGACTTCAAGCCCGAAGCTGGTTCCGCGGGAGATGGCGCGGCGCTGCGCGAAGGCATGTCGGTGCTGCTGCGTGTGCTCTATCCGGCCTGCCCGCACATCGCCGAGGTGTTGTGGCAACAACTTGGCTTCGCGCAGACGGCCGGTGAGTTGCTCGACGCGCCGATGCCCGCGGTCGACGAATCGGCGCTGGTGCAAGACGAGATCGAGCTCGTGCTTCAGATCGCGGGCAAGACACGCGGCAGCGTGCGCGTCAGCGCACAAGCCGACAAGGCTGCGATCGAGCGCACCGCGTTGGCCAGCCCCGAGTACGCCAAGTTCGGCGAAGGCAAGACCGCGAAGAAAGTGGTCATCGTGCCCGGCCGCCTGGTCAACGTGGTGGTCTGAGGCGAAATCGATCGATGCCCGGCCGGCGCGTGCTGATCACCTCGCTGCTGGGCAGTGGGTTGCTCGCCGCTTGTGGTTTCCAGTTGCGCGGCACCACCGAGCTGCCGTTCTCGCGCATCGCGCTCGAGGGCTTTGCACCGCGTTCGCCGCTGGCAGACGAGTTGCGCCGCACGCTGTCGCAAAGCGCCGAGGTGGTGGCCACGCCGGCGCAGGCGCAAGTGGTGTTGCATGCCTTGACCGACCGCCGCGAGCGCGGCGTGGTCGCGACCACCACCGCCTCGCAGGTGCGCGAACTGCAGCTGCGCGTGCGACTCGAGTTTCGACTCACCACACCCGGCGGGCGCGAGCTGATCCCGGCCACCGAGTTGCTGTTGACGCGCGATATGAGTTATAGCGAGACGGTGGCCCTGGCCAAGGAATATGAGGAAACCCAACTGCTGCGCGCAATGCAGTCCGACATCGTGGGGCAGGTGATGCGCCGACTGGCCCACGTCAAGGGCCTCAGCGGCTGACGGTGGTTTTGCATGCAGCTGCGCCCCGACCAAATCGCCTCGGCACTCGCCCGCGGTCTACGGCCGCTGTACACCGTGCATGGTGACGAGCCGCTGCTGGCTCAGGAAGCGGGAGACCTGATCCGCCACGCGGCGCGCGAGGCCGGCTACAGCGAGCGCAAGGTATTCAGCGTCACGGGCGCGCACTTCGATTGGTCGAGTCTGCTCGGCGCATCGCTGGCGATGAGCTTGTTCGCCGAACGCCAGCTGATCGAGATTCGCATCCCCGGCGGCAAACCGGGCAAGGACGGTTCCGAGGCGCTGCAGCGCTACTGCGAAACCCTGTCAGACGATGTGATCACGATGATCCACCTGCCGCGGCTCGATCGCCAGCAGTTGAGCAGCGCCTGGTTCAGCGCGCTTGACAGCGCGGGCGTCACCATTCGCGTCGAAGCGGTCGAACGCCACGCGTTGCCGCATTGGATCGCTCGGCGCCTGGCCGCACAGGGCCAGCGCGTACAAGACGGTGACGCCGGTGCGCAGACGTTGGCCTTTTTTGCCGACCGCGTCGAAGGCAATTTGCTGGCGGCACATCAAGAGCTGCAGAAGATCGCTCTCCTTTACCCGCCTGGCGTGCTGAGCTTCGAGCAGATCGAGGCCGCCGTGCTCAACGTGGCGCGCTACGACGTGTTCAAGTTCGCCGAAGCCGTGCTGGCGGGCCAGACCGCGCGCGTGTTGCGCATGCTCGACGGCCTGCGCGCCGAAGGCGAGGCCCCAGTGCTGGTGCACTGGACACTGGCCGAGGACATTCGCGCGCTGAAGCGCGTGAAGGACGCAGTCGATCAGGGCAAGCCGATGCCCGTGGCGTTGCGCGAGGCGCGGGTGTGGGGCGCCAAGGAGCGTTTGTACGAGCGCCTGGTGCCGGTGCTGTCGGACCATACGCTGGCGCACTGGCTCGAGGCCGCCAGCGTCTGCGACGGCTTGATCAAGGGGCTCAAGCACCCGCATTGGCCGCTCGATGCATGGGACGGCTTGAAACGGCTCGCGCTGATGGTCACGCAACACACCGCAGCACCCAAACCTGCGCAGCCGCTGCGCCTGGCGTTGCAAGCGTCGTTCTGACGGCCGGTTCGTTGTCCGCCTCGATCGCAGGCGGGCGCAGATCAGTAGCCGCGCCCGCGATCCGCCAGGTGAGCGATCGGCTGGCCGTCCAGCAGCGCCTGCACATTGGCGGCAACCAATTGCGCTGCGCTGCGCGGATCGGACAGCGCCGCCGCATGCGGCAGCACCGTCACCCGCGGGTGTCGCCAGAACGGATGCTTGGGATCCAGCGGCTCGCGCTCGAACACATCGAGCACCGCGTGACCCAGCCGACCCGAGCCGAGTGCCGCCCGCAGGTCGGCCTCGACCACGTGGGCGCCGCGCGCCAGGTTGACCAGCGCTGCACCACGCGGCATCGCGGCAAAGAAACGTGCATCCAGCAAGCCGCGTGTGGCCGCCGTCAACGGCAGCAGGTTGATCACGATCGAGCTGCCCCGAAGACATGGAAACAACGCCTCGTCACCGTGGACATGCACCACACCCTGCGGCAGTTCGCGCGGCGCGTCGTTGCGGGTCCAGGCCGTGATGCGGTAGCCCAGCGGCGTCAGCGCACGCACGCAAGCCGTGCCCATCGCGCCGAGCCCGAGCACCGTGATCGGCAGTTCGTCGGCGCGCAGTTGCGGCAACTGTCGCCACACCATCTGCCGCTGCTGCCGCTGGTAGGCGTAGAAGCCTCGGTGCAACGACAACACAGCCCACACCGCGGTCTCGGCCATCGCGGTGCCCAGCGCGGGGTCGACCATGCGCGCGATGGGTACATCGGTCGGCACCGTGTCGTCGCTGAGCAAGCCCTCGACGCCGGCCCACAACGATTGGATCAACCGCAACCTGGGCAATCCACGCAGGCTGCCTGGCAATGGATTGGCGACGATCGCTACCTCGATGCGGGTGCGATCGAACAGTTCGTCGGCCGCCACCAGATGGTGTCGTGGCATCGCCTGCGCCAAAGCGGCGTGCCACTGGTCACGCTCGGCGGCCTCGAAATCACCGGCCAGCAGCAGGTTCATGGTGCCACCTGCGACCGACGCAGCAATTCCTGAAGCACGTGCAGCACGCTCGCCGCACGCACCTGGGCACGATCGCCGTCAAAGCGCCGATGTTCGCTGCCGACTTCCAGCGTGCCGTCGCGGTGGCGCACCGCAAATCCGAACCATACGGTGCCCACCGGCTTGGTGGCCGTGCCGCCCGCCGGACCGGCGATGCCGGTGACCGATACCGCGATGTCGGCACCGCTTGACTTCGCGATGCCCTCGACCATGGCGCGGGCCACGCCCTCGCTGACCGCCCCTTGCGCATCGATCAACGCTTGCGGCACATCGAGCAACGCCACCTTGGCACGATTGCTGTAGCTGACGACACCGCGCTCGAACCAGTCGCTCGAGCCCGCCAGGTCCG
>Ga0065707_10082415_pt1 | contig 15450 bp, 11 predicted proteins | sample SwiRhicommuniRL3_FD_59094 | JGI IMG/M metagenome (GOLD analysis project Ga0065707, IMG submission 59094) | Switchgrass rhizosphere bacterial communities from Rose Lake, Michigan, USA - RL3 v2 (version 2) | ecosystem: Host-associated > Plants > Roots > Rhizosphere > Soil | place: East Lansing...
GAGCGGCAGCAACAAGCCGGTCTCCTTGTAGCCGCCGAACAGCGTGGCGCCCAGCGTATCGGCGAGATAGTTCGACCACGACACATGGGTCAGTTGGCGGGTCTGTTCGAGCATGCCGGTGGAATGAGAGAGCACCGCCGATTCGGCGGCGGCGTTCGGCGCAATGGCATGGAACAGCAATGCGATGATCAGCGCGGCTACCGCGGGCAAGCCGAGCCGGATGACCCGCTTCTCCATGTTCAAAGTGAATTCGTTGGGAGTCTTCTGGAAGCTCGGTGTGAGGACGAATCCGGACATCAGGAAGAACAGGAAGACCGCCGCGTCGCTTGCGGTGAGCAGATGCGCCCAATGCCAGGAGCTGCCGGTGAAGTTGGAACTGTAGTGTTCGCCGAGCACCTGCATGGCGGCCAACCCACGCAGACCGTCGAAATAGCCAATTCGCCGCACAGTTATGTCACCTCTGCTTCGATGAAGGAAGCAGCCAGCACGCGTCCAGCCACTGTTGATTCAACAAGCATGCTAGGTACCTGGTCGGGGAATTTCGTGAACGAATTCTCGGAAGCGTCCATTAATTTCCAGTTAGCCGTTGCCGGCTGCCTCGCCTTTTTGCCAATAGCGGCATGAGACAAGTCTCGATTGCGGTGCGCCTTGCCTCCATTGGCCATAAGTCTCTGCAACGCGCGGAAAAGGCCGACGGCGTCACACTTTTGATTACGAAGCATTCATCCGCGCTCGAGCTATTAGCGTCGGGCAGCAGAACGGGTTCGCACGATCACCATGCGCTCGCAATAGCGGCTTGTGGATGAAATGCAGTTAAGGCGCTGCGGACTTACGTTGCGTGCGTGGCAGCGCCGGAGCCGATCGTTGCGATGGTGTGTGCGGCTTGCCAAGTCTGCGTCCCAGTTCGACCGCCGGCCGATCGCACCATCGCTCGAATAGTTCAGCGAGTGAAAAGGTGAGAGCGACGCCGGCGGCCAATGCAGCCGCTGCCGCGATCCGCGGTCCGAGCGTAGCTGTCCAGAGATAGACGCAGGAACCCGCCACCATCATGATCGGCCAATGCAGCAGGTAGACAGGGAATGACATGCGGCCCAGATAGCGCATCGCAGGCCACGACAGGCACTTCTGGATGCTCGGCGACAACAGGATGCCGGCGAACAACACGATGGCGCCGAGTTCGTGCGGCCACCAGAACCAGGAGTACGTGTGCAGCCGGCCATGATCCAGCAACCGGTGCGGCCACCAGATGCCGGGTAGTTGCACATTCGAGCAAAGCGCTATTCCGACCGTTACCAGGAGAGCACCCAGTAGCTGCGAAGCGATGCGGGTGTAGCGGTCGACGAGTTCCGTCTCCAACACGCGGGCGCAGAAATGCCCGACCAGGAAAAGAAGAAGCGGATTGACGCCGATGACTGCAATCGCGCCGGCCGAGACACCTAGATATGTGAGCCTGGACTGGGTGCTGGCCCACACGAGCAGTAATACGAGGGCGGAACCCCACAGCTCGATGTGCAAGCTCCAGATCGGCGGATCGAGGGACGTCGCGCTGCCAGGCATGCGGTCTGCCAGCGGTGCGATGAGCCCCGTTTCTTTGTAGCCGGCGAGCATCGTGACGCCCATGACATCGGCCAGGTAGTTCGACCAGGACACCTGGTCCAGCCGATTCGTCTGATCGATCATGTATCTGGAATGAGAAAGCTCGGCGGAGCGAGCCGCGGCGTTCGGTGCAACGCTATGGAGCAGCAGTGCCACGATCAGCGCCGCCGCCACAGGAACGCCGAGACGGACGCCTCGCTTCGCCATGTTCAGCGCGACGTCGTTGGGATCCTTGCGGAAACTCGGCGTGAGAACGAAGCCGGACATCAGGAAGAACAGGAATACCGCCGCGTCGCTCGCGGTGAGGAAGTACAGCCAATGCGACGGCCGACCGGTGAAGCTGGAGCTGTAATGATCGCCCAGCACCTGCATCGCAGCCAATCCGCGCACGCCATCGAAATAGTCGATTCGCCGCATCTTCCATGTCGCAAGACGCTGTCGAGCGTCGCACGTTGCAGATCCGCCAGAGATGCTATGCCTGGAGAGGGCAACCGGGGCGGCCGGCGTGGCAGTAATCTAGATTAATTTTCGGTTAGCCGGCGCAAATGCCTGAGTTCGCCGAGCAGTAGCGACGATGCATGTGTAATCAACCACACGGTGCTGCAGGTCAGCTGCGCTTTCTCTTGCGGCCAGCAATGCTTGCGAGAACCTTCGACTTGACCTTGGATACCTGTGTCTGCGGGGCCAGTGCGACACGCCGCTTCGCGCCAGCAGCTTCGGCCTTGGCAATCTTGTCGGGCTCGGCGCGCTTCAGCGTTGCCTGCTTGCGCTCTTCGCTGCGATGGCCGCGCCGGTCTTCCATCGCGAAGGCCTTTTTCTTGTTCTCGGAGGCAAAGATCTGCGACCACTTGCCGCCCTTGAAAACGATCTGGTAGCCACCGGCGAGGATCTGGAAGGGCCGCTTCACTTTGCCGAGCTGGTCGAACTTGACGGAGCCGGGCTTGTGGAAGTCCTCGAAGTAGGAGGGGTAGACGAAGTCGCTCATCGGGATGCCGTTGACCTTGAAGCTCAATGCCTCCACCGGATCGGCGCTCTCGTAGGCATAGATGGTCTTGGGATCGGGCCCGGTCGACATCAGGTTGATGGCCGGGTCCACCAGCATCTCGACGAGTTCGTGCGATGCCGACACGCTCACCAGGTCGCCGTTGTCGATCGTGGTGCGTACGAATACCTTGGATTGAGGCAGGCCATCCGGCGTGAGGTCGTGATACGCCAAGGCGCTTGGCTCGTCCGCATCGTCGAGGAACACCATGGCCCAGGCTCCCGGCAGGAAATCCTTCGACTTGATCAGCTTCGCCGGCGTGGCCCACACGGGCGCGATGAACTTGTCGATGTAGGCCTGCATTGCGGCGATGAGCGCATCCAGGTCGACGCCCAGCGGCGTCGTTGCCTTGTTGAATACCGCGATCTTCGGCGCATCGCCCTGGTTGAAAGCACCGAACTTCGGTTTGGTCGCCATGGCACATCGCTCCCTGTTGACGCTGCGATCGATACTGTCCGTCCCGTTACGGAATCTGTGCCGTTACGGACCGATATCTCACTACGGTGCGCCTGGCGAGCCCGGCAAGTCCAACGACAAAAGGTACTAATCGGTGGGGAGGACATGCGGCGGCTTGCTGCCGCCGTCGCTGTTCACACAGTGAGCTTCTGCACTGCCTCCGCATCGGTCGCCTTGCTGCCCCAGAGTGCATAGAACAGCACGTAGAGTTCGCAGACCGCAGTGATCAGGAACGAGAGCTGCAGTCCGAAGGCATCGGCGAATTGTCCCTGGATGACGACGAGTGCGCCCCCGGCGATCGCCATGATCAGCAGTCCGGAGCCCTCTTCGGTCAGCGGGCCGAGGCCACGGATGCCGAGCGTGAAGATCGTCGGAAACATGATCGAGTGGAACAGTCCGACCGAAATCAGGCTCCACATCGCCAGCGGACCGCTCGCAACCACGGTCACACTCATGACGATGAACGCCCCCAGGCTCGCGCAGGCAAGGACGCTTTCCGCGGAGTAGCTCCGCATCAACTGGCTGCCGGCGAAGCGGCCGATCATCATTCCGCCCCAGAGCAGGAACAGGTAGCGCGAGGCCTGTGTGTGCGTCAGTCCGCCGATCTCCGGCATCGAGACGAAGTTGATGAACAGGTTGCTGACGCCGATTTCGGCGATCAGGTAGATGAAGATCGCCGGAATGCCCAGCACCAGATTGCGATGGCGCCACAGCGAATGATGCTTGCGTTCGGCGGCATCGAGGCGGCGCGCCGATGTATCCAGGTCCGGCAAGCGATAGCGGGCGATCACGATTGCCAGGATCGCCAGCACCACGGCGACGATGAAGTAGGGGAGCTGAACGGATTGAGCGTCCGCCATGCGTTGCTCGAACGACAGCGCCGCAGCGCCGCCCTCGAGGTTGCCCGACGCGCTGCGACTCAGGATGAGGTAGCCGCCGAACAGCGGGGCGAACGTCGTCCCCATCGAATTGAAGGCCTGCACCAGGTTCAAGCGCGCCGACGCGGTCTGCGGCGGGCCAATGACCGCCACGTAGGGATTGGCGGCCACCTGCAGCAGGGTAATGCCCGAAGCAATGACGAACAGCGCAGTCAGCACCACGCCATAGGATGGGATGCGGGCGGCGGGAATCATCAGCAGCGCGCCGGCAGCCATGATCAGCAGTCCGACGACCATCGAACGCTTGTAGCCGATCCTCTCGATGAGCTTGGCGGAGGGGATGGACGCGAAGAAATACGCGATGAACCACACCGATTCGATCAGCGTGGTCTTGGTGTAATTCAGCTCGAAGACCGAGCGCAGGTGCGGCAGCAACGTGTTGTTGATGACGGTGATGAAGCCCCACATGAAGAACAGGCTGGCCAGCAGGGTCAGCGCGGATCGCTGGGTCGCCGTGGCGGCGTTCGCCGAGTCGACAGTCACAGATGCAGCAGGCAATGCCATGGATCCCTCGCGTGGATGTTCCGCCGGACGGCGGCTATCAATTGTCCGAGTATATAATTGATCCCTCAACGGCATGCAAACGGTTGTTGTGGCGGCACCAAACGCAGATGATGCAGGATCTGTGCAATCCATGACCGGGTACGCTACACCGTAGCGGTCGGAGCCGAGCTGTGAAATCATCCGTTCAGCGAGCAATCGGCAATGTATCGACCTACGGTGGAGGAGACCGCTTTGACATCTCTATACGACATCCCACTCAGGCGAATCGACGGCGCTGAGTCCAGCCTCGCGGATTACCGCGGCAAGGTGCTGCTGGTCGTCAACGTTGCGTCCAAGTGCGGCCTGACTCCGCAATACGAAGGACTGGAGCGCCTGTACCAGGGCAAACACGGTCTCGGGTTGGAAGTGCTGGGTTTCCCGGCCAACAATTTCGGCGGCCAGGAACCTGGCACCGAGGCCGAGATCAGCGAGTTCTGCGCGGTCAACTACGACGTTCACTTCCCGCTCTTCGCCAAGATTTCGGTGCTCGGTGCAGATCAGCATCCGCTGTATAAGGAGTTGACTGCCGAGCAACCCGTAGCCCTAGGCGGAGGTCCGTTGCGCGAGCGGCTCAAATCGCACGGCATCACTCCCGGGCAGCCTGCGGACGTGCTGTGGAACTTCGAGAAATTCCTGATCGATCGCCAGGGCGACGTCGTGGCTCGATTCGCCCCGGACGTCACCGCCGACGATCCGCGGCTGACGGCCGCCATCGATGCGGAGCTGAGCAAGAAGTCGTAGGAGAGGAACACGGTTTTCAGGGAATGCCTCACGCGCTTTTGCCCGGCCGTGCGGGTGAAGCGGAGGCAGGATCTCAGTCTGCGACGCTGACCTTGACGCCGGCGCCCTTCGGCATCGCCAGGTGGCGTCTGCCGACGCCGCCGAGTCTTTTACGCTCCCCAGCCGGCTTGGGCGCCGCCGATGCGTTCTTTGGCTATATTTTCCGCGTAGCCGGTCGCCAGGTAAGCAGCCATCGGATCGCGAGGCAATCCACGCGTTTCGCGCCACGCCGCGAGATCCTTGCGGACGTCCGTATAGAACGCATCCATCAGAATCGAATTCGCGCCCAGCACATCGCCTGCGTTCTGCGCCACTGCGAGCGCCTGTCGATCTACCAGCAATGCACGCGCTGTCATCTCCTGCACGTTCAACACGGAGCGGATCTGACCGGGGATCTTTGCCTCGATGTTGTGGCACTGATCGAGCATGAACGCGACCTGCGAGCTGGTTCCGTAGCCGCCGCCACGCACGACCTCGTAGAGAATGCGGAACAGCTGGAACGGATCGGCCGCACCGACGACGAGATCGTCATCGGCATAGAAGCGCGAGTTGAAGTCGAACGAGCCCAGCTTTCCCAGTCGCAGTAACTGGGCAACGATGAACTCGATGTTCGTGCCCGGCGCGTGATGGCCGGTATCGAGACAGACCACCGCGCGATCGCCCAATGCCGCGACTTGCGCGTAGGCAGTACCCCAGTCGGGAACATCGGTGTGATAGAACGCCGGCTCGAAGAACTTGTACTCGAGCACGAGGCGCTGATTCGGACCGATGCGCTCGTAGATCTTGCGCAGCGATTCGGCCAGTCGATCCTGCCGCGCGCGGATGTCGTCCTGACCTGGATAGTTGGTGCCGTCGGCCAGCCAGATCTTCAGGTCGCGCGATCCGGTCTGGTTCATGATGTCGATGCAGGCGAAGTGATGGTCGATGGCCTTCTGCCTGGTCTGCGGATTCGAATGCGTGACGCTGCCGAGCTTGTAGTCGTCGTCCTGGAACGTGTTGGAGTTGATCGTGCCGAGTCGCATGCCGAGATCCTCGGCATGCCTGCGCAGTGCGGCGTAATTCTCGACCTTGTCCCAAGGAATATGCAGGGCCACGCAGGGAGCGAGGCCGGTGTATTTGTGTACCTGGGCGGCATCCGCAATCTTTTCGAACGCAGTACGCGGCACACCCGGTTGGGTGAATACCTTGAAGCGCGTGCCGGAGTTGCCGAAGGCCCAGGACGGCAGCTCGATCGCCTGTTCGGCAAGGCGCGGTGCGATTGCATCGAAAGTGGGCATGGGACCGTCTCCTACCGCGTAAACGCCTGGGCATTGCCCGCATCGACATTGAGGATGTTACCCGTCGATTTGGCGGATGCCGCGGACGCGAAATACCATACTGCCTCGGCGATATCCTCGGGCAACACATTCAGCTTCAGCATGGAACGCTTGCGATAGAACTCTTCGAGCTCTTCGCCGGGATCGATGCCATAGGCGCCCGCACGCGCTTTGCGCCAATCGCCATCCCAGATCTTGGAGCCGCGGATTACCGCATCGGGATTGACGACGTTGACGCGAATGCCATGCTCCGCGCCTTCGAGCGCCAGGCAACGTGCAAGATGTACGGCAGCCGCTTTTGCCGATGCATAGGCGGACGCGTTCGGAGTGGCGGCCAGCGCATTCTTCGAACCGATGAAAATGATCGAGCCGGCCCGTTGTTGCTTCATCAACGTGAAGGCGGAACGCGCGGAGAGGAAATAGCCCTGCGCGAGGACCTCGTAATTCTTGCGCCACAGGGCCAGCGTGGTTTCTTCGACGGGTGCCGACGATGCGAGCCCCGCATTGGCCACCAGGATGTCGAGACCGCCGAACTCGCGTGCGCAGGCATCGAAGGCTGCCTGCACCTGCGTTTCGTCAGTCACATCGCAGACAGCGCAGCGCACGACGTCCTTGCCGTGGCGTTGCCTCAGTTCCTTGTGAACGGAGTCGAGTGCGTCAGCGTCGCGGTCCGTGAGCATCACGCACGCGCCGTCCGCTAACAGGCGTGTGGCACAGGCTGCGCCGATTCCACCAGCGGCACCCGTTACCAGGGCGATCTTGCCGACCAGGGGTTTAGGTTTCGGCATGCGCTGGAGCTTGGCTTCCTCGAGCGCCCAGTACTCTATATTGAATGCCTCCTTCTCATCGAGACCCAGGTAGCTGCCGATCGCTTCCGCGCCGCGCATGACGTTGATGGCATTTCCATAGAATTCGCCGGCGAGGCGTGCAGTGGTCTTGTCCGTCGCGAACGTCATGCGGCCTACGCCCGGCGCCAGCACGACCACCGGATTCGGATCGCGCATCTTCGGATCGTGCGGGCCGGCGCAGCGCTGGTAATAGGCGCTGTACCGATCGCGATAGTCAGCGATGGCTTGCGACAGGTAGGCGTCGTCATCGAAGCGTGTCGGGTCGAGCGTCAAGGGTGCGATCTTGGTACGCAGGAAGTGATCGGGACAGGAAGTACCGATGCCAGCCAGCTTCTCGAAATCGGCGGAGCCCACGAATTCGAGCGTTTCGGCGTCGTCGGAGAAATGTCCTGCTTTCGATCGATCGCCCTTCATGAGTCCGCGCAGGCGTGGCATCAAGCGAGCCGCGATGGCTGCTCGTTCCTGGGCCGCCACCGTCCCGACGCGAACTCCGCCGAATGCCGGCTTGCCTGCGAGCTTCGAGTTGAGGTACTTCGCTGCGTTGGCGATCAGGTCGATCGTGTTTTCATAGCAGTGCTTCGAGGTATCGCCCCAGCAGATGATGCCATGACCGGCGAGCATGACGCCGCGCAGTCCGGGTTGCTTTGCGACGTAGTCACGCAGGCGCAGGCCCAGATCGAAGCCCGGGCGCTTCCAGGCCAGCCAGCCGACCTGTCCGCCCCAGATGTCACGAGTGGCTCGTTCGCCGCCCGATGAAGCGGCCAGCGCAATGATGGCGTCGGGGTGCACATGGTCGATGTGAGCGAACGGAAGATAGCCATGCAGCGGTGTGTCGATGGATGCGGCGCGGGGATTGAGGTTGAACGTGCAATGGGGCAGGTAGCCCACCATCTCGTCCTCGAACTCGACGCCACGATAGATCCGTTCGAGACCCAGCAGCTTGTCGAGATACAACGTCGAGAACCCGTCCAGCTGCATCGAGCCGATGTCGCCCCCCGAGCCCTTGACCCACAGCACGGTGGTGTTCGCTGCCGTGAGCGGATCCTTCTCCGGGAGCTTGGCCGAGGTATTGCCGCCGCCGAAATTGGTGACCGTGAGATCGGATCCCAACAGGTTCGAGCGATAGAGCAGCAGTTCGGCGGGAGACAGCCGCGACGCCCGTTCGTCGGACCAACGGTTCGCCGGCACCTGGAACATGATGGCCGGAGAAGAAACTGCGGGAGGCGGGCTATGGCTCATGGAAGTGCTCCGAAGGGACGGCGCATGGTAGCAAAACGGTAATCATGAGATTATCATAAATGATCAAATAAAATCAGATTCGGTCAAATGCGTATTGCTGGGGGTAATGTGAGCGGCTGCACGATCGTAGTGGACATAGGCAAGACCAATGCGAAAGTCAGCCTGTGGGACCCGGCAGGGGCACTGATCGCAAGGCGCACGCGCGCTAACGCACCGCAGCGCATCGGTTACCGAGCCCTTGATGTCATTGGAATAGATGCCTGGCTCATGGAGTCGCTGCGTGAGTTCGCCCGCGAGCGCGGCATTGCATACATCGTCCCCGTTGGCCACGGCGCAGCGGCCGCGTTGCTCCGCGGACAGCAGCTCTATGCCGCACCGATGGACTATGAAGAAGAGGTAACGGAGGCGGATCGCGCCGACTATCTGAGTCAGCGTGACTCTTTCGCCGTCACGGGCTCGCCGGCGCTCCCGTGCGGACTGAACCTGGGCATGCAACTGCACCGCCTGGAGCAGCAACTCGGTCCGCTGCCCGACGATGTCGTCATCGTGCCCTGGCCGCAGTACTGGGCGTGGCGATTGTGCGGTGCGGCTGCCAGCGAAGTGACGAGTCTCGGCTGTCATACCGATCTGTGGCAGCCCATGCGCCGCAACTTCAGCGAGCTGGCCGTGCGACGAGGCTGGGCTGCTCGCATGGCGCCGTTGAGATCTGCCGGCGAGCGACTGGGAACGATCAGTTCGGCAGTGGCACAGCAGACTGGCCTGCCGGTGGATTGTGCTGTGCTCTGCGGTTTACACGACAGCAACGCGGCACTGCTCGCAGCGCGTGGACATAGCGAGATCGCGAAAGGCGATGCGACGGTGCTATCGACGGGCACGTGGTTCGTCGCCATGCGCTCGCTCACGAGTGCCATAGCAAGCGATGCCGGCGAGCTGGACGAATCGCGCGATTGCCTCGTCAACGTGGATGTCCTGGGCCGCCCGGTGCCATCGGCACGCTTCATGGGTGGACGCGAAGCGGAACTCATCGGCGGCATCGATTCGTTCGCGCTCACCGAAAACTATCGTCCCGACGCACTTCTTGCCCGGCTGCCGCAGCTCATTGCAAGCGGCGCCTGTGCCTACCCTAGTTTCGTGGAGGGCGTGGGTCCGTTTCCGAAAGCTCGTGGCGAGTGGCACGACAAGCCGACGGACCCAGGCGACCAACGCGCGATCACCGGTGTCTATCTCGCGTTGATGGCCAATGCCGCGCTCGATCTCATCGGTTCGCGCGACTGCCTGCTCATCGAAGGCCGCTTTGCCGAAGCAGTCATCTTCACCCGTGCACTGGCGACACTGCGCCCGCAGCAGAAAGTGTTCGTGTCGAACGCACATCAAGACGTGGCATACGGCGCATTGCGGCTCGTCCATCCCCAACTGCAGACGCCTTCCCAGTTGACCGCTGTCGAGCCACTGAGTGTGGATCTGCGAGCGTATGCGGAACAGTGGCGGGCTCGTGCGTGCACGACGCACATTGGCGCCTGACGGTCGCACCTAAGACGGCGATCGCAGCATCCGGCGCCTCTGCACCAGCCCGAGCAAATCGTTCATCTATTGAATTAATTCCCTTGAGTTGATGAATCAATGAGTTAGGGAGGGAAATCGCTCCCTGGGCGGGTCCGCCACCTGTTGCAATCGACGATTGCTGGAGCGGCGAGAGCACGACGAATATCGGGCAGGGCAGGGTGATCGCAGGCAAGGATGTCGAGGCAGCGCTGGCTATCGCGGGCGTCGGTCCAGACTTCAGCTACACCAAGCCGCAGGCAGATGCGGAGATCCTGTTCCTGCACCGCCGGCTCGACGCCGGCCAATCGACAACGGCCCTCAGCCTCGTTCCTTCCTCCGGTCCCCGTTCTTCATCGTATTCCGTACGCCAACGACCGTGACGGCGGCCACGATCGACAAGCCGGCGCCGTCGCCAGCGGCGACGCTCGATGGATCGTGGGAAGTCACCTTGCAGCCGAAGCTCGCAGGCTCCGCGTCGATCGAGCTGGCGGCGCTGGGCTCGTTGAGCGAACAAGCCGATCCTGCGGTGAAATACTTCTCCGGCGTGTCGACCTATACCAAGGATTTCGTGCTGCCGAAGGGAGTGCGGCCCGGGAAGCCGTTGCTGTTGGATCTCGGCAGGGTCGGCGATCTCGCCGAGGTCGTCGTGAATGGCAAGCCCATCGGCACCGTATGGCACGCGCCTTATCGTCTCGACATCGGAAGTGCAACCAAGCGCGGCGGCAATCGAATCGAGATTCATGTTGCGAATCTGTGGGGTCAATCGCCTGGTCGGCGATGCTCAGCCGGGTGCGAAGAAGACGACCTTCACCGCAGGGTCTACCTACCGTGCCGATGCCCCGCTGCGTCCCGCGGGCCTGATCGGTCCGGTGCAGCTCCTGCGTCTCGGCGCGGGCGCTTCGACGAAGCCCTGACGACGATCGGGCTGACAGCGACGGGCCACTGGCTGGATACGTACAAACATTTTCCTGGACACCGCAGCAGGGTTAATCTTTCCCACGAGTCACTGTCTCGACCAAGGCCCACTGTCGCGATCGGATCCTCGATCGGAACGCGTGCGTACCGTCTTCTCGCTCTACCATTTCGAGGAACTGTCGCACGCCGAGATCGGCGAGCAACTGGGAATTGCAGTCAGCACCGTCGAAAAGAACATGACCCGCGCCAATGCTCATCTGTTGACCAGGTTGGGACGATGACTATCCGCACGGACGAGGATCCGACGATTCCCCCATCGGCCGCTGAGGAGGCGGGCGAGTGGGATGCACGGTTGCGTGCGCCGAACTGCACAGATGACGAACGCGCTAGCTTTGCAGTCTGGTGCGATGCCGACGTCACGCATCGCGAAGCCTTCGAGCGCCTGCAGGCCATCGTGGCGACGCTTCGCCACGAGCGAGGCCGGGCGGACGTCCGTGCATTGAGGGACGAGGCGTTGCGCAACGTTCAACATCGCCGCCATAGATTCTGGACCAAGGCCTGGACCAGGGCGGCAGCGGTGGGGTTCATCGCGCTGACGATCGGCGTCGTCCTCTGGAAGCGTCCGGCGGAGGATTGGCTGAGCCGCGTCGACACGTATTCGACCGGCATCGGACAGCGATCGACGCTCGTGCTCGAGGACGGTTCGTCGGTCGAACTCAACGCTCAATCGCGAATCAACGTGCGCTTCTCCAGCTCGCAGCGCCATGTCGAACTGGCGGAAGGCCAGGTGTTGTTCAACGTCGCCAAGAACCAAGCGCGGCCTTTCGTCGTCGATGCCGGCAATCGCCGCATCGTGGCGGTGGGCACGCAGTTCGATGTGCGGCTGGACGTTCGCTCCGTGCAGGTCACGCTGATCGAGGGCAAAGTGCGTGTCGGACAAGGTGCGCCGGGCGATGCGACTGTTGCGAAGGACGATGGCATCGAATTGCTGCCGGGCAGGCAATTCGTTGCCATGTTGCCTGCGTCCGTGCAGGCGAATCACCGCGAATCGCCGAGTGCTGCAACGCTGATGATGTCACGCACGCTGGTGCGAGACATCGATGTAGCCAAAGTAACCGGCTGGCGCGAAGGCCGGATTTTCCTGAACGATGTGCCTCTCGACGAAGCGGTCGAGGAAATGAACAAGCACAGCGCCGTGCAGATCCGCATCGACAGTGCCGTGCTTGCCGGAGTCCACGTCAACGGGATGTTCAAGGCCGGCGGACAGGAAAGCTTCGTGGCCGCGCTGGAGGAATATTTCCCGATCTCCGCCCAGAGACGCAGCGATCGCGAGATCGTTCTCACCGTGCGCTGAAGGCGTGGAGAAAACACAGAGGACACTGAGAAAACACAGAGGACACCCATCGCGGAAAGAACACAGAGGACACCCATCGAATCTGTTCCGGCAAGTCTGCGCATCCGATTGCTTTGGAGAATCCCCCTGAGGGGCTTCATCGGCTTGCGCTCACGGCGTGAGCCGTTTTGCTCGCCGAAGTCTAAGGCGTCTCGATTGCTCAAGTGATGCGCGTGGCGATCAGATCGACCTGCGCAAACGCAACAGGTATCCGTTGCCACCTTTGCCGAGAAGTCGCGAGCGCAAGCGACTCCAGAAGTGCAACGCTAGGAATACAGGCGCTGCGACTGTTTGAATCCTCTGATCCAGGATTGTCCCAGCGCTTGTGCATGTAATCGCAGGCGCTCGATCCTTCCCACCGCTCGACCAAATGTCTGCCCGCCCGTTTGCATGGCCAGGCGCCATTCTTCCGGGTCGATGTGCAGGCGGGCGAAGATTGCAGGAAGCTTTGCATCGATGCTGCCGCGTTTTCCCTGGCGACGGCTTCTGCCCGACCAGTCCACCAGTTCGATATAGTCCGAAAGGCGACATGGGATGACCGGGCTGGACTTGGAGGGTGTGTCGCGCATTGCCAGCAAGGGAACGTCCACTCCGCTTGCGACTGTCTTCGCCTTGCCCCGTGTGCCGAGGCGAAGTGTCTGAATCCGAGTGTAGATGGAGGTGAAGTCGGAGGACTCCGGTGTATCGGCAATGCCTGCTCGAACCGGGTTGAGATCGACGTACACCATGGCAGTCATCAAGCCGGCTTCATCCAGCAATGCCTGTGACTTGAAGCGGCCCTCCCAGAAACGTCCTTTGCATCGATCTTCGGAATTCGCCCGGCGTGCGAGATATTCGTTGAGACAGCGCATGTACCAGCTGATGTCGCAGAGGCGCGTACGCCATAGTTCGACGATAGCGATCGCCGCCTTCTGTTCTGCTTGAGAGCCTTGCTTCTGCTGAAGCCTTTCGACCAGCGGCGGCCGTGAGAACACTTTCGTCCAACGCTCGACGACTTCATCGTAGGTCCATGCCCTAGCGCGTTGCTGATCGACGCGCAATACCAAGTGATAGTGATTGCTCATCACGGCATAGGCACAGATGTCGATGGCGTACATTGCGGACAGAAATTTAAGCCGCTCCAGCACCCAGACCTTGCGATGTGAATAGTCCTTGCCGGCGTACTCATCGAAACCCCAGCCACGCACGGCGCACGCAACGCGCGACGACGTGATAGTACGGCGTGTCCCGAAGAGAGATGAGCGAATTCCGTGCGCAAGTCATGGCAATACGATTCGCACTCGCGTCCAATCCAATGATGCGCAAGCGTATGCCGGAACAAGAGGTCAGAGCGGATCGATAACGGGCATTATTCTGTAGAAATGGTGGGTGTCCGAGCAGGGCAAGGAGCGCCGCCGTCGATGGGTGTCCTAGCCTGATCGGGCTCCTAGCCTGATCGTCCGTGGGTGTCCGAGAAGGGCAAGGAGCGCCACCGTCGATGGGTGTCCTAGCCTGATCGGAGCGAGGCTGTGCCGAGCAGGGCTTCCTGGGCAACGCGCTGCAGATGATCGAGCAGGTGCACTAATCGAAGATGGGAATCGCCGAGCGGCCCAGCACGTCCTGCAATTGCTGTCGATCGAATGGCTTGCGAATCGTCGCGGAGGCTCCCATGAGGACGGCGATCTTGAACACGTCCAGCCGCTGTTTGCTGTCGCCGGCGCTCATCGCAATGATCTTGGCGGCTGGATAGTCCCGCCGCAGATCGCGAATGGTCTCGAAGCCTTCCTTGCCGGCCATGAAAATGTCGCACAGGACGATGGCGTCCGCGGAGCTGCGATAGATTTCTATCGCCTCGTTGCCATCGGACGCTTCCACTACTTCATATCCCAGGTCGGATAGCATGGCGCGAGCCGCCGCGCGAAAAACGGCATCGTCATCGACTAGTAGAACCTTGGGCATGCGGTACGTCCTGGAAAGCGTCAGTATCGTCAACGATTATGCCTTTCAACGGCATGAAACGCGAAGTTGTAGGGAGTGAAGGGCAGGGACGTGAGTGTTGTCAGGCAGCTTTGCAGCCAGTGCTGCGCCGTAGCGCATGGATTTGATGCGCAGCATGCGCTCAGTCAACGGCTTTCGCGGCGGGAATCACTACCTTGACTTTCTCCGCCAGGATGTGAGCCCCGAGATTGTGCAGCCGCTGCAGGAAACTCTCCGATATTTCAAACCCGCGTGGTACGAGCAACGTACCCAGATGCGTTCTCACATCATGGGTGATGATCATCCCCGGTTGCACCATCCGCAGCGGTAGTTCCCTGATCTCATCTACGCTTGCTGTTGCGCCGACGAGCGTTGCGAATTTCTCAGTGAGCGAGGCACCGTAGCGCGAGGTTTTCTTGCGCACGGTCTGCATGGCTACGTCAACATTGTGACCCTGGGCGGTGAGGCTGTCGAAGTCCAGCACGAGAGACAACATCCGTGCAGCAGTACCGATGGTGCCTTCGCCCAACTTGAGCAATTGCTCATCCGAGGTCGTGAGTGCGCTGAGGATCTGCAATACCGGCTCCAGGCGGGGAATGTGTCCCAGGAGCTTGTTGGCGACGAGCGGTACGCCTGCGGCCAAGGTTTTCTCGTCCTCGCTCAACCGTTCTCCGTAGTACAGTTTCTCGACCAATTCGACCGGCAGGGACAGATAACCTAATTGCGAGAGCATGGTGGCTGCTTCCAGTTGCCAGAAGCCCGTGCAATCCGTGGCTTCGGCAAAGCGCATCACCAGGCGTTTGAGACGGCTGGCCCGGCCGAACGCGACGGGATTCGTCATGGCGAGCACGTCCACCAGCGCCTGGATGCAGCCTACGAGCGTTTC
>Ga0065707_10001171_pt1 | contig 15448 bp, 12 predicted proteins | sample SwiRhicommuniRL3_FD_59094 | JGI IMG/M metagenome (GOLD analysis project Ga0065707, IMG submission 59094) | Switchgrass rhizosphere bacterial communities from Rose Lake, Michigan, USA - RL3 v2 (version 2) | ecosystem: Host-associated > Plants > Roots > Rhizosphere > Soil | place: East Lansing...
TTTCCTGCGCAACTTCAACGTCGTCGATACTCCCGGCACCAATACCATGGTCGCGGAGCACCAGCGCATCACCGAGAAATTCGTCCCGCGTGCCGATCTCGTGCTCTTCGTTTTTTCTGTGGTCAATCCTTGGACGCAATCGGCCTGGGATTTCCTCGCCTTCGTACAAAAGCGTTGGCTGAAAAATATCGTTTTTGTTTTGCAACAGGCTGATCTGCGCGAGCCGGGGGAGATCGCGGTGATTCGCCGTCATCTACAGGACACCGCACTGCAAAAGCTCGGGACCGTACCACCTATCTTTGCGGTTTCCGCGCGTCAGGCGTTACTCGCGCGCACCGGTGCGCCGAACGCTGCCAGCCTTGAGGAAAAGAGTGAAATTGTTCCTTTGGAGGAGCACATCGATTTGATCATGACGGACGCGAGTGCGCATGCGCTCAAGTTGCGCTCGGCCTGGCAAACCGCGCAGGTTTTTTTGCACGAGATTGCGTCCGAAGTGCGTGAAGCTTTTCGCGTTATCAATCAGGACGAAGAACGCTTCGAGCGTCTGATCCATTTTCTACAGGCGCGGAAAGAGCAAACGCTACGGCAGGTCCACGGTTTTGTGCGCGGCATCGACCAGGCGTGTCGCGATTGCGCGGCCCAAGGAACGCGATTCCTCGAGAACAAACTGACGTTCTGGACCACGGTGAACATGATCTGGCGACGCGATTATTGGCAGCGGGATTTGCAGGGCGAAATGGAAACGAAGCTTCGACAAGTGGTCCAGCCCCAAATCGAAAACGTTATCCAGTTGCTTGAAACCGATCTGCGCGGCATCTGGCCACAACTGCAGGACATGATCGAGACGCATTTTGGCGGCGAAGTGAAAACGCAGGCGCCGCGCACCCCGCCAGATTTTGCCCGACAACGCCGGGAGCTGGTGCAATCGATACAGCTGGCCCTGGCCGGGCGAAGTGGCGAAGATGTCATTGCAGAACAAATGGGGACAATCTTTCGGGAAACGTCAAATCGCCTCAGGATTCCGGCGGGCGTGGCGGCAGCGGGTGGTCTGGTGGCACTGGTCGCAGCGATGAGTAGCGCGGCAGTTGCAGATGTCACCGGTGTGCTGGCGGCTTCAGCCGCGATTATTGGAACTTTCCTGGCAAGACGGCAGCGCGGGAAAATTCTGCGTGTCTACGCCCAACAAATGGATGCGAAACGGACCGAACTCGTGGCCGCGATCGAAAATCAGATTTCGCACGCGATCGATTTGTTCTACGGCGAAATCAATGCCGCTATCCAACCCCTCACCGCTTTCTGCACGGCGCAGCGCGCACATTACCAGGAATTGGTCGACCGCATTGATGANCTCGACTCAACCTTCGAAAAACTGCGCCCGCGCGTGATGGGAANTAGCGGCTAGCTAGCACAGCGAAATCTGGGGACCGCACGCGCCCTGGCGCGCTACGCCCGCCCGGCTCGAACCTAGCGCGAGCTCCCGTTGGTCTGCTGAACAAGCCGCGCTTCAGCCTGGCGCTTGGCGATCACGAAATGATTGTTATCTCCATAGGTGCGCCATGGACCGGGCGGAATATCCCGCACTTCGACAAATTGCCAGTCGGTCACATCGGTCGGGCCGAGGCCGAGATAATCGCGCACGGCCGGAGAGACATCGAGACCAGCGCCATGATTCAAATTGGGCTTTGGGCGTTCATTCTGGAAAACATATTGGAAATGGTCGGTCCGGAACGGCCCGCAGTCTTCCCATTGCGCATAGCACACGCGGTTGCCCTTGCGGATTGCGAGCCAGCGATCCTTGCAAACAGAATGGCCCGGCTCGGTGTAAGCGGTCCTGAACCACGGAATGACCAGGGGCGCTTCCGGCTTAAATTGGCCGTGCGTCACATCGTTATAGGGCAGCGCGCAGTAGAATGGATTCTGCCGCGGCACAAACGACGCCGGTATGTAATTCCTGCGCGAGGAGGCGTCCGGGCTATCAAAGCCGCCATAATTTGAGGTCCAGTTCGCGTCCCAGGCGCTCTTGTAATTCGGCACCGGATTGTTTCCGCCAGCCTGTTCGCCCACCCAAAACACCGTCGTCACAATGTTCGTCTTCCACGGATAGCGGGTGGTGGTGCTGCTGCGCGACGCGGTCGGCACAAAGACTTGGGGCTCGACTTTCAGCAGCGCTTGGTCACGCAACTTGCGGGCGTATTTGGCGAAATCCGCCGCGCTCTCATAGGGCGATTGGGCCATAACGGCGGCCCCCGTCCCGAGGAGCGCTAGAGCGAGGGGGGTGAATCCTATTCTCATTAAGCGGTGGCCTTCTCTATCCGAAAAGCTGCTGCCAGGCAAGGTGTTTTCCTCCTTTTTAGGAACCCTTTCCCAGCGGGCTATTTACACATTGGAGCATCATTCGTTCCAAGCATTTACCCACGCCAAAGCACGGTATCATGCCGGAAATGAGCCTCATCGGTCTCCGGGTAATCCAGTGTGTAGTGCAGCCCCCTGCTCTCCTTTCGCAGAAGCGCGCTATCGACGATCAGGGCCGCCACCGTGGCCAAATTTCGCAATTCCAGCAGATCGACTGACACCTTGAAATTCCAGTAAAATTCCCGGATTTCCCTCTGGAGATTCCGTAGGCGCGAAGCCGCGCGCTGCAGGCGTTTGTCCGTACGAACGACCCCGACGTAGTCCCACATCAGGCGGCGGATCTCATCCCAGTTGTGATAGATCACGACCAGCTCGTCCACATCCTGGACATCGCCCGCGACCCATTCCGGCAGCGCGATTTTATGGTCTTGCTCCCGCGGAAACTCCCGCACCATTGCCGCAGCGGCGCGGCGCGCCACTACCACACCCTCGAGCAACGAATTGCTGGCCAGCCGATTCGCCCCATGTAAGCCGGTGCAGCCCACTTCGCCGATGGCAAACAAACCGCGCAGACCGCTTGCACCGTTAACATCGGTTTTAATTCCGCCACATTGGTAATGCGCCGCCGGCACCACCGGAATGGGCTGCCGGCTCATGTCGATTCCGAGTTGCAAACAAGTCTCGAAAATGTGCGGGAACCGTTCGCGCAAGAACGCTTCGGGCTGGTGCGTGATATCGAGGTAAACGCATTGCGCGCCGCTGCGCTTGATCTCGGCGTCAATCGCACGTGCCACTACATCGCGCGGGGCCAGCGAACCGCGCGGGTGAAATCTCGGCATGAAATCCTCGCCACGGTTGTCCCGCAAAATTCCGCCTTCGCCACGGACGGCTTCGGAAATCAGAAATGAACGTTGTTCGGGATGAAAAAGGCAGGTCGGATGGAACTGCACGAACTCCATGTTTGCGATGGCAACGCCGGCGCGCCATGCCATTGCTACCCCGTCGCCAGTCGCGACCGCGGGGTTGGTGGTGTAGAGATAAACTTTCCCGCATCCGCCCGTGGCCAGCACGACCCGATCGCTTCGGATCGTCTCGACGTTGCCGGTTTTTTCATCGAGTGAGTAAAGACCGAGACAACGATCTTCCGTCGCGAATCCCAGTTTCGCGGCCGTGATCAAATCGATCGCAGTATGATTTTCCAGCAACTGCACTTCTTGCGATCGGCCCAGCGCGGCCAGGAGCTTGTTTTCGATCTCGCGCCCGGTCACGTCCTGCACATGCAACACTCGCCGCTTCGAGTGTCCGCCCTCGCGGCCAAGGTCGAGCTCGCGATGACCGGAAACGTCACGTTCATCGAAATGCACGCCGACGTCCATCAGCTCGCGAATTGCTTCCGGCCCTTCCGTCACGATGGTGCGCACGACTTTTTCGTCGCAAAGCCCGGCGCCGGCTTCAAGCGTATCGCGTACGTGCAGCTCAAACGAATCTTCATCGCTCGTCACACAGGCGATCCCTCCCTGCGCCCATGCCGTGTTGCTGTCGGCCCCTTTGCGTTTCGTGATCACTGCCACCGAACCATGCTGCGCCGCTTTCAGGGCAAAGCTCAAACCCGCGATCCCGCTCCCGACCACCACGAAATCGAATTCCTTCACTTTAGTCGCAGGTTATCNATCAGTCGCGTTTTGCCGATGAAAACCGCCAGCGCGATGACNGCGCTCGGCCGCAAGGTTTCCAGAGGCTGCAAATTATCCGCGTCGACAATGCTGATGTAATCAACGCGCGAGCTGTTCGCCGAGGCGATCACGCCTTTCGCCACATCGATTAATTCGCGCACGGACTTTTGTCCCCTATCAGCCAGCTCCTTCACTCGAGTCATCGCACGATACAGCACCGTTGCCTGCGCCCGCTCATCCGTATTGAGATATTGGTTACGCGAACTCAACGCCAGCCCATCCGCTTCGCGCACCGTCGGCACCCCAATGATCTCGATTGGAAAATTCAGGTCCCGAACCATTCGGCGAATGATTGTGAGTTGCTGGTAATCTTTCTCTCCGAAGACTGCTGCGGTAGGCGCGAGCAAATTAAAAAGTTTCGCCACCACAGTGCAGACGCCGCGGAAATGCCCCGGCCGCGCCGCGCCACAAAGCCCGGCCGAAAGCGTGATCTCCTCAACGTAGACCGAGCGATTGTCAAAATACATGTCGCGCGGACGAAATAGCAGATTCACGGCTGCTTCCTCACAGAGTTTTTCGTCCGCCGCTTCCGGGCGCGGATACTTTTCGAAATCCGAACCCGGCTCGAATTGCAACGGATTGACAAAAATGCTGACCGCGACTTCCCCATCCATTCCAGCGTGCTCCCGCGCAAAGCGAATCAGCTCGAGATGCCCGCGATGCAAAGCTCCCATCGTCGGCACGAGGACAGACTTAGTCTCCCTCCCTCGCACGTGCGCCTGCGCGGCTTCCGTCGATTCGATAACTCTCATCCGCCAACACCTTACCAAGGAGCGGCTGTTTCCAAACTGCCGAGTATCTAAGTCGGCGGTTGCAAGCCGCCATTATATCGACTGCGCGGTCGGAGACTGCGCCAGTACCAGCCGGACCGGGGCCATCCCAAACGGCTCCCACCGATGAAAGCCCGTGTGCTGTGGCAAACGTTTCAACAAATTCGTTGTAGCCGATCCATGCGATGATCGCGAGACCGATGACAATAGCGAGAACTCCGAAAATTCCGCGAAGCACTCGCGACGGATGAGGTGACCTTTGCATTAGCCCTAACGAGTATTCGACAGAATCCTTCTGCCTCTTTTCACAGAATGATTCTGTGTGATCCATTTTCAGATCACAACCAGATTACCTGGCGTCCGACGGGGAATTTTCGGTGTCCGAAATTCTTCCAGCTGGCGCGGCGAGCCAGCTCGCGCAATTCAGCAAAACTAAAGGCGCGCGCAGCGGAAAGGCGCGCATCGGTTTTCGTCATCGCCTCGTGATAGACTGTTGCCGTCACCAGATAAACACCAAGCGTCAGCCAGAGCGATCTCCGCAAGTCGGCGACCAGGGCGTGTTCGCGGGTAAACTCGCGGCACTTTTGCAGGACACGAACAGCGTCATCTTCGCTGAAATGGTGAAGGGTGAGAGAACAAAGAACGATGTCGTAGGGTTGTGACGGCTTCCATGCGAACAAGTTCGCGCAGGAAAATTCGATTTCAGGATAATCGTTGCTGAGGCGACGCGCGATTTCGATGGTCGAGGCCTGTTGATCGATGGCGTCGACCTGAACCGAAACATTTCCGCTTCGGGCAAAATCNACGATCAGGCGCGGGATATCGCCCGATCCGGTNGAAACATCCAGAATTCGCGCCTTTTCGTTCGGNTTCAGCCAACGGCGCAAGAAATGTCGCACCTGGCGATAGCTGCCAAACCGCCGATTAAGCGAGCGAATGTTGGCAAGATCGCGTTCCAGTTCGCGCGTTACCGGCTGCGGCCGGTCCATCAATTCCAGCACCGCCGGATCGAACTTTCGCTTCACTTATTCCGCCAGAAAACTTCGCCAGCTTTCCGGCAACAGCGCCGATTCCACGTCGCTGGCGATCCGGCCTTCAAACGCCGGCTCAAAATTCGTGCTCGTGCCGTAAACCATGATGACGTCTTCGCTCCCCTCTACTCGCAGGGCATGTGCGACGCCCGGTGGAATCACGACCGCGACATTGTTCGCGCTGCGATGATTATCGCCGTCGATGTAAAAATGCATGATGCGACTGCGAAACCCTTCGCGAACATCGCGTAAAATAATCTCCACCCTGCCCTGGACGAAAAACATCACGTCCCACTGTTCCGCCTCGTAGTTAGCCAAAGTTTTTTTCGCGAATTGTCGCCGCAACCATTTCGCAGCGTCTTCCCCTTCGGGAATAAACGGCGGATGAACATGAAAACCTTTAGCGGTGTTGGCGAACATGCGCGCAGTCGCCCACTGCCGGGGCCAGAGCTTCAGATTCGCCAAAACTCCCTCGTCGCGCCGGGCGAATTCTCCGAACAATCCCCGATGCCTCTGCACGTAAATGGTGCGCGGGAAAACTTCCACGCCCGGAATCCAAACCGCCGCCAGCGAACGTCGGTTCGCCGACACGATCTGCCCTGCTTCCACGCCGACACCGGCAAGGCGTTTTGCCAGCGCCGGCGCCCGATAATCTCGCGCGCTCAGCGCGCTCTTGGCCGTGGCCTGCAAACCGCGCCAAATATCTTCTTTTTTCATTTGTACAAACAGAATTCACAGGATGAAATGCCTTTTTCAAATCCAATCCTGCCAATCTTGTCAATCCTGTCTAGTTCGCTTGTGTCCCTAGCGAGAAATCGGCCCGTCCGCTAGCAAGATTTGGATTGTAACAAGGGTCGCGTCGAAACATTTCCGGCCAGCGCTTCTGTAAATCCGGACACGCCACGCTGGTAGCTTGCTTTGTCGAAGCGCGCCGCAGTTCCGCGTAAGGGACTGAAACCGTTCGCAATCCTTGCTCGCGTAGCGCCAAACAAAACTCCACCGCCATGCATACACGGTCATCCCGAACGAAGTTGAGGGATCCCGAGGCGGAATCTAAAAGCAATCGATCGACAAGGTCTTTGCGCGTTAAAAGGCACGAACCACTCATCGCACTGTAATTGCGCACGCCTTGCAGTTGCCGATTTGCTCCCCGGAAATCGCGCGCGTATCCAGCAAAGGCCGAACCCACCGTTCCATCCGGCGACAAAATTAGCCCAGCGCTTTCAATTGTCTTGTCCGGCGAAATAATGCGCGCCCCGACAGCACCGACCCTCGGATTCGACAGCTGCTCAGCCATCGCCGTGAGCCAGTTTTTCTCCAGCGGCTCGAGATCAGGGTCGAGAAATAAAAGGTATNCGCCGGTTGCTTCCTTCGGATCGGTNACGATTTCAAGATTNGGAAAATCCGTTTTTGCTCGTATTCGACCGCTATCAGCGGCGCCATTAATAATGATAGAGATTTTCTCCGGAGAAACTTCGCGGCGAACACGAAACAGATGCGTCCCCCAATCGATCGTTACCCGCGCATTTTCCTGTCGCCGATCCAAGTGCTCTTGAATTCCACGCCGTGCCGCCTCGAGCGCACCCGGTTTGCGCCGGATATTATCCGCCGTGGATTCTCTCGTGCGACGCCAGTGGTAAAGCACGCGCGGAATGTGCCGGATTCGGTCGGTCTTTTCTGAAACGCGCAGGAACAGATCGTAATCCTGTGCGCCATCGAACTCGCTGCGAAATCCGGCGCCTGCCAGGTCGCGCCGCATGGCCACGAAATGGCCGAGGTAATTCTGGGTCACGAAAAATTCCGGCGACCAATCCGGTTTCAGCATCGGCGCCGCCAGGTTTCCATCGACGATCTTGTCTTCGTCGGAATAAATCACGTCGGCCTCGCGATCGGTCTGCAAGAGTTCGATCGCGCGAAAGAGAGCATCGGGCTCGAGCAGATCATCGTGATCGAGCAGCGCAATCCACTCCCCCTTTGCCAGGGCCAAGCCAGCATTCAAGGCCGAGGAAATTCCGTCGTGAACTTGCGAGCCGGTGTGAATTCGTACATCGCGTTGTTTTATCTTTTCCAGCAACGCCCCCATGCCCGCCGTATCCGAACCATCGTCAATCAGGATCAGCTCCCAGTTTTCGTAGACCTGCGCGATGACAGATTCGACGGCGGCAGCCAGAAACTTTTCATTCGGATTGAACGTGGGCACCAGAATCGAGACCAATGGGCGATACGAAAATCTTCGCGATTGCTCGGATAGTTTTGCGGTTTCGCCCGCGGAAAGGCGGTGGCGCGCGAACCATTGAGCGTACTCATCGGGCGCCTCCGCTTTGGTTTCTTTCCGCGGCCGAAGCAGTCGAAACGGTGCGGAAAGAATCTGGACGAAGCGTCCTTCGACGCTGCGGCGCAACTTCTGATGTTCTTCGCGCAGCGATTGCAACTCGCGCTTCACATCCTTCAAGCGCAACAGTTCTCCTTCCAGCCGCGCGATATGCGCTTCCGCTGCCCAGAGTTCGTCCCGATCCACGGGCGCAGTGTAGCTCAGAGTGATCCGCCAAACACGCCAAACGAAGAAATGACGAACTGGCTCCCACGTTACTTTTCTTCCGAATTCTTGGAGAGTGGCGCGACGTCTATATGATCCCGGGCTCGCAGAAGTTCACTCGCCTGGTCGGATAACCAAATTAAATCGTGACCAAACCGACATTCAACACTGAGTTGGTAAGAAACCAAGAAATTCGGGCTTCGTCATTTCATTCATCATTCGTGTTTCGTGCTTCGTCATTCCTTTCATTGATTGCTGCCGTGAACGGTCAAACATAGACACAGTTTAATGGTCGATTACGCTGTTTATCTGTTTTATCGCATCGGGACAGGGTTGCTCGGACTGCTATCGCTCCCTCTTGCATTCGCGATTGGACAGATGGGCGGCGTCATTGCCTGGTTAGTCTTACCGCAATATCGGAAACTTGCTCTGCGCAACGTGCGAATCGCTTTCGCCGGCGAACTGTCGGGAAAACAGATGCGGCGGATCGTGCGTCGCCATTTTCAACAGCTGGGCGCGAACCTGCTTTGCAGCGTGAAGTTCCCCCGGATGCCGATGGAGAAAATTCTGCAGCGGGTGCGAATCGAGCATCTCGAGTACATCGAAAATTGTTTCCGAAAAAAGCGACCGGTGGTGTTGTTTTTAAGCCACATCGGTTCCTGGGAGTTTTGCACTCGATTGTTCCCACATTTCCTGCGCGGTCACCGCACCGCCACGATCTATCAACGTATCCGCAATCCGCACATCGATCGTCATGTACGAGAAGTGCGCAGCCGATTTGGGCTGGAGGTTTTTGAGCGTGGCGAAGGGTTCGGCAAAGCGATTGAACTGCTCCGCGATGGCGGTGGCGTCGGGATTTTGATGGATCAGCATGCCGGAGACGGCGGCCTGTGGACACCATTCTTTGGCCGGCTGGCTTCGACAACACCCTTGCCGGCGCTGCTGGCGCGACGAACGCACGCGGCATTAATTGGCTTCGCCGTTCATACCGACGGTTTTGCGCGCTGGCGCGCAATTGCGGGACCGCCGATCGAAGGCACCGGCGAATCGATTGAGAAGTTGACGGCGCGCGGTAACGATATTGTGGAGAAACAAGTCCGGCGCGCACCGGAAGATTGGTTTTGGGTACACAATCGCTGGAAAACGCCGCGGCCAAATTTCCTCCTCGCGAAATACAAGCGCGGTGTTTTTGTGCCCGACGGTATTCGGCTGAAACCTTTCCGGATATTGGTTCGAAGCAGCAACTGGCTGGGCGACGCCGTCATGAGCGTGCCGGCAATCAGAGCGATAAAAAGCGGACGGCCCGATGCGCACGTCAGTGTTGCCGTTCCGGAAAAACTGGCGGCGCTTTGGAAAATCGTGGCCGAAGTCGATGAGGTCATCGCGTTGCCGTCGAAATCTATTGTCGCGGCAGCACGATTATTTCGTCAAAGACCGCCGTTCGATGTGGCAATCCTTTTCCCAAATTCTTCGCGTAGCGCGCTCGAAGCTTTTCTGGCAGGGATTCCACGGCGTGTAGGCTGGCGGGGACATTGGCGGCGCTGGCTGGTTAATCAATCTCCGCGCGAGAGCATTCCCGTCGGAATCGTTCATCAAACCTACAAGTATCTCGAGCTCGCCAGCACGCTGGGGGCTGTGGTGACGCCGGAATTTCCCCCGGCGAATTCGATTACTGATCGCAGGGAACAGTTTAAATTCGGGCTCTGCCCTGGCGCGGAATACGGACCGGCAAAACAATGGCCACGCTTCGCAGAGGTGGCGCAGGAGATTGCAGGGCGATTCCCGGTTCAATGGATTCTCTTCGGCACCGCTGGTGATGGCCCTAGCGGCGACAAAGTCGCAGAGGTGCTGGGTGACAAATGCGTGAATCGGATCGGCCAAACTACACTCGCGCAGTTAATCAATGAACTGCGCGAGTGCGATCTCCTGCTTACTAACGATACCGGGACAATGCACCTGGCCGATTTGCTTCGCGTTCCCACGGTTTCGATTTTCGGTTCGACCGAACCGCAGCGCACCGCCCCACTGGGTCAAGGGCATCGGATTTTTCGGCATCATGTCGAATGCAGTCCCTGTTTTTTGCGGGAATGCCCGCTCGACTTCCGTTGCATGGCTGCGGTGACGAGCGCCGAAGTTATTGCGGGGATTGAGCAGATGATGGCGAAGTAAGTGGAGTAATGGTTTTCAGCACGGCAACACTCCATCGCTCCATTACTCCATTCTTCCATCGGGATAACGTTGCTTTCGGGCGCAGGTTCGCGAATCATTGGCCGATATGACCACTGCCGAGGCGCCAAGCGTTCGTACGGAAGTGCAGGTGATGTTTTTCGATACCGATTGCGGTGGAGTCGTTCATAACATCGCCTATCTGCGTTTCATCGAAGTCGCGCGCACTCTCCTGGCCGAACAACTTGGACTGAGGCTGACAGAAATGGCGGCGACGCAAAGATACCCAGTCGTCGTTCGCACCGAGATCGCTTATCGCCGCGCCGCCAAGCTTGGTGACCATCTCACGGTCGAGGGTTGGCTCGATCGGCTCGATCGCGTGCGGTTTTGGTGCGCTTTTCGGATTGTGCAAAAGGACGTTCTCATCGCCGAATGCCGGCAGATGCTGGCATTAATCCAGATGCCCTCGGGAGAAGTGTTGCGGCTGCCCGAGAGCTGGGACCAATATCGTGCTGCGCTGAGCGAGTCTCACTAAATGACTACGGGCACCGGGACTCTCACGATTCAGGAAACCTTCTTGCGGCCACAGGCGGCGTTGCCGCCCCCGCCGACACGATACGCGCTCTTCGCTATTGTGATGGCACTGGCGGTATTGTTGCATCTCGGCACCATCGGCATCGGCGACCTTTACAGCGAGACGGAAGGCCAATACGCCGCGGCGGCGCGCGAAATGATTCAAACGGGTCAGTACTTACTGCCGACAAACGACAGCATTCCACGTCTGCAAAAGCCGCCGTTACTGTACTGGCTAATCATCGCCAGCTATAAACTGTTTGGCGTCCACACCGCAGCCACGCGTGTTCCGATTGCGCTGTCGGTGGTGGCGACGGCGATACTCACATTTTTGATTGGCGAACGGCTGGCCGACTATTGGCGTGGATTCGCCGCCGGGCTGATTTACCTCACTCTCAGTGGCACATTCATTTTCGGTCGAATTGTCATGCCGGAGCCACTTTTCAGTGCGTTCTTCGCCGGAGCGATCTATTGCGGACTCGCCGGTTTCCAGCAACGGCGTCAGCGACGAACCTGGTTTGCCGGCTTCTGGATTTGCGCCGCGCTCGCGTGTCTCACGAAAGGTCCGCATGGCATGATCCTTCCGGGGACGACGTTTGCTGTTCTGGCGGTCTGTTATCACGAGGCGCGGATGCGGTTCCGTTCCCTCCTGTGGTGGCCGTATCTGTTGCTTTTTCTGGCCATCATCGGGCCCTGGTATATCTGGATCGAAATTCATTTCGATGGCGCATTCCATCGGTTCGTTGCTGAGGAATGGACCAAACATCTCATTGGGCGCTATCCTAACGGGACTTGGTACGACGACGTTCCGCGGTGGCAATTCGCCGCTAGCCACCTGGCATGGTGGTTTCCGTGGTCGGTGGCAATTCTGCCGGCGCTGATCTTTTCCTGGCGACGGGTGATGCGGCCGCGGGAGATCAGTTTCCAGGATGCGCTACCGATGGTTTGGGCTCTGGTGGTCCTGGTTCCGGTGCTGGTGATCGGGCAGCGGCAGGATTACTACGCTCTGAGCATGTTCAGCGCTTTTTCCCTGTGGGCGGCAATGATTTTCGAGCGCGCTTCAAATTCTCTCCGCAACGCCGGCGCCGCAATCATTGCCCTTACCGGAATGATCATCGGTGTTATCGCTGTGGTGCTTCCACGTATAGTCCCTGTGAACGAACGCGACTGGGGCGAAACAGATTTTCGCTGGACCGCCTGGAAGGCACTGGCCGACATGCCCGCCAGCGTCTGGCTTCAATTCCGGCCACTCCTCGCTATCGCCGCGATTGCGCTCCTACTTGGGGCGATTGCTACCGTATATCTGCTGCGGCGGGGCCGGGAAAAAATCGCGGTTGTCGGGCTCGCCTGCGGGTTGATCGTGTTCGGTCTCTGCATGGTCAGCGGCATCGCGCGAATCGCGCCCTTTTTCTCCCTGGCTGATGCTGCGCGGTTTTTAAATGGTCGTCTAGGAACGAATGGCCAGGTGCTATTCGAGGGCTCGCCCGGTGTCGCCAGCAGCCTTGGGTTTTATCTCGAGCGCAAGTTCGCGATGGTCAATCAAGAACCCGATCCGCGGATTCCTCTTACCGGGGAGCAGCGCAATCTTTTTCTCGACGAAAAAGCGGCGCTGGAGCATTGGCGTGTGCCACGCCCGGTTTTTCTCATTATCGAACAGGATCGAGTCACTTACTGGCGCGAATTACTAACGCAGCATTTTCATGTTTATCACCAGGTGGCGAGCTTCGGCACCTACATCATTCTTTCGAATCAGCTGTAACGGCGGTTTGAAATAATGCGGCACCTGGCTACTGTCCCCTGCTCCCTTCCGCTTCACGAAAAACGATTAAACGCTTCGACCCTTTAACCTTTGTAACGTTTTACCTCTCATCCCATGTCACAACATCGCAGTCTCAGAGGAGCCAGCACCATTGCCGCCAAGCGCAACGTTTTGAAACGGTTCGAACGCGTCGATTTGCTAAAGAAACGCGGTCAATGGAAGGAAACGAGCAAGGTGATTGGGCTGCCCAAGACCAAGCCGGATGTCTAATTGGTGCCGTTGAAGAGATGAAACGTTGAAGGGCTGAAGCGGCCGACTTCAACCCTTCAACGAACACGAAGTGCGTCTGAATCGTTTCCTCGCCGCGACTGGTATCACATCCCGTCGCGGCGCGGATGAGTTGATCGCCGCCGGGCGCGTGACGGTGAATGGAAAACCGTGCACAGATTTTCATTTTCAACCAGGCCCGACTGATCACGTCAAAGTCGACGGGAAACTGATCCATCAACGGGCGCCCGTTCACATTTTGCTAAACAAGCCGCGTGGTTTTGTCTGTACGCGGCGCGACCCACACATTATGGACACGATTTACGACCTGCTGCCGTCCGAATTTTCCTCGCTGGCGTACGTCGGCCGGCTCGACGCCCAGAGCGAAGGATTACTGCTCCTCACCAATGACGGAGAGCTCACGCAGCGTCTGACGCATCCGCGCTTCAAAATCGAAAAGGAATATGAAGTGGTACTCGATCGCGCGGCCANTCTGGACCTGGCACAGCGATTACTTCGCGGCGTACTCCTGGATGGAAAACGCGCCCGCGCCAAACGCGTGCAGCAAATTTCGCCAACACGTCTGCGCATTGTGCTCGAGCAAGGGATCAATCGACAGATCCGGCGGATGCTCGAGCGCTTTGGATTCCACGCGAAAATGTTATCACGAATTCGGATGGGGAGTTTGCGGCTCGGCGATTCGCCGCGCGGACATTGGCGCTTGTTAACCAAGCGCGAGATTCATGTCATCTCGAGCGAATCCGCCAGTCCGGCTCGGACCGAGCGATCTCGCCGCCGCGGTAGCTTTAAGGTTGCGCGGCGGGATTCCTCGGCTTTCGCTCGGAATGACGATGGATCTCGATAATTGCTCCGCCGTAATCACGGGAGCATCGGCCGGCATCGGGCGCGAATTCGCCAGACAGTTAGCCTCCCGTGCAAAACTTCTCATTCTTGTCGCCAGAAGGCGCGATCGACTCGAGCAGTTGCGTACCGAATTAGTTGCCAGGAATCCGGCGCTGCTTGTCAACATCCGCGNGACCGATCTTTCAAATCTCGAGCAGACGATGCAACTCGCTGCCTTGCTCACGNATGAGCCNATCGATTTCCTGATCAACAATGCCGGCGTNGGCGATCACGGTACCTTTGCCACAGCCGACCCGATTCATGTCAATGAGCAAGTGCTGGTGAACGTGCTGGCGTTAACCGCGCTGACTCGCGCGTTACTGCCGCGGATGATCGCGCAAAAACGGGGGGCAATTTTGAACGTGAGTTCCTCTGCTGGATTCCTCCCGCTACCAGGCATTGCGGCTTACGCGGCCACAAAAGCCTACGTTACCAGTTTTTCCGAAGCGGTCCGGGCCGAAACGCGGGGTTGCGGGATTACTGTGACAGCGCTCTGCCCGGGGCCGGTGGATACTGAATTTGCAGAAGTGGCCAATCGGGAATCGCGCGGAGAAAAACCTCGCTCCGGTCTCATGCACGTGGCGGTAGAAAAAGTGGCACAGGCCGGGTTAAGCGCCATCGAGCAGGACAAGGCTTTAATCATTCCCGGCGTTGCCATGAAAATCGTCATGGCGATTACGCGCGGGTTGCCGATGTCTGCGCTACGCGTAGCGCTGCGATTTATCAGTTATAAATAAGCTCTAGTCGGGGCGCTATTGGCAAATCACGAAAACGGAAATTTCTGATCGATCGCGGTCTTGTCTGGCATGATCCCGATCTCTCCCCCAATGTCCGGAATATAGACAAAGGCGTAGCGCCGCCTCGGCATTTGCCAGCCAGTAGCCTCGCTAACCACTCCCTTTTTCCGTTTCTCGGCATAATCGAAGAATTCCGAGGCCGGTTTCACCGACCAGTTTGAATACTTCCCGATTTGGCTGAGTACTGTTCGCAAATCTCCTTCGCCCCACGGTGTGCCCGTCCGTTTCTTGAACGCGATGTAGCGGGCTTTGCCATTAAAAAAGCCGACCGTAATGTCGAATCCTTCACTCATGTCGCCGGTCAGGAAACCGAACGCTTCTTCGCCTTGGCCGACCATACCGAGGAGATTGGGCGCCATGGTCGCCTTTTTTCCAAAGCGCGTCTCGATTTCTTCTTTGGTCTGCAAGAGAATGTTCATCCTGGCAAAGCGAGGGACCGACTTACACTAAAGAGTAACGCCCTGCCAGTGTTGAATCATATGGGTTTTGGTAACGCTAGACTCCTGGAGTGTAGCATTCGCCCGCTCGCGACCGAAGATCTGGATGGCTTCATCGCCTACT
>Ga0065707_10001054_pt1 | contig 15444 bp, 11 predicted proteins | sample SwiRhicommuniRL3_FD_59094 | JGI IMG/M metagenome (GOLD analysis project Ga0065707, IMG submission 59094) | Switchgrass rhizosphere bacterial communities from Rose Lake, Michigan, USA - RL3 v2 (version 2) | ecosystem: Host-associated > Plants > Roots > Rhizosphere > Soil | place: East Lansing...
GATCCTGCCGTCGGGCGGGTCAACGATGAGCGACGTGCGGTTGTCGATGGTCCGTTCGATCATCACCGTCGCATTGCTTGTCCCCGACGTACCGGTGCCGTATTTTTCGGGGTTGGCGAGCAGGGCGAGAAAGAAATTGTCGCCGCCCGGAAAATCGCTGTCTGTGGTGACGTCGAAGAGCCGCGCGGCCCGCCTCTTGAACTCGGCCACTTCCTCGTCGGTCAGGAATTCACGACCGGCGAGTTCTTTCGGCCTCTCGAGGGGCGTCGCGCTCTGGTTCAGCCACACGCCCTGCAGGTCGGGCTTCCCGTCGGGCGTAAGCGGTGGCGACCACTTCGACGCCTGACTCGCGAGAGAAATCGGGAACAACAGGATCGAAAGTGCGATAGCCGCGGCGAGGAAGCTTTTCATTTCGTACTTCCTACCTTCCAGTTTTCAGTTTTCAGATTCCAGATTTTAGTTTCTAGTTTCTAGTTTCCCCCGTTACGGCTTTTGAAACACCCTGGCATCGATAGCCACGTTCACCCGAACTTCTTTCAACTCGATGGTGTCACGGCCATTGAGCCATCCGAACGTCCAGCGGAACGGCATCTTGATGCCGGCACCCGGCACGTCGCGATAGTCGGAATAGTCCACCTGTGTGGGCGCCCGGCCAATCGGCGACGAGCCAAAGCGGACCATCCGCACGAGCAGACCCGACTCCTTGTCGAAATACAACGTGGCCACGGACCCCCGCGAACCGTTCCCCTGGATGACATGCACTTCGCGGCTGTCGATGTAGTCAGGTGCACCCACCCGCAGCTGAGTCAGCGCCGTCTTTATCTGGGCCGGAAACGACAATAGCGCGTCGATGCGTGCCCCGTCGAGCTCGCTGCCAGCCAGGGCATATTGCGGCACGACGGACAGCGGCGCCGACACCCACCCGTTCCGGCCGTCGAACAGGCGTATGGCATCCTGTCGTCCGATATTCTCGGCAAACTTGATGATCGTCGCGCGCTGATCGGGTGCCTTTGCGTAGATCTGCACCTGACCTCCGCCGCCAAAACCGCGGAAGCCCTGGCTCGTGCCGGTTGCGGTGAAACTGGTCACCGCTGCCAGCCGCGCGGCCCCGCCGATTGCCTGCAGATACTTGTCGAGAATCTGATCGACCGACGGCTCCCCGGGAAACGGTTCGGAGACGATCTCGTCGGGCAGCACCACCGCCTCGCCGTACACCGTGTCGATCGGCGGCATCGTCACCGGCATATCCCGGCCCCGATGGCACGTCCAGCAGGTCACCATCTGCCGTCCGCCGAAGTTGGTCTTGTTGATAGCCGCCACCATCAACGTCATGCGCCGGGCCGTGCGCTTCTTATCGGTGTCGAACTGCCAGTTCACGTTATCGGTGCCCGCATTCACGTGACATTCCACGCAATCGAACCCCAGGGCCGCCGACATGATGCCCATGGTGTCGAGGAAATCGTCCACGGGAATGCCCTTGAGCACCTGAACGTTCTTGAAGACCTGGTCGGACATCGGGGGTTTCGTCTGCGCGGCCGTCTGTGCGGCAATGGCCACGCTCATCGCGAGGGTAAGTGTGACCGCGGCGGCACCGACGAGCTTCATATGAGGGTCCATTCGCCCCGAAGTCTAAACCCTACCGAATCAATTGACACGTTGATTTGAAGGGTCTATCTTGCGCTTCGAGGTCCCTCATGCACCACCGACTGGGGTACGTGTCGCTGACGGTCGCGGGTGTGTCGCTGGCGGTGGCCACGGCGATCGCCCAGGCCCCTGCGCCGCGCAGCGTGCCTCGGACCCCCTGGGGCGACCCAGATCTGCAGGGACTCTGGACCAACGCGACCGTGACACCGTTCGAGCGCCCGGCAAACCTGTCCGGAAAGGCGGTCCTCACCCAGGAAGAAGCCGCCGAGTTCGAGAGGCAGACCAACCAGGCGCGGGACGCCGACAATCGCGGGGGCGGAACCGAGGCCGACCTCGGGCGGGCGTACAACCAGTTCTGGTTCGAGCGCGGCACGAAGGTCGTCGGTACGCGGCGCACGTCGCTCGTGACGGATCCACCCGATGGCCGGGTTCCGGCGCTGACGCCGGCGGCGCAAAGCCGGGCCGACGCACGCGCGGAGGCGCGGCGCCGCAGCCCCGCCGACGGTCCGGAAGATCGCAGCCTCGTCGAACGGTGCATCTTATGGCCGACGGCCGGTCCACCCATGGTTCCAGGTGCCTACAACAACAACTACCAGATTCTTCAGGCGCCCGGCCACGTCGCGATTCTCATCGAGATGATCCACGACGTGCGAATCATTCCACTCGACGGCCGTCCTCATGCACCGCAGGCCATCCGCCAGTGGATGGGCGACTCGCGCGGCCGATGGGACGGCAATACGCTTATCGTCACGACGACGAATTTCACCGACAAGACCATCTTTCGCGGCTCGAGCGCGAACCTGAAGATCGTCGAGCGGTTCACGCGCGTCGATCCGGATACACTCGACTACCAGTTCTCGATCGACGATCCAGAGTCGTTCACCCGATCGTGGACGGCGGCTGTGCCGATGACGAAGACCGACGGGCCCATCTTCGAGTACGCGTGCCACGAAGGAAATTACGGCATGACGAACCTGCTCAAAGGGGCCCGAGCGGAAGACAAATAACCCGACGGAGGATTCATGCGAACACTGTTTGCCCTGGCTGTCGTGAGTCTCGTGTGCGCCACCATGACCGTGCGCGCGCACCATGCATTCGCGGCAGAGTTCGACGCCAAGAAACCGGTCAAGCTGGAAGGCACGGTCACCAAAGTCGAGTGGATCAACCCACACGCGTGGATTCACATCGACGTCAAGCAGGCAAACGGGACGACCGAGCAGTGGATGATCGAAGGCGGCACGCCCAACACCCTGTTCCGTCGCGGAGTGACCAAGAACTCGCTGCCGGCCGGGACGGCCATCGTGGTCGATGGATATCAGGCGAAGGATGGGACGCTGAAAGCCAACGGCAGAGACATCACGCTGCCGGACGGCCGCAAGCTGTTCATCGGCTCGACCGGCACCGGCGCGCCGGGCGATCCGCAGGAACCGCCTGCGAAATAGAAACCTGTCATGGCATATGGCAAATCGTGGATGGCAGACGGATTACGTCGTGTCCGGCTTCCGCCTTCGCTAAAGCTCCGGCGGACCACCGTAGCCTTGGCGCAGGTGGTTAGCCGGACCGTGATCAGGAGATCCTCGCGATGCACATCAGGATCAGACGAACGATAGTTGGGGCGAGCGCAGCGGTTGCGCTTACGGTCCTTTCGTTCGCCGTTGCGCCGGCAGCCCAGGCCCCCGCGGGCTACAAGGCGCCGCGCTCGCCATTCAAGGACGGCAAGCCCGACCTCAACGGCATCTGGCAGGCCAATAACACTGCCAACTGGGACATTCAGGGACACGCCGCGCGACAGGGTCCGGTTCTCGAGCTGGGGGCCGCCTTCAGCGTGCCGGCCGGCCTCGGTGTGGTCGAGGGGGACGAGATCCCCTACCAGCCGTGGGCCGCGGCGAAGAAGAAAGAGAACGCCGCGAACTGGCTGAAGCTCGATCCGGAGGTTAAGTGCTACATGCCGGGCGTGCCGCGGGCTACCTACATGCCCTATCCATTTCAGATCGTGCAGACGCCTACCCACGTCCTGATGGCTTACGAGTTCGCCAGCGCAAGCCGAACGATCTATATGAACAGCAAGGATGAAAGCCCGGCCGATACGTGGATGGGCTGGTCGCTCGGCCGATGGGAGGGCGACACGCTCGTTGTCGATGTGAACGCGTTTAACGGGGAGACGTGGTTCGACCGCGCCGGAAACTTTCACAGCGAAGCGCTGCACGTCGTCGAGCGCTACACGCCGCTCAGCCGCGACGTGTTGCAGTACGAAGCCACCATCGAGGACCCCAAGGTGTTTACGCGTCCCTGGAAGATGAGCATGCCGCTCTATCGCCGCGTCGAGAAGAACGCGCAGCTGCTCGAATACAAATGCGTCGAATTCGTGGAAGAGCTGATGTATGGCCATCTTCGAAAGAAGACCAAGTAACGTTCTCGCGGCGGCGCTTGCCCTGGCGGCGCTCGCATCGGCCTCGGTTGCCAGCCAGTCGAGGAACGTGGAAACGCGTACGGCAGCGCGCACGCCCTGGGGCGATCCCGACCTGCAGGGCGTATGGTCGATCGCCACGATTACGCCCTTCGAACGGCCGCGGGCGCTTGCCGACAAGCAGGTGCTGACGGCGGAAGAGGCGGAGGAAATCGAGAGGACGAACCTCGCCACCAACAATCAGGATCGCCGTGACGGCGCCGGAACCGACGCCGACCTCGCCCGCGCGTACAACGACTTCTGGTGGGACCGGGGGACCAAGGTGGTCTCCACCCGGCAGACGTCTCTGGTCGTCGACCCGCCCGACGGGCGCGTGCCGGCCCTGACGGCAGAGGGCCAGAAGCGCGCGACCGAGCGCGCGGCCCGCGGCTACGACTCGTGGGAGGATCGAAGCTTGTGGGAGCGGTGCATCACGCGCGGGCTGCCGATGATCCCCGGGCCCTACAACAACAACTACCAGATTCTGCAGACGCCCGGTTACGTGGTGATCCTGCACGAGATGATTCACGACGCGCGAATCATCCCGCTCGACACGCAGCCGCACATCGGCAAAAACATCCGCCAGTGGTTCGGCGATTCGCGGGGGAAATGGGAGGGCGATACGCTCGTCGTCGATACGACGAACTTTGCCGACAAGGCGAGCTACCGCGGATCGACGGACGGCCTGCACCTCATCGAGCGCTTCACGCGCATCAACGCCGAAACGGTTCGATACGAGTTCACGATCGACGACCCCACCACGTTCACGAAACGGTGGACCACGTCGATTCCGATGCAGCACACCGACGAGCAGATCTACGAGTACGCCTGCCACGAGGGGAACTACGGCATGGTCAACCTTCTGAGCGGCGCCCGCGCGCAGGAGAAGGCGGCAGAGGGAAAATAAAGGCTACCGCGGTGGAGTGAAAACGATTTGGATCACTTGGGCCGGACAGCAATCACTTCGACCTCGATCAGCGCGCCTGCAGCGACCAGCGACGCCACCTGAACGGTGCTGCGTGCGGGCTTGTTCGGCTGAGCCGCCGATCCGAAATGCTGGGTATAGACCGCCATCATCCCCGCGAAATCCATCTTGCCGCCCATGGCGGGATCGCCCACGAGGTAGACGTGCATCATGACGACGTCCGCCATGCCGAGGCCCTGCTCTTTGAGAATGCCCTCTATCTTTCTGAACACGTTCTCCGCCTGCGTCCGCGTATCGGGCGCGTAGACGGCCGGCGATCCTTGCGCGGCCGGCTTCACCGGATCGGGCACCTGGCCGCTCACGTAGAGCGTGTCGCCGTGCCACACGGCCGTCGCGATGGCGGCGGTCGCGGGTTGAATGCGGCGAACCGCCTGCGCCGCGCTTTCTGACGTGAATGCGACAAGCAGGGCGCAGAGCGCGCCGATCACGCTGATTCTCATCTCAGTCTCCAGAAGACAGCGCTAAAGCGCTGTGCCACCGCTGCCAAATGTTCCACTACGCAAACACGCCGAGCGTGTCGAAACGCTGCTTGAGCACGGCCTGCGTGTCGTCGTACCCGAGCCATTCCTTGATGACCGTCGCGTAGACGCGCCGGAAATCTGTGGTCATCTTCATGTTCCCATCGTCCAGATCGGTGAGGCTGGGATGCTGACCGTGCAAGCCTGCCTTCACACCCTTACCGAAGAGGAACATCGGGGTAGCCGTGCCATGGTCCGTACCCAGGCTGCCGTTCTCTTCGACCCGGCGTCCGAACTCCGTGAACATCATCACCGCCACGTCGTCTGCCCTGCCGATGCGCTTCATGTCCTCGAGGAACCCGCGAACGCCATCGGCCGTGTACATCAGCAGGCGGCTGTGAAGGTCGGCTTGCTGCACGTGCGTGTCGAACGAATTGCCGGCATAGGTCACGTAGTAGAGCCGCGTGCGCATGCCCGCCGCAATGAGCGCGGCGACTCTCTGGAGGTTGCCTCCAACGCCGCCGCCAATCCCGTAGTCCACCGGCGTGTGATACGACGCAGACGCCTGGCGGACGAAGTCCGAGCTCTCGGTCGCGTTCTGCGCGGTCGCGGCAAGAAACTCGAGCGTCGCATTGGGCGTCGTGCGGGACTGACTCAACGCGACCAGGGCTTCTTTCTCGGTGTCGGTGCCGTCGCGCCGGAAACGCGCGGGATCGTCGAACACGAGCGGCGCATGCCTGCGGCTGCGCACCGCCAGCGATTGCGAGCTCCCCAGATTGACAATCGTGTTGCGCACCGCCGGGTCGTAGCCCGCGTCGGCTAGCCGGCCCAGCCAGCCGAGCGGCTCGCCCCCATTGGGCACGCCGGTGTGCCAGAATCCCATCGATGAAAAGTGCGACAGGCTCGGATGGTCGTACCCACAGCCGTGCACGACCGCCATCAGGCCGTCCTTATAGAGCCGTTCGAAGCCAACCATCGACGGGTGGAATCCGAAACCAGCAGCGACCTTGATGGCCTGCTTCTCCGGGATCGCCAAGTTCGGCCGCGCGCGATAGTACGCGGCGTCGCCGAAGGGGACGACGGTGTTGAGGCCGTCATTCCCACCGGACAGCTCGACCACGACGAGTATCCGGTCGCGGTGCTTCTCGACGCTGGTCCCTTCGAGCGCCTGCGCGGCCAGCGCGGCAGAGGTCCTGTTGAGAACCATCGGCAGCGACGCCCCGACACCGATCCCGTAGAGACCCCGAATGAGGAATTCACGGCGCGAACAGGAGCAGATACCTGCCATCTTGCACCTCTTGGGTGAACGCTACCCCAGTTGATACTCTGGCGTGCTGAGCACCAGGTACAGCAGCTCTCTCAGCGCGCTCTCCAGCGTTTCGCCGGGCCGTACGTCGTTCGTCCCCAGCTTGCCGCGCAAGAACTCGACGAGCACGGCGCGATCCTTTGCAGCGAGCCTTACACGCAGAAACCGGTCCACCAGGTGATCCACGACCTTCTCGGCCGTGTCGGCGCGCGCGGCCTGCACCATCGTCGTCAGGTTGATCGTCGCCTGTTGGCGCGGGATCAACTTTGTCCGCTCGAACGCGTCGATCGCCCCTTTGTAGCCGCCGTAGCGCGTGTTGTAGTCCTCTTCCCTGTCGACCATCATGTTCGACTCGGCATCGCCTTCCCGCGTGGCCTCGGTGATGTTCATGCCTTTGGCCAGCCGCTCCCCGACCCTCGCATCGGTCGCCGACATCGCCCGATCGGGCGGCCTGAAGCCTTTGACATCCGGAAACAGCACCTCACGAAACAGGTTACCGCGCTGGAGCAGCGTCGCCGGGGTAATCCACGTGCGTCCGCCGGCCCACCCCGCAACGTTGGGTGGATCGAAGAGCGACTGTCCGAGGCTGCCGGTCATCCTTCCGAAGTCGGGCATCGTCGGCACCTCGCGGAGGCCCATCTTCTTGTACGTGGAGACGACCAGGTGCACCGGGCTCTTGATCTGCGTGGCGTAGGACGGCTGGCTGTAGAAGTCCTTCGACAGGAAGATCCGCTTCAGAAGCGGCTTCAGCTCGTAGCCACTCTCGCGCAGCGTTCGCCCGAGCTCTTTCTTGACCGCATCTGAAATCTCTTCGCGCACGAAGAACCGGTACAGCTTCGCGGCCACGAACTCGGCGGTTACCGGCTGCGCCAGGATGATGTCGATGATCTCCTCGCCGTTGAAGTTTCCGGTCCGGCCGAGGAAAGTCTTTTCACCGGCGTCGTGCAGGTCGGCGTTGAACTTGAAGACCAGGACGTCGTTCGACCAGCCCGTGAACGCGCGTGCGGCTTCGCGGACGTCGCGTTCCGTGTAGTTGCCGACGCCCATCGTGAACAGCTCGAGCAGCTCGCGGCCGAAGTTTTCGTTCGGGTGCGATTTGACGTTCTCGCCGTTGTCCAGATACACGAGCATCGCCGGATCTTTGAGAATCCCGACGAGGAGCGTGCGAAGGTTCCCCGAGGCGCGGTCGCGGAACATCTCGTTCTGGCGGAGCATCATGCGGTAGTCGCGCACCTTGTTTTCGCCGCTGGCGAAGTGCCCGTGCCAGAACAACGTGAGCTTCTCTTCGAGCGGGCGCTTCGACGCCAGCATCCGGTTGGCCCACCAGAGCCCCAGACGCTGCGTTTCGATGCCGTTGGCAATCAGGGAATAAAAGAACTTGTCGACGATGGGCTGGAGCCGCCTCGGCGTACCTTTCGGCAACACTTTGATGCCGAGCGACTCCCCGCGTTCGTACGCGATTCGCACGGTTTCGGCCCGGCTGGGCGGGAAGGGATCCATGCCGGGATCCCAGATGCCGGATTCCTCGAACGGTCCGACGCTCCGATTGTCGATCGCTTCGTACGCCACGAGCCGATTCACCACGTCGTCCGGCTTCATGGCGGCCAGGCGGGCAATCTGATCCGGCGTCTCGCCGAATCCGGCGCGCTCGACGAGATGCGCGGCGCGATCGCGCGTCCAGTCGGCAGCCGTAATGGCGGAGAGATCATCCACCCATGCGGCGGGAGCGGGTCCGGACGTCTCGGTGGAGATCGTCTGCGCTCTCCCGACGGACAGGCTTCCCAGGATGAAGATTAGAAGCAGAGCGCGGCTACGCATGACCGGCCTCGCATGATGAAACGACAGACGGTAATCCGAGAGCCAGGATCGTAACACGACGACCTCAAAGCAATCCTCTAATCCTCATCCCGAGGACTCGCCATGCCAGGATCACCGATGTCACGCTCAGCGCCGCTCCACCGAGCATGAAGGTGATGACAACGATGTCCCAGAGGGGTCTGTGGTTGTACAACCACGGGAAATCGAGTGAATGCAGTCCGTGATAGGCCCAACGCGTGACCCAGTCTCGCGAGCTGTAGCTTCCCACTACGCGAGCGGTTGTTGCATCGATGTAATAGTGCGTGCGCGCCGGATCGTCCAGCCGGACGCGGAACACTGGCAACGGCAGCGCTCGCCTTCTGTCGAGGTAGTACCGGTCGTACTGATAGATGAGACCGAACTCCCGAAGCGCAACCGATCCGCCAGAGCTCGTCACCGCGTCCTGCAGGAGCCGCTGGTTGAATGCTGGTTCGGGAGGCCCGTCGAGCGGAACGATGCGGGTATTTTGAAGACCTGCTGACGCAATGTAGAAGGGCGTCTCCGCGACCTCCACCAGCTCGAGCTCGCGCACCTTGACGCCCACCAGTTGCAGGGCTTCGCGCGGCGAGCGGGTATCAAAATCCGCAACCCGCACATTGCCTCGAAGCCGGCGCGAAAGCGCGTCGGCGCCAAGCCGGCTACCGCCGGCGCCTTGCCAGACAAACGGACCCATTGAAAGCATTCCGCTGAACGCCCAGGTGGCTGCGGCGAGCCCGACGATCAAGCCAAGGACGGCGTGCCAGCGTTTCGCCCCGGAATACGGAATCCGCACCGGCACGCCTGCGATTCGGTAACGCCTGCCTGGCGAAAACACCGAGATGCCGATGATGATGCCGAGAATCGCGGTACCCGTTCCGAGCCCGGACAGCCAGATGACCAGCGTGCTCCATAGCGGCGCGTGTTTCCGAAGCAGCGTGAAGTACAGCCAGTGCGGAATCGGGCCGAGATAGGCTCCAAGACGCGACGCCGTCGTGGTGTACTGCACGACCTCGCCCGAAGCCTGCGACACGTACACGTGCTCTCCGCTCGCCCACGCGTACTTCCACAGCGGTTTTAGCCCGCGCACCTGAATCGTCCATTGATCGACATCGTCAATCGATTCGACGGTCACAGGGCCGGCGGCCTGCCCCGTCCAGGCCGTCGCGACGCGCAGCATCATCTCCTGCGTGATGTCGCCCCTTACTTCCCCACTGTCGGCATACACGGTGGCATCACGGCGGCCCGATCGAAAGCGATAAGCCGGACGTCCGTCGAACACCGCAAGACTCGCGTTGGTCACCGGCTCCGAAAGGCGTGTTTTCGCGAAAGCCTCTGCCGGAGTGAGCCGTACGGCGTCAGGGTCCAGTGCGGAGGCGTGGGCGAGGCGATCGGCGGGACCGACGTCCGGGAACTCCCAGTACATCATGCCGATCCCGGAGAGGAACCACAGAACGAAGAAGAGGCACAGCCCAACGCCGAGCCAGCGATGGATGAGGATCAAACGCTTCGTCTATCTCAAGCGGACCCGGACAGTGGCGAGCGCGTTGACCGGTTCGCCTGGATACAGCTGGCTGTCGTACAGCACCGACGCGTAGTACTCGGTATCGGTGACGTTGTTGACGTTCACCCCGTACTCGACGCGTCCACGGCGGTAGCGCGCACCCAAATTCAGCAGGCCGAAGCCGTCGATCGTGAAGTTGTTATCGCGATCGACGAACATCCGGCTCTGGGAGCGGATGCCGACGTTGAGGCCAAATCCATTCGGCCAGTCATAGGCCGTCCAGATGTTGAAGATATGCCGCGGGGCCATCACCGACGCGTTGCCCTTCAGGTTCGTCTCTTCGTCGACGAAATAGTCGCCGAACTCGGCATTGGTATACGCATAGCCGCCGTTGATACGCCAGTTCGACACGAGCGCGGTCGTCACGTCCGCTTCGAATCCCCGCGAGCGCACCTCGCTGGCCTGATCGAAAAAGCCGCCCGGGCGCGAGAACGCCACGTTCTCGCGCACGATGTGAAAGAGCACCGTGTTGAGCTGTAGTCGATCGCGAAGCCAGTGAAAGCGCTGGCCGAACTCCATCTGTCGGCCCCGCTCGGGCTCGAGCGTTGTGCCATCAGGCTGAGCCTGAGTCAGCGGCCGGAACGAATTGGCCACCGATCCATACAGATCCAGGGTCGAGAGCGGCTGATAGACGAGGCCCAGCCGTCCGGTCAGCGCATCGGCGTCGCGGCGAAGCACTGGACCTTCGGTTTCCGTCCCTCCGGTCACCGGATTGTTGTGGCTCGTCCGCCTGAACACATCGATGCGTGCGCCGGCCATCGCCTTGACTTTCGGACCTAGCGCCAGATGATCCTGCGCGTAGAACGCGTTCGTGTTGTGCGTGAAGTACGCAATGCGGGCCAGCGGCTGTGGAATCTCCTGCTGCGTTTCGACCGGATTGTAGAGATCGATGTATTCCGCCTGCGCGACGCCACCGTCCGGAATTGTGTTCGTGCGGCTCGTGTAATGCTGCGCTTCCCAGCCGAAGACGATGTTCTGCTCGACGCGGCCGCCGATCTGCGTCGTCATCTCGGCGAGGTTGGTCAAGGGCCGTCGGAAGTGCTTGAACTGCAGGTACTCGCGATAGATCGCGCTGGGCGGCTCGACGAACATGTACTCGGCAAGAAAGTAGTCGTCGTTGACGGGGCGGTACGAGAACGTGTTGCGGAATCCCCACGAGCCGTTCAATTGGCGGGCGTATGCCATCTGCAGGTTGTGGTCGTAGGACTCGGCGAAATCAAACGGCGTCCGGTAGTTTCGATCGCGCGGCACGTCGGGAAAGGCGCTCTCCGGCAAGAGCGATCCCCCATCGGTATTCAGCATCGGAATGCCGGCATCGCCATCGAACCGATCGCGGTTGAAGGTGTAGTACACGTTGAGCTGATCGCTCGCGCCGAAGCGCCAGGCCATCGACGGCGACACCTGTATCCGCGCCGGCTCGTTGTGACGATAGCCATCGGTGTGCTCGAGACCGACGTCCACGCGATAGAGCATCGTGTCCGACACGAGCCGTCCGGTGGCGCCAAACGTGCTCCGCACCAGACTCCAGCTTCCAGCGCCAACCGAGAAATCGTACGCCGGCTGAGCTGACGGCTTCTTCCGGATCATGTTCACCGTCGCCCCAATCGCGCCGCCGCCGTAGAGCGCCGACGACGGTCCCTTCAGCACCTCGACGCGTTCGACGTTGGTCAGCTGAGCATTGATGCGATTGCCTTCATGCCGGACACCGTCGACAAGCTGATTGGCGAGCGACGGAAACAGGTCGACGAATCCGCGAAACGTGTAGCCCTCGTACACGCCGTAGTTCGTGAACGCGTACACCCCGGGAACGTTCTGCAGCGCGGCGACGAGGTCGTTCGCACCCTGCTCGCGGATCACCTCGCTGGCAACGCTCTGGATGGTAAGCGGCAGATCGCGGACCGGCAGGTTGGTTTTTCCGGTTGCGGCCGTGCCCGTCATCGCCCCCTGCACCGTCACGTCTTCGGCGATGGCGGCGATATCGAGCGTCACCGTGGCGACGGCCGGCGCGTTGCCGACCACGATCGGCTGTCGTTTGTCGGCAAAGCCCGGAGCGCTGACTTCCAGCACGTAGTCGCCCGGCGTCACGGCGTCGAACGCGAAGGTCCCGTCAGCCTTGGAACGCGTCGCATTCACGCGCTGTCCGGTGTTCGACACGAGCGAAAGATCGGCGCCGGCGACGAGACCGTCGAGCGGATCGACGACGCGGCCGGTCAGCGTAGATGTCTGTGCGGACACCGGAACAGCGATGGCGACAAGTACAAGAACAACGGTCGACAGCAAGCGGAGGGTGTGCATGGCGCGCCTGATTCGCGATCGAAAAAAAAGGACGTTGTGGGTTGCCCCACAACGTCCTTTTGTATCACGGTCACGGTCCGGCTGACGCCGGATAATACTGCCACTACACCGTCAGGAGGTCGATCGCCGACGTGCTGTCGCCGAACTTGCCGGCCTTCACGCCGTATCGGTCCGAGATACCGAGCATGAGGTTGGCCAGCGGCGTCCCCTTCGGGTACTTGATGTGACGATTGGCCTTGATGCCCTGGGCCTTGCCGCCCACGACGATGACCGGCACGTTGTAGTTGTTGTGGACGTTGCCGTCGCTCATGCCGCTGCCAAAGAGCACCGCCGTCGCGTCGAGCAGCGTGCCGTCGCCGTCCTTGATCGAGTCGAGCTTCGTCAGGAAGTACCCGAGGGTCTCGACGTGATAGGCGTTCAGCTTCGAGTAGTTCTTCATCTTCTCCGGATTGTTGCCGTGGTGCGAAATCGAGTGATGCGCTTCGGGCAGGCCAATCTCGGGATACGCACGGTTGACGTTCTCGCGCGCCATCATCAGCGAGCTGACGCGCGTGATGTCGGCCTGGAACGCGAGCACCTGCAGGTCGAACATCAGCTCGACGTATTCCTTGAAGCTCTCGGGCACGCCGACGGGCGTCTCGGGAACTTCGAAGTTGGCGTTGGTCGATTCCGCCCTGACGATGCGCTGTTCCACGTCGCGCACGGCGTCGAAATACTGGCCGAGCTTGGCACGGTCGGTCGTGCCCAGCTTGCGGCGCAGGTTCGAGATCTCTTCCGTGAGCCCGTCCAGGATGCTGCGATCTTCCTTGGCGCGGGCCAGCCGCTCTTCGGCGGTGGCGCCGACGCCGAACATCCGCTCGAACACGAAGCGCGGATTGGTTTCCGACGGCAGCGGATCGCTCGGCGTCCTCCACGACATCGAGTTCATGTAGGCGCACGCATAGCCGTGGTCGCACGCGCCCACCACGTCGTTGCGGTCGACCGAGACCTCCAGCGACGGCAGCTTGGTGTCGCGGCAGATCGTCTGCGCAATCAACTGGTCGATGGTGGTGCCTGCCTGCACGTCGGCGCCCTCGGTCTGCTTCGGATGGGCGCAGCTCATGAAGGCCGGTGCGGCACGCGGGTGCTGCCCGCCTACGTCGCCCTGATCCGTCGCCTGGTAGTTGTCGAGACCGGTGACGACCAGCAGCCGGTTACGGAAGGCCTCGATGGGCTTCAAGCTTGACGACAGTTCAAACCCGACGCCCTCGGCCGCCGGCGTCCAGTCGAACATGTTGGCGCCATTGCCGCAGTAGATGGCCGTGAATCGCGGCGCCGATTTCGACTGCGCCCTCATCGCCGGTACCATTGCGTCGAGGAACGGCAGCGCGACCGTTGCTCCGATGCCGCGGATGAACGTTCGCCGTGGCAACGCTAACTTTGTGATCACCATTCGACAGCCTCCATAATCGTCCGGCTGGGGCCCGGACCCGACATGCTCTCTTAGTTCGCGTCTTCTACTGCCAACCGCATCGTAAAGGGTGTACTGGTCACGATGCCATGAATCAGCGCACCGAACCGGAAGTTCTCACGCTCGGCCTCCCGCTTGATCTTGCGGACGGCCGGCATGTCGGTCGCCTCGAGCCCTCTGCCCAGTGCATAGGTCAAGAGCTTTTCGGTGACCGTCGTCAGGAACTCGTCCGAATGCGTCAACAGCACCTTGCGGAGCTCCGCCGGACCATTGAACTTCGTGCCGTCCGGCAACTGGGCTGACGCGTCGACCTTTGCGCCCGACGTGTAGATGTCGCGCCATTCGCCGATGGCGTCGAAGTTCTCGAGCGCAAATCCCAACTGATCCATCTGCGCATGGCACGACGCGCAGGCGGGATTGGCGCGGTGCGCCGCCATCTGCTCGCGCATCGGCAGCACCTTGCGCGGGTCTCTCTCATCCTTCAGAAGGGGTACATTCGGCGGCGGTGGCGGCGGCGGTGCGCCAAACACATTCTCGAGGATCCACTTGCCGCGGATGACCACCGACGTGCGGTTCGGATACGACGTGGCCATCAGAATGCCGCCCTGTCCGAGCAGGCCGCCACGCGGGCTGTCGGCCGGGAGCGAGACCCTTCGGAACCGCTCGCCGTAGACGCCCTCGATACCGTAGTGCCGGGCGAGCCGCTCGTTGAGGAACGTGTAGTCCGCGCTCAACAAATCGAGGATGCTGCGGTTCTCGCGCACGACGCTGTCGAAGAACAGCTTGGTCTCCTGCTCGAATGCGCTGCGCAGGTTGTCGTCGAAGTGGAACAGGGTTTCCGGACTCGGCTGATGCACGCTGACGTTCCGGATGAAGAGCCACTGACCGGCAAAGTTTTCGACGAGCGCCTGCGCTCGCGCATCGTTGAGCATCCGCTTCATCTGCTGTTGCAGGACGTCGGGCTTGCTCAGGGCCTTCTTGGCCGCGAGGTCGAGCAGCTCATCGTCCGGGATGCTGCTCCAGAGGAAGAACGACATCCGCGACGCCAGGTCGAGATCGCTGATGCGATACGACACGTTGGCCGCGGCGGCAGGCGGCTGTGCTTCGAAGCGGAACAGGAATTTTGGATTCACCAGGATGCTGCGGATCGCCATCTCGATGCCCGGCTCGAAACCACCGCGGCTGGCGCCATCGCGATACGCACTCATGGGCGCCTGCAAATCCGCCTCGGTCACCGGGCGGCGATACGCACGCCGCGCCAGCGTCGAGACGATCTTCCGCGCGCAGATCCCCTCTTCTTCCTCGGTCTGCCGCGCCGGCGCGCCAGACGCGCGCGAGCGAGGCTGACAGGTCAGAATCTTCGCGCGGCTCGGCGTGTCGGTGGTGGTCACGCTCTCGGGAACGGGACCGGTAATCGTGAGACTCGAGATCTTGGGCTCGCCGCCGCCCGCGCGGTACGGATC
>Ga0065707_10082416_pt1 | contig 15434 bp, 17 predicted proteins | sample SwiRhicommuniRL3_FD_59094 | JGI IMG/M metagenome (GOLD analysis project Ga0065707, IMG submission 59094) | Switchgrass rhizosphere bacterial communities from Rose Lake, Michigan, USA - RL3 v2 (version 2) | ecosystem: Host-associated > Plants > Roots > Rhizosphere > Soil | place: East Lansing...
GATCACCGACGCGGCGGCCACCGACACGATGCCTGCCAGTATCAGCCCCAGCCGGCCATCCTTGGTCAACGCGATCAATGCCGGAATGGCGCCGGCGAGAATCAGGAACGGCAGGGGCATCTGCGGCGCCAATAGTCCGCAAACCGCACAGCCCACACCTGCATGCCAGGGGCGTTGGTTGAACCAGGCGGCTAAGGCGCGATGCATGTTCGGCCGCCCCGGTTCGACCCTGGCCGCACGCAATGCCAATAGCTCGCCCCCGGGATCAACCTCGGCGAATCAATGCTGATCGGTATACGGCAGCAGTGCCAGGAAACGCGCGCGCTTGACGGCGACGGCGAGCTGGCGCTGGTAATGCGACTTCGTTCCGGTGATGCGGCTAGGAACGATCTTACCGGTCTCGGTGATGTACGCCTTGAGAATGCCCAGATCCTTGTAGTCGATCTGTTCGATCTTCTCGGCGGTGAACCGGCAGAACTTACGGCGGCGGAAAAAACGTGCCATGGGTGCTTACCTCTGGTTCGATAGATCAGGCGGCCGCGGAATCGTCTTCACCGTCATCGGCGAAGCGTTCGTCGCGGTTCTCGTCGCCCTTCGCCATCGGCGAGGGTTCGGTCACGGCCTTGTCCATCTTGATCACGATGTGACGCAGAACCGCATCGCTGAAACGGAACGCGCCCGTCAGCTCGCTCAGGGTTTTGCTGTCGCACTCAATGTTCAGCAGGATGTAGTGCGCCTTGTGCACTTTCGCAATCGGGAAGGTGAGCTGGCGGCGGCCCCAGTCTTCCTGCCGGTGAATCGTGCCGTTGCCGGCAGCGATCATGGCCTTGTAGCGTTCCAGCATGGCTGGAACCTGTTCGCTCTGGTCGGGATGCACCAGGAACACGATCTCGTAATGACGCATTTAAGCGCTCCTTGTGGAAATGCCTCCCGAGTCGAGAAAACCAGGTGAGGCAAGGAGTTAAGTAATTCAATCAGGCCATGGTGGCCGGATTGGGCCGCGCATGGTAACGGAAGTGCCCTGGACTATCAAATGTCGGGGACAGTCCTTGGAAAGGACAGTCCCCACCTGCTTTCAACGTCGCTGTCGCAGGGCCTCGTACAGCACCACGCCGGTGGCCACCGACACGTTCAAGCTTTCCACCGTCCCAAGCATCGGAATCGACACCAGGGCATCGCAGCTCTCCCGGGTCAGCCGCCGCAGGCCCGGCCCCTCGGCCCCGAGCACGATTGCCATCGGCCCGCGCAGGTCCGTCTCATATAACGACTTCGGCGCCTCGTCGTCCGTGCCGATCAACCAGACGTTGCGCTCCTTGAGCCACCGAAGCGTGCGCGCCAGGTTCACCACCTGAATGAGAGGAACGGTCTCCGCTGCGCCCGAAGCTACCTTTCGAACGATCGGCGACAGGCCGGCGGCTCGATCGCGAGGAACGATGACCGCATGCACACCAGCCGCGTCCGCTGTCCGCAGGCAAGCTCCCAGGTTATGAGGATCCTGGACTCCATCGAGCACCAGCAGTAAGGGCGGCACTGTCAGCGGATCCAGCAAGTCGTCGAGCGCGCCTTCACCGAGCACCGCCGCGGGACGCATCTGCAGGAACACTCCCTGGTGACGATCCCCGCCGGCCAGCCGATCCAGTTCGGCAACCTCGCGATACTCGATCTTTATCGAAGCAGCGCGAGCGAGCTGCGCGATCTCATTCACGCGCCCGTCTTCACGCCCCTTCTGCAGGATCAATTTGGACGCACGCTCGGGCCGCTGCTGCAGCAGCGTACGCACGGCATGCATACCGAAGACCAGCGCGTCCTCACTCATTGGCTACTCCCTTTGCCAAGAGAGAGAACGCATGTCTGCTCCCTCCCCTGCAATGCGGGGGAGGGCTGGGGCGGGGGCACGCGGCATCAGCGGCGACGGCGTCGCTGAAACGGCGCCCTCCCGAACTGCTGGCGCTGCTGCGGTTTGGACTCGGCCAATTCGAAATCGATCTTACGTTCATCGATGGACACGCTGTTCAACCGGACACGCACGTGATCGCCGAGCCGGAAAGTCCGGCCGCTGCGAGCGCCCACCATTCTGAAGCCCGAGCGGTCGCGCGAGAAGTAGTCCGCGCCGAGCGAACTCACATGCACCAGTCCATCGACCTGCAATCCCTTGAGCTGCACGAACAGGCCGAAGTCGACCACGCTGCTCACCACTGCCTCGAACTCCTCGCCGATCTGGTCCTGCATGTACTCGCACTTGAGCCACGACATGGCATCGCGCGTCGCATCGTCGGCGCGCCGCTCGGTGAACGAGCATTGCTGACCGAGTTCGGCCATGCGTGCCGGCGACCATGGAAAATCGGCCGCCGTGCCGCCGCGAATCACGTGACGGATACCCCGATGCACCATCAGGTCCGGATAGCGGCGGATCGGCGATGTGAAGTGCGCATACTCAGGCAATGCCAGGCCGAAGTGGCCGATGTTCTGCGGCTGGTACACGGCCTGCGGCAGCGAACGCACCACGACCGTTTCGATCAGGCGCGACTCTTCGTTGGCCGTGATTCCCTTGAGAACTTCGCTGAGCTGCTTCGGCTCGATATCGGGACCGGCGGGCAGCTGAATGCCGAAGCCGCCCAGGAACTGGCGCAGCGTTTCGAGCCTCTCCGCTTCCGGCTGGCCGTGCACACGGTACAACGTCGGTATCTTGTGTTTGGCCAGGAAGCGCGCGGCTTCGACGTTCGCGGCGATCATGCATTCTTCGATGAGCCGATGCGCGTCGTTGCGCGATTGCTCGACCAGCGCCGCAATGCGTCCATCGGCGCCGAACTTCACTTTCAGTTCCGGCGCATCGAAATCCAACGCGCCGCGTAACGCACGCGCAGCGTGTAATGCGCGATACACTTCATTCAGGTGAGCGATCTGTGGACCCACCGCGCTCACCTGCTCGTCCTGCATCGCCGCCGGATTCGCCAGGTACGCAGCAACCTTCGTATAGGTGAGCCGCGCGGCCGAACGCATGATCCCTTCGAAGAAACGCGGACGGGTGACGTTGCCGTCAGCGTCGACTTTCATCTCACAGCACAGGCACAGTCGATCCACGCCGGGGTTCAGCGAGCACAAGCCGTTCGACAATGCCTCCGGCAACATCGGCAAGACCCGGTTCGGAAAATAAACCGAGGTGCCACGATGCTGCGCTTCCGCATCGAGCGCCGACTCCGGCTCAACGTAACTCGCGACATCCGCAATCGCGACGATGAGGCGCCAGCCACCACGGACCGGTTCGCACCAGACGGCGTCGTCGAAGTCGCGCGAATCCTCACCGTCGATGGTGACGAGGGACATCTCGCGCAGATCTTCCCGACCGCGCTTCGAAGACGTATTGACCGCATGACCGAAGCTTTCGGCTTGCCGCACCGCTTCGACTGGAAATTCGAACGGCAGCCCATGCGAATGAATCGCGATGTCGGTCTCCATTCCGGGCGCTGCATGCTCTCCCAGCACACGCACGACATGACCGAGCGGCTGCGCAGTACGCGAAGGCGGTTCGATGATCCGCACCAGAACGATCTGTCCGGGCTTGGCATCGCCGAGATGCTCGCGTGGGACCAGCACGCGATGCGCGATGCGCGGATTGTCGGGGATGACGTAGCAGATGCCGGATTCGTCGTACAAACGGCCGACGATTTCTTTCGTGCCCCGCTCGAGCACTTTGACGATCACGCCTTCCGCCCGTCCCCGCGAATCCTGCCCGCCAATTCTGACTGCCACGCGATCGCCATGCATGACCTCGCGCATCTGGCGATGCGGAAGAATGATCGGCGCGGCGGTGCGGTCTTCCTGATGCAGGAAACCGTGGCCGTCGCGATGGCCGCTAATCGTGCCGACGATCAGCGGCAGGCGCTCGCGCAGGCAGTACTCATCGCGGCGATTACGTACGAGTTCGCCTGCCTGTACGCAGTGTTCCAGGGCCGTGAACAGACGTTTCTTGCCCGCCTCGGTTTTCGTGTTGAGACTGACCGCCAGTTCCTCGAAATGCATCGGCCGTCCTGCTTGCCGCAACACGTCGGCGATCCACTCGGAGTCGGACGTCGGGGGTTCTGCGGCGGCCGGGGTGCTGCTGCCCCAAGTGGAGATCTCGGGCTTCGACATGAGCTTGGGAGCGGCCGGCGGCGGTTCGGCCGAGATTCGCATCGCACCGCCCCGCTCACGCTTCGGCGTCGCCTGGCTGGCGTTCTCCCCGGCGATGGTCTTGGGCTGCTTCGTTTTCTTGGCAGAGCGTTTTTTAGTGGCGGCTTTGGCAGCCGGCCTGGAGGTTTTCTTAACAGAGGTTTTTTTTCGTTTCATAAATAGTTCAATCCGGCGTCGCGGGTGCGATTGACACTCCGGAACACCATCGGTACATTGGCGCGCCTTGCGGGACCCCCCACTCAAATCTTCGGGGGTTCCCTTCCCATCTTTGCCCAGGTGGCGGAACTGGTAGACGCGCTGGTTTCAGGTATCAGTGGAGCAATCCGTGGAGGTTCGATTCCTCTCCTGGGCACCATTTTCATCCGCGATAAGACCCGCTAAGCGGGCAAAACCTGCGGAATCCTCGGTAAATCAGCCTTTCCCTGCCACGCCAAGAACCGCTAACAACCGTTGACACCCTAGCACATCTGGGGGTACATGCGGGGGTACTTGCCGACGGGCCGGATCGGAACCCCCAAATGCCTCTCACTGACGTTGAGATCAAAAACGCCCATTTCGGCGCTGGGAAGAACAAGCGATTCGACGGATATGGGCTGTTCCTGTGGATCAAGCCGAACGGCTCGAAGCTGTGGCGATGGAAGTACCGCATAGCCGGTACTGAAAAGGCTTTACCGCTTGGAGTCTATCCGGATGTATCGCTGAAGCAGGCCCGGGAGACGTGCGAGGAAGCACGGCAACTCCTACGTAAGGGCATTGACCCGGCATTCAAGCGCAAGGCTGAGAAAGTCTCGACGGGCACCACGTTCGATGCAGTGGCAACCGAATATCTGAAGCTGCATGAGCACGAGCAGTCGGCCGCTACGCAACGAAAGTCGAAACATCAGCTGCGAGACTTTGCATCGAAGCATATCGGAGCCCGACCGGTCGGTGAGATTAAGCCGACCGAAGTCCTCGCAATGCTGAAGCGGATCGAGGCCGCTGGATCGCTGGAGACCTGTCGCAAGGTGAAAGAACTCTGCGGCCGGATCTTCCGACATGCCGTTGCAACCGGGCGGGCCGAGCGCGATCCGACGCAGGATCTTCGCGGGCTTCTGAAGGCGCCTGTCGCCGTGAACCGCCCTGCCCTCACCGATCCTCGAAAGGTCGGTGAGCTGCTGCGAGCGATTGATGGCTATCAGGCGCAGCCGTCAACAATGTATGCCTTGCGACTCGCGCCGCATGTTTTTCTGCGTCCTGGCGAACTGCGCGCGGGGCGTTGGGCGGAAATAGACTTCGACGGCAAGGTGTGGCGCGTGCCGGCTGAGCGGATGAAGATGAAGCGGCCGCATCTGGTGCCGCTGTCGAAGCAAGCCATCGCGATCCTGCGTGAGATTCAGGCGATCACCGGCGAAGGCGAATTGATGTTCCCGGCTATCGGTCCGGGGAATCGCCCGATCAGCGAGAACACGCTGAACTCGTCACTGCGTCGGCTTGGATACGACACGAAGACGGAGATGTGTGCGCACGGGTTTCGCGCAACGGCATCGAGCCTGCTGCACGAGGGCGGACACGATCACGCGGTCATCGAATTGCAGTTGGCGCACAAGAACACGGACAAGGTTGCTGCTGCATATAACCGATCAGACCGGCTACTCGATCGCGTGAAACTCATGCAAGTCTGGAGCGACCAGCTGGATACGCTCAAGACTGGCGCCAAGATTATCCCGATCAAGCGAGCAGCGCCCTTGAAGTAATCTGCGTCTACTTCGTGGTGCCTAGCCTCCCCCAAGATCATCGGTTTCAACCGAAGTGTCACCGGGACACGTTGACAGATCATCACCAAAAGAATAAATGTTCGCTACGCACACACGTGCGGCGCTTCCCTGGCGTTAACTGGAGTCGCCACCAGTAAGCCGAGCTGATCTCAACAGCGCGGCGCATTGAACGAGGACTCATGACCCTCGGGGCAAGGGCGGTTTCTAACCCCTTGTATTCCCGACGCTCATCGAGGACTCCACCAATGCGCGATTTGGCCGGCATAACCCCAACAGCCGAAACGTCTTTTTTGCGGCGTCCGCAAGTCAGAGCCCGCACAGGATTGTCCGATACTCGGATCGACGAGCTAGAGAAGCTGAAGCGCTTCCCCCGGCGTGTTGCACTATCTTCGCGCGCCATCGGATGGGTGAAGTCAGAAGTTGATTCATGGATACAAGATCGCATTGGCGCACGTGATGCAGGCATGTCAGCCGATAGTGGGTCGTCATGACGCTCTCATCCGAACGTCGCGCACAGATCATGCTCGACCAGGCGCGCATCAACGAGGAGCAGGTACGCAAGGGCGCGCTCGAAAATCCACTGTGCACTGCGCGCAACGGCACGCACAGAAATCCGCTCGATGTCGTCCACAAGGCGCTCGATGCGCCCTGTACCGCTACCGGCACAGCGCGCGGAACTCCTGTTGATGCGTTAAGTTGGCAGCCACCAACACCGCTGCCAGAAGGGCTGCCGCCTGTCGCAGCGTTTGACTACGAGCTGCTACCGCCGACGCTACAGCCTTACGTCAGCGACATCGCCGAGCGTATGCAATGCCCGCCCGATTTCCCTGCTGTTGCGCTGATGACTGTGCTTTCATCTGTGGTCGCTCGACGCTGCGGCATCATGCCGAAGAAGCACGATGACTGGACCGTCGTCCCAAACTTGTGGGGAATGGTTGTGGGTCGGCCCGGCATCATGAAAAGCCCACCCCTTCAGGAGGTGATGCGGCCTCTGCAAGAGATGCAGGCCGGCGCGATACGACGATACGAAGGCGACATGCTCGACTATCGGGCCGGCAACTTGCTCGCCAAAGAATCAGAACGAGTGGCAAAAGACGAGATCCGTGGACTCTTGAAGCGGCACAAGCAGGCGGAAGCCAGCGATCGTGCACAAGACGCCGTGCGCACAGATGCGCAGGAACCGACCTGCAAGCGATACATCGTCAATGATGCAACCGTCGAGAAGCTGGGGGAAATTCTCCAGCAGAATCCGTTCGGTGTTCTGCACTTTCGTGACGAGCTGACCGGATACTTCCGCACGCTCGACCGACAGGGACACGAAGGTGACCGCGCCTTCTATCTCGAATGCTGGAACGGCGATGGCAGCCACACGTATGACCGCATCGGCCGCGGCACGCTGCATATTGTGGGCGCATGCCTGGCAATCCTTGGCGGCATCCAACCTGGACCGCTAGCCGATATGGTTCGCGGATTGCGCGGCAGCGGCGACGACGGGATGCTGCAACGATTCCAGCTTGCGGTCTGGCCGGATGCATCACGAGCTTGGACCAACATCGATCGCCGGCCTGATCTGGAAGCGCGCGAGCGCGTGAGCGCGCTGATGCAGCGGTTGGACACAATGACCGCTGATCGGGCGGACGCCGATCCCGGCACTATTCCGGCACTGCGCTTCAGTGATGACGCCCAGTGCCTCTTCGATGCATGGCGCGAAGCTCTTGAAGTACGACTGCGCAACGACAGCGAACATCCGACTATCGAGGCGCACCTGGCGAAATACAGATCACTGGTGCCAAGCCTGGCGCTTCTGATTCACCTCGTTGAACACAGTACAGGTCCAGTCGAACTACTCTCCCTTGAACAGGCTATCGCCTGGGCCGAATACCTGGAGACGCATGCGCGGCGGATCTACGCACCCGCGATCAGTCTGGATGTGGATGCAGCCCGCTTACTCGCGGCCAAGATCACGAGCGCGAACGTGGGTGAGCGGTTCGCGGTGCGAGATATCTATCGTCAGGGCTGGTCCGGATTATCGACGCTGGAAAGCGCGACAGCAGCAGTGAGGGTCCTGGAAGATTTCGGTTGGCTCCGATCCGAAACGGAACACACGACCGGCCGGCCGCGCGTGACCTATCACGTGAATCCCGCCTGCCTGCCGACGGACCACACGGTATGAGCGCACTTGATCGCGTAAGAAAAAAGTATGGAAACCTACCGCGAGGCACCGACAAAACCGACAAAAGCCCTTTTGGCAGTTCTGTCGGTTCCTCCCCTAAAGAAGCTGAAAAGTTCTTCCCCTGCCCCGCCGACCTGGAGCGGCGCATCCGGCTGATGGCACAGCGCTGGCAGTACACCCATGCCGAGCTGCTAGAGGTGCTCGACCTGGCCAGCGACGATCCGGGTGTATGGCTTCGGGCCGTCGTGCTGGATGAGCGGCGCGAACAGGCGTTTCGTGACCGTGGATTGCAGCCGAGGGCCGACGCATGACCATTGATCGTGCCTGCGCCTTCGGCACTTTCGCGGCCTGCTGGAATCGTGAGGATTCGATTCGGCTGATCCCTCAGTTCGGGCAAGTAACAGCGTGTGACTTTGCTCGATCACCTCCCCCTGGCGTCTCCCTCTCGCTGCTCACCCCCATGTCCATCAGCAGCCCGCCGCACTTCATCTCGGCGCGCACCTTGATCTCGGGCCTTGCACGCATGTACATGACCGCAGGTTCGCAAATGATTTCGGGAAAACCAATGGGCGGATGGAACAGCGGCAATCGCGTTCGCGCAGGCGCAAAGGCGACGACAGAGGGCTACTGCATCCTTGATGTGCGGCTGTGCGCGCGTAAAGGGATGCTCAAACCTGGCTCTTGTAGCACCTGGCAATGGATTCACCCCAACGCCGCTGTCACGTCAATTCAGACCCGCGCCGAGCGGGACCGCATGATGCTCAACTTCAACCAAGGCGAGGTAGGCGTCCGGTGGGTTACAACACCTTACACTGTGGGCGTCGTGAGAACGCCCTGCCATCTGGGCGGTTCGCGTGCCTGGTTTATCTGCCCCACGCCTCATTGTGGACGCCGCGTGGCGGTGCTCTATGTCGGGGCCACCTTGGCCTGCCGGCATTGCCTGCGGCTCGCTTACGCCAGCACACGCGAAGACATCGGTGCCCGGGCCATCCGGCGCGCAGAAAAGCTGCGCGTTCGACTCAACTGGTGCCCTGGCATTGCAAACGCAAGGGGCGGCAAGCCAAAATGGATGCACTGGGACACTTTCGACGGGCTCGTGCTGAACCATCTCATGCTGGTCGAGCAGTCCCTACAAGCAGTGGCAAAAAAGATCGGGCTGCTGGCCTGACATCCTTATCCGACTGAGGGCAAGAAACTGTAAGGTTTGCTGCCAAGCCGTTGCCATGCAGCTGCACAAGGCTGCGGATCGCTGGGATGTGAAGCCTTGCGATGACTATGACTTGAACGTGCCACGAGGGTCGAACTCGCGGATCAGGACACACTCATTCTGTCGCGGGTAGCCTGTTCCATTCGCGAACGCGCAAGCACAGTTCCGTCATCCGCTCCGACCAGTCCATTACGCCAGAGATATCCTTCAATTCGGTGGCAGCAGCTGCCCTCACGGCAAATGCTGTTTTTGTCCTTTCAAAACGCTTTCCTATGTCCCTACCGTGACGCTCAAGGAACTCACCGATGTCTTCAAACGGTTGTAGATCAACTGACATCTGCTGGTCGGCAGCAATTGCAATCGCGCTTCGAGGTAGGTAGTTCTCTATTTCTCGGCCATTCGTGACCCAGCAATAACCTCGACTCGACTCCAGTTCGTCGCAGATCCTTTGCTTCGTTGCGTTTATGGCCGAGCCTGGACTGGCTCTGTCACTATCAATAAGAACTGCGGCGTTCCGATTCACTCTAAGTATCGACAGGAAATCGTTTTCTTCAGGTGATGGCTGTGCTGCATCCAAATGCGAAAGCAATCGTCCGCCGTAAAACGCGCACTGGTAGTGGGTACCTTCACGAAGCTCACCGTTTGAGTGCAACTCGATCCATCGTTTCACGTACGTTCTGTCGCTGGGCCCTTCCACCCAGATTATTCCGTTAGATTGCAGGAGATCGCTCGCGCGGCAGTCTAGGGCATCGAGAACGTCACGGTGTTCAAGGTAGCGCGTAACGGCACTGCACACAGATTCGCCTCGATCATTCTTCGTTACATGCACGATCTGCGCTTCGGGATCGGCGGCGAAGTAGTCGATCACGACATTCGAGTGCGTCGTGAGAAACAATATTGAGTTCTCCTTGCGAATACGCTTTACGACATAGCTCAGCAGCCGCCTTAGCAGGGCTGGATGCATGTGACCTTCGAGTTCTTCAAAAGCAAAGATGCTGGCCGAACGATCTTGTGCCAGTAGCCGCGGAGCGAGTGATAACAGCGCAACCACACACAGTATCGTCTTCAACCCGCTTCCTGACGCAGAAAGCGGAACCAACTCGCCGGCTCTCTCTCTGAGATTGATTTCCCAAGCATCGCTCCCTTCGACCTGACGAGGTGCAATCTCGACGAACTCGTAATCAGGCATCACGACTTCATTCACGGCATTCAAAAGGGTTTTGGTGACCAGCCCCCTGTTGTATTCCGCTCTGTTATAAATATTCTGAATCATCGTCGTAACGTATTTCCCAGACGATAGTGCGGTCGCGCTGTTACCGGACGGCTCAGGAGTAACGTCGCGCTCTGGCAATAGGCGAACGAAGTTCTTACCCTCCAAGCAATGGGTGACACGCTGTGCCAGTTCGGTTTCTTTCTGCGTTCGCCCGCCCTCGCTTTCGTAGTACTGCGAAGTTGACATTGATAGGGAGATACACTCTCGCTGACCTTTTCTTGTGCCGTTATACGACCGAAATTTAATCTGCTTGCCGGTGTACTCGGAGGCCATGTAGTCACCCCGATGTCGAGGCCCGTCACCCCTGATGTGGTTTGGGAACACCCCCGTTGCAGTAGTTAAGTCGATCGAGGCAGTACCGTAGATGGCCGCGCGCTTACCTGGTGGGCTGTCTTGCTTCCGGAATTCAATAGTTTCTTTGCAGCATTCGGCGATCACGTCAAGCAGTGCAGACTTGCCGTTGTTATTTCGCCCGACAATCACATTGAACATTCTGATTTCTTCAAAGCCTTGAGGTTCTTCGCCAAAGGACTTGTAGTTCGCAATCTTGATCATGTTTTTCATCTAAGAAAATCCATATCGTGCGGGAGGATCAATGCTAGCTGGGACGCGATTTGCAAAGCTTACTTATGAACATGCCTCGACACTCGGTTGCTTGCTGATTGCGGGGCGGCCAACTCAAGTAAGGATGTTGCCGAGGCCGTATGAACCTGGCCAACCTAGTGGAATTCACCGTTCCGTCGCGCGAAAAGACACACTTTCAGGAAATCGCTTCTGCCGGGCGAGATTAGGACCTCGCCAGAATACGGCACCCAACCGCGATTGGACGCAACCATATACTGTGACGAGGGTGTGGCTGAGGGAGGAATCATGAACGATGGCGACCGTACGGGCAGAGTACTCGGACCTTGGACCCTTCAGGACAAGATAGGCACCTGACGGCGGCTATACAGAAACCCCCTATCGGAAGCGCGATGCGCACCACATGTGCATTCAGCGACTTGCGATGACGACGTGATCCATACAAAAACCAGTTGATTACTGTATGGTAACAGCGCACCCTGCTCTCACAGAGCGGGAGAAATGTTTGGTTAAGTTAAAGCGGGTCGGAATCTATCTCCGGGTGTCGCGTGCCGAGCAGAAAACCAGCAATCAGCGCATCGAACTCGAACGCCTGGCCGAGCAACGTGGCTGGACGGTGGCAGGCATCTATGAAGACCATGGGGTCAGCGGCGCGAAGGGCCGGGACAAGCGCCCTGAGTTCGATCGTCTTTGCCTAGATGCGTCACGCGGCAAGCTCGATGTCATTGCAGCCTGGTCGATCGATCGGCTAGGCCGTTCACTTTCTACGGTGGTCACGTTTCTGGCTGACATGCAGGAGCAGAGCGTTGCTGTGTACCTGCATCAGCAACAGGTGGACGGTACAACGTCTGCTGGGCGTGCCATGCTCGCCATGTGTGGCGTGTTCGCGCAGTTCGAGCGGGACATCACGATCGAGCGCATACACGCTGGCCTCAACAGAGCACGCGCACAGGGCACTCGACTCGGTCGGCCGCCAGTGGACCATCGTGTTGAGGCTGACATTCGTCGGCTGCGAGCGAAAGGACGCGGGATGCTGAGCATCGCGAAGGAATTGAAGATTGGGACCGGGACTGTGCAGCGCGTGTGCGCCATACTCTGATGGGGCGCAGATACAACATGTGTGACTGGCGATTGCGCCGATCGACGAAGCCAGTAGGACCTGAAGGAGCTGATCAGCGTTCGCACTGATGAGTGGAGGGATGAGCATGAGTGTGGATGGAAGCATTTCGCCCAGCGGGGTATGGATCGCCAATGACTTTAGGTTCAACCTAATTATCGATCGGTACGATCCGGTTTTCGCAGATATGCGTGCCAGCAAACTCAAGCACCTGCGAAGCGCCAACAGTGAGGACGCGGTCACGTGGAACGTGTTTCGCTCTCTCCGGCAAATCGAACCGGCCACGTGGTTCCCGGGGCTCTGGGGCCGTGCCTTCCAGGCTATCGCCGCTCCTGAGCATGACCGTGTGAGCGTCAAATTGTGGGTGTCTGTTGATCCGCCGCTTGGTTTACTCGCCGGAGGAGACGAAGGAGCTTCAGAGATTGACGTTGTTCTGGAATCGCCCGACTGGGTCTGGTTCATTGAAGCCAAGCACCGTAGCGACATTTCACCCGGCACTACCACTCGTCCCGATCGCGATCAGATACTGAGAAACCTGGATGTGGGCACCTACTATGCAGGCGTACGCGACTTCTACTTCAGTCTCCTGATATCCGACGAGGCGCGCTCGCCGCTTGGCGTACGGAAAGTAGCTGAGTATCAAGAAATCGACTACGTCCGCCACAAGCTGACGCACCGAAGGGACCACGTGAGGAATCTAAAGTGCGTCGGCGCCCTATATTGGCAGCATCTGCGAGATGCATTGATAGACGCATGTGAGGATAGCAAACGCGACGATGAGAAGTCTTATGCGAGACGGGCAGTCGAATGGCTAGAAGCTAAGCGGATCGTCAGTTGATTACCGTGCAAGGATCATCATGACTGCCGAAGCCGATATGGACCCAACTGCCGTCATCATTCGTGCGGCAGCATTTGCCGCTCACAAGCACCGCAATCAGAGGCGGAAAGATGCGGACGCATCGCCGTACATTAACCATCCGCTGGCGCTTGCAAACATATTAGCCAATGAAGGCGGGGTGACAGATCCGGTAGCGTTAGCCGCAGCGCTGCTACACGATACTGTTGAGGACACCGATACATCGATCGACGAACTCATTGAGGCATTTGGCGAGGCAGTCGCGAACACAGTTGCGGAAGTGACTGACGACAAACGACTGGCGAAACCTGAGCGCAAGCGAATGCAAATCGAGCACGCCGCACACATCAGCACGCCCGCAAAGCTGGTCAAGCTTGCCGACAAAATCTCCAACGTGCGCGACGTTGCATCCAGTCCGCCAGCTGACTGGCCGATTGAACGTCGGCGCGAATATTTCGACTGGGCGAAGGCAGTTGTTGATCAGATGCGAGGGACACATGCAGAGCTGGAGGCGCTATTTGATGACGCTTGCCGGGCGCGACCTTAGCCGGCGTATGTCCGCAGCTACTCGCTAGGGCTATGCGGCCGTATGAATCATACGCACTTCGAGGGACCCATTACTGAGGAACAGAAGGAGCGATCGCAGGAGAAATGGCGCGTTGCCGATGCCGCGGAGCCAGGGGCAAGCCTTGACGCAGCGCACGGACGGCTTACCAGGTGGTCTCCGTCGATCGTTTCATCTGAGTTAGCAGTTTTCACTGGCCCGGAAGAAGACGATAGCTCATTACGACATGCGATTCGGGAAGGGTGGGCCTGAACTTTTGAAACTGGCCGAGCAACCATACTCGACGGTCGTCCGGTGAATGGATCAGAGCTGTGAACGTTCCAGCGCTCCTGCTACGTCTCCGATGATCCGTGCGGCGGCAGCCAACGCGTCAATCACGGACTCTTCATCGAGTCCGTCGAGATTCGACCCGAGCGCATGCCGCGTCACCGTGACGATTCCCGCAGCCTCGAACAGCCGCCGACGCAGGTCTTGCCTATGCTTCTCAGCCGCAGAGCCGGCGCTCATGACCGCTGCTCGTCCAAAAGGTCATGAAGCTGCCAGAGCATCCTGACCGCATGCGTCAGGACATTACTCTGCGGACCGCTGTCGTCCTCGCTCTCGATGTACCTCAACGCACACTCAATGTGCGAGATGGCGTCCACCAGATCGGTGACGAGCTTTTCGAAGTCGACAGGCTTAGGCCGCTTGGGAGATTTGCGGGCGCTCATGGGGCGCACCCCTCCGCTCCGTCACGCGCCGCTCGTAGGGCATCTGGGAAAGCCAGGAAGGCAATCGGCCCAACAACAAAGACCAGACGGCCGCGAATGATTCGCGGGATAATTATGTCAGCCATGACAGCACCTCGAATGCGGTTGTGGTCAGGCCGTCTGTTCGTCTGATACACGGGCAGGCGGCCGCTTCTGGCTGTCGGCGCACCTAGCGAGGCATTCGTGGGGGTATCGGCGGGGGTACTTGCTATTTACCCTTGCCGATCAGAAGGTAAATTTACGAGGAATCCTAAGAGAGTTCGATTCCTCTCCTGGCACCATTTTCTCTTCGGGATAAGACCCGTTGAAACGGGCAACTCCGCGAAATCTCAGTAATCAGCCATTCCCTGCCACGCCAAGAACCGCTAACGACCGTTGACAGGCTAGCACATGGAGGAACGGCGTGAGACCCCTACGCCTCGCATCGAGATCGAGTTCGGTGCAGGAAGACTAAATCGATTCGGCGCCATCTCTGGCTGAAACCGAACCGCTCAGGGCTGTGGGATGATGGAGGTTCAGCATAGCCCGTGGTGAGTCGTTATCGACTGAGAGGCTATCAGAGCGCGCTGAAGCAAGGCGGGAAGACGTGCGAGAAGCACGCCACCCCTTGTGTCGGGGCGTTGACCCAGCATTCAAGCGCAGGCCGGGAAAATCTCGACGGGCACACTGTTCGAAGCGGTCGCCGCTGAGTCCGGCGGCGATCGCGTCGAAGTGCCCCGCACTCGGTTCCTTTTACAAGTCGCCGCCGCGCCAGTTGTCTACTTTCAGCGTGCCGACGTTATAGCTGCCGAAGCCGGCGTCACCTGACGAATAGGTTGCGTCGATGGTCGACCCGAGGTTGACGCCGTTCTTCTTGAGTGTCAGCGTCGATCCGAAGACTTCGAGAGTGAACGTGTCGCCGTTGGCATAAGTGTACGATCCGCTCGCAAGCTGCGTCTCGACCTGGTTGTCTACACGTAAGATACGCCAGTTCGTTCCGTTCAACTGC
>Ga0065707_10001198_pt1 | contig 15411 bp, 14 predicted proteins | sample SwiRhicommuniRL3_FD_59094 | JGI IMG/M metagenome (GOLD analysis project Ga0065707, IMG submission 59094) | Switchgrass rhizosphere bacterial communities from Rose Lake, Michigan, USA - RL3 v2 (version 2) | ecosystem: Host-associated > Plants > Roots > Rhizosphere > Soil | place: East Lansing...
AACCAGTATTGCTGTCAGAAGCAACACTACGCCTTCCTGCAATGCAAGCGTCCGTTTCATAGCAGTCTCCGGAAGTTTAATTTTCGTGATTAACGATTCGCGGGGAACCTAATCAACAACCACTTTACATCCCCGCCTGATATATCGCATGCCGATATAGTAGAAGGATCCGGCCGTACTGTCAATAGTCGAATTTTCGGTTGACGACGAAGAGTTTCCTGAAATGAAAACCGATCCCCACGTCATATATATCGATGTAGGAAGTTAAGTTTAATCTCTAAATGGAGTTGAACATATACGAGCCCAGGAGTGTTCAGCACGTTCAACTCTCGAGGGAAAGGAAAATCATGCCTGAAGGAAAATTTGACCACACTCTATTTGGCCATATCAGATTTCGGACCGTGAGCCCTGAGTGGAAGCGGGGAGATAAGATTGTTTTTATCAGTGGGTTCGACACAAATGACGTCACGGACGTCTTTGTTCCCCAACTTAAGAACGTCCCGGGATCAAACGGTGGAAAGGTGCGCTTCCACAAGCGAGCTCATGAACAGTTGCTGGCGGTCTTCAATCTGATCGAGAAGAGGCAGCAACTCAATGTTATTACGACCTGTGGAGGCACGTTCAACCCCCGCCTGAAGAGACCAACGAGCGGCAAGCTAAATAAAACGCCCTCCAATCACGCTTTCGGGACCGCCATCGATCTGAACGAGGATGCCGATGGTTTCGGGAGTACCGTAGCGCCGGTCGCCCCTGTCTTTGAAGCCTTCGGGTTCCTGTGGGGTAAGTCGTTCAACGATCCGATGCACTTTGAAGTAAAGCAATTTCTAAGCAGTGAAGAGATTGCAGCACGAGTAGATATGAAATACATCCACACAAAACAGCAAGTCTTTAACCGTGGTGTCCCGCCCGATGGGTTTCTCGATGAGCTAGTCGCTTGGGGGAAACAGGCGCCTGACGAGATATTTGCGCAAAACACGTTCAGCGACGTCTACTCAAGCGTCAAGAATACGCTTGGACCGTGGAAAGGCATTGAGCATCGCCGCGCTGTCATGCTGGAGGTCCTGCGTGTCCTGGCTGGGTTTGAGTCGTCGTGGGACTGGAACGCTGATGTCGATACCCATAACCCGACCTCGGTGACACCGGAGACCATGGAGTCCGGCGCGTTCCAAGTTAGCGCGAACTCGATGGACCTCGGACAAGAGCTCAAGGACCTTGTGCTCGCGCAGGTCGGCACGCTCGATCCGAATTCCTTTCGGAAGGCGATGAAAGAGAATCATCCGCTGGCGATTGAGTATGCGGCACGAGTGTTACGCCGCACCGTACATCATCACGGACCGGTATTGCGGCACGAGATCGATCCATGGCTACGCCGTGATGCGGTTGAGGANTTCGCGGGGTTGNTGCTGTTGTCGTAACACGGATGAACGCGGAAATANATCCGGATTCATCCGTAATATCCGCGGCTAACAATTAGGGTAGTGTCCTGATCTAAGATCTCGGTTAGGACACTACCCACGTTTAGTGCATCAGTAATGAAGCCGCATTAGAAAATCTTCTTAAAGGTGCGGGTTAACCAGTTGCCTGATTTCTTCGCGCCTTTCTCGCCCTTGTCCTTGACGTCGCCGGCCTTATCCACAGCCTCGCTACCAACCGTTTTCGCTCCCTTGGCGGCTACCTTCGCGCCCTTAGCCGTCTTGTCTTTGACNTCNTCGGCTTTGTCTCCAACTTCGTTCACGCCCTTCTTGGTAGTGTCNACAGTCTTGTCNTTGACGTCCTCGGCTTTGTCTCCAACTTCGTTCACGCCNTTCTTGGTAGTGTCGACAGTCTTGTCTTTGACGTCTTCCGCCTTGTCGCCAACCTCTCCCGCGACTTCTTTTGTCTTGTGGCCGGTCTTCTTGGCGCCCTTTACGGTCTTGTCTTTGACGTCGCCGGCTTTGTCGCCGACTTCCTGACCCGCTTCTTTCGCTTTATCAGCGGCCTTTTCCGCCGCGTTTTTGTCCTTGTTCTCAGGTGTTTGTTGCTGAGCGACAGCAATACCGGCCGCTGCAATCAAACAAAGCGTACAAAACACCGCTAACAAAACTTTGCGCATGGTTAGAACCTCCTCGTGCAATGAAACCAAACAAATTTTCCTGCCAAATCATTTGATGCGCAATACTAATGCCACTACGTTTAATCATCTTCTCTGTGCAACCTCAGTATTCTCTGGTTATAGGAATCCGAGGACACAAACAATCACAGACAACATAGAGGTTGCACAGAAGATACTACCGATAACTCGACAATTTATCGAAATTCCAGTTAAAATCACCGGCTTCGCAATGCTGGAGTACAGAGTGTTTCGCAGTATGGTCGTCGCCAGCGCCCTTGCAGTGACGATCTCAGCTTTTATTGCGCCCTGGCGCGTGACGGCTGGTTTGTTGGTTGGAGGGTTGTTAGCACTCTTCAGTCATCGCTGGTTGAAAAACTCGGCAGCAGCGGCGATTCAGCTTTCAACGGCGGGCGGCAGGCCGCAACTCAAACTCGTACAGTTTGTGTTGCGCTATGCCGTAATCGCTGCAGTCGTCTTCAGTCTATATACGCTCGATTTGATTTCGCTGCCCGCAGTTCTCGTCGGGATGTCCAGTTTTGTCGTAGCAATGATGGTCGAAGCAGTAAGAGAGTTCTACTTCGCAATCACGAAGCGAGAGGAAAATTAGTAGATGTACTGGTTTGCAAAAGAAGCTGCACACGGAGCTGCCGAGCACGCAGAAGAGGCGGAGCATCACGCTCCCATCATCGTGCAACTGGTTAATAGCTGGTGGGGCGAGCCCGTGTACAGATTTCAATTAACCTATACCAAGCCGATCTGGGACAAGTTCCTGGCCAAGTTTGGCACGAATGCCGAAGCTGCTTTTGGTCCTTATACTCCTGATAACGCGATTCCCTGGTACACGGTGATGTTTTTCATCGCCTGTATTTTGAGCGTGGTCATCATCTGGATCCTGAAGGGTAAACTTTCCGAAAGTGAGCCTGGGCACGGACAGCAAACACTCGAAGTCAGCGTGCTTGCCGTCCGCAACATGATCGAAGACATCATTGGTCCACACGGCCTGAAATACTTCCCGGTGGTGATGACGTTCGCGGTCCTGATTCTCGTCTCAAATCTCATGGGACTCTTTCCGTTGTTTATGAGTCCGACTTCGGCAACGAGCGTGACGTTTGCGCTCGGCTTGAGTTCATTCCTTTATTACAACTACATCGGCATCGCTGAGAACGGGATCATCAGTCATTTGAAACACCTGGCTGGTCCAATCTGGTGGATCGCGCCGCTGATCTTCCCGATCGAGTTGATCAGTAATCTGATTCGTCCGTTTTCGCTCGGCATCCGTCTTTTCGGAAATCTCTTTGCGGACGAGAAGGTGTTGGAAACACTTTCCGGCCTGGCGCCGCCGTACACATGGTTTGCGCCGATTGCGCTGATGCCGTTGAGCGTCTTTGTGGCTTTGATTCAGACGTTTGTTTTCATACTGCTCTCGCAGCTCTACATTAGTGAGGTATCGCACGCGCCGCATCATCATGCACACGGCGAGCACGGCGAGGAGGAAGAGTACGAGGGCGACGAGTTTATAGCTCCAGTTCTAACTTAATGGCTTTATCCGAAGCGCGCGACGAGCGAGGTGGGCAAACGCGTTCACAAACGTTGTCGCGCAAACTCAGGACTCAACCGAAGCAAACCAGACAATTTATAGCAAGTCAGGTCTGTCTCGCTGGAGCGCCGTTGTAAGAGGGGCGGTGGATACCGGATACAGGCGAAATTATCTCGTCGCGGTTAGCACGGGTAAGTGAGTTGCAATGGAGATTAGAGGAGGAAACATGAGCAAATTGAGAATGGTGCTGTTTGTTATGATTGGAATTCTCGCAACCAGCATGACCGCATTTGCGCAAGCGACCGCGGAAGCCGGCGATAATGCCGCTTCAGTTAACAAGTACAGAGCGCTGGCCGCGGGCGTCGGTTTTGCGATCGCGGTTTTTGGTGGCGCACTCGGACAGTCGCGCATCGGTGCTGCGGCGTGCGAAGGCGCGGCGCGTAATCCCGGCGCTGCTGGTCGCATCCAGACGATGATGATTCTCGGTCTGGCGCTGATCGAGTCGCTGGTACTGTTCGCACTGCTGGTGATCTTTGCCGTTGTCAAACCCAGCGCTACCTAAGTCGCATTTGAGCTTTTGTTTGCACCGGGCGAGGGAGAATTCTCTCGCCCGTATTTTTTTCTTCTCTGTTGCACAGAGAAGATGTCACCATTCCATTTTTCGACAGGTTCCTAGATCCTCGGCTGTGTGATAGGCTGACATCAATGAAGAAGTGTCCCAAGTGTGGAGTCGAATATCCTGACGCAACGACGCTTTGTCCCGCAGATGGTATTGCGTTGGAAAAGGATCCCGATTCACTGGTCGGCACCACTCTCGCCGGAAAATATCGCATCGATGCACGCCTCAACGAAGGTGGTATGGGCACGGTCTATCGCGGCACACACGTGCTGATGGACAAGACAGTTGCCATCAAGGTGCTGCGTCCATCGCTTGCTGCCGACGAAAAGATCGTGGCGCGATTCTCACGCGAAGCCCGCGCAGCTTCGCGCATCTCACATCCGAACGCGTTGAGTGTTACCGATTTTGGCGAGGATGAAAGTGGACACGTCTTCCTCGTGATGGAGTTTCTCAGTGGCAGGACGCTCAAAAAGTTAATACGCGACGAAGGACCCTTGCCACTCGCACGCGTGGTCGACATCACGCGCCAGATCGGAGACGCTCTCAACGCTGCGCACGAACAGGGAGTCGTCCATCGCGATCTCAAGAGCGACAACATCATGCTCGTCGATACGATGACGGGCGACCATGCCAAGGTGCTGGACTTCGGCATCGCCAAGATAAACGAGCCGGATGGAAGTCCCGTCGACACGGGTCTAACCGCGCCCAACCTCGTAATCGGCACGCCGCAATACATGTCGCCCGAACAGTGTACGCAGGACGTGGAGATTGATTCGCGCTCAGACATCTACTCGCTGGGCGTGATTCTTTTCGAGATGCTGGTGGGACACGTTCCGTTTTCAGGGGACTCGCCGACGATGGTGATGATGAAGCACTTGCAGGAGCCAGTGCCTTCAGTCCTCGAGGAACGAACGGATGTGCCTGCGTCGGTCGCGCGCGTGGTTGCGCGAGCGATGGCCAAGGTTCGTGATAATCGTTATCAGACCATCTCCGAGCTGATCGAAGACTTGACGATAGCGGCAGGCATGACAATCCACCGGATCGGGCCGGTGACAACGGCTACCGCCGAGCAACCTGCACCCGTGCGAGACGATCCTGATGAAGTGACGATGGTGAGACCGCGTGAAGAGCCGCAGTATGTGGGACCGGCTGTTCCGCGACGTGAACCGGTGAGAGTTCCTGTTTCGGGTGCGATGCCGCCGCCTCAGCCTGTGTCGAGTTTCAATCCGTTGAAGATCATCATTCCGGCGGCAGTAGCATTGCTCGTCGTGTTTGCTGCTATCTATGCGTTCAAGAGCACGGGCTCGAGCGAGGCGAACACGAATCAGCAGACGCAGACCCTCGCGGCGGATCCGAACAGTCAGCCGGTGCAGCCGTCGCAAGCGCCGAGTGGAAAGGGTGAAGAGGGAATTCCGTCGGGTGGAACGATTGCTCCGCCGGCAAATGTGAATGCGAGTCCGAATGCTAATGCGGCGGTTTCGCCCGCGGCTCTCGAGGACATCACGCCGGTTGCGAACGCGAATGCCAACGAAAACACAAACTCAAACTCAAACGCAAACAGCAATCGCAAAGCGCCCGCGTTGCCGGAGCCGACGCGCACCGTGCAACCGGAAACATCACCCCCGCCGGCGCCTTCGGCCACCAAGACACCCGCAGAAAAGCCATCGCCAACCGCGACGCCCTAGGTTTNGATTCCTGTGACGTCAATTATCAGGCGCGTGAACTTTTCGGCGTCGTCGATCGAGATCTCGATTTCCATCACATAACACGGAATTGAAAAACTGAGGGTCCTCAACTTAACAGCGTCTTTAGCGGTTGTTACCAAAGCCTCGGCTCCTGCATCTTTCGCTGAGCGAATGACTGAATCTATCTCCTCCTGCGAATAGGCATGATGATCGGGAAACGATCTCTCCACCGCGAGCTCATACCCCGCGCGCCGCAAACTCTCAAAGAACGACGAAGGATTCCCCACGGCGCAAAACGCTACCACACGCGCCCCTGCCCCGAGCGTCTCACCGCCATTCTTCAATGGCGACAAACGCGTCATCCGCATCTGCGACTCAAAGATCGGCTTACTATTCGTCAACCGCAAAAGCTCTTCTCGCAAACCCTCGACACTCTCGACCTGATCGCAGCGCGTGATCACAACGCAGTCAGCCCGGCTCAATCCCTCAGTCGATTCACGCAAACGTCCATGCGGCAGGAGTCGACCACCACCCCACGGATTCGTCGCATCGATCGTCACAACGTTCAGATCCCGCGCCAGTCGCAAATGTTGAAAGCCGTCATCCAGAACAAAACACTCGGTACCGAAGTCTTTAATCGCCTCTTGTCCTGCCGCGATTCGATCGGCACTGCTGATCACCGCCGCCAGCCCTTTCAACTTTGTAGCCAGCAGATACGGTTCGTCACCCGCCTCACTTGGTGAAGCCAGCACGCCATAGCCATCCGAAACAATCACCTGCAGATGCGGATCCTTACGACCGTAACCGCGCGTCAGAATGCAGACCTTTTTGTCTTGCGCTGCGATTACCCTGGCGACGTGCTCGACGAGCGGAGTCTTGCCGGTGCCGCCGGTGGTGATATTTCCAATGCTGATCACCGGGCGGTCGAGTTTGGTAGTGTGAAAAGTCCCACGACGATAGAGCGAGAGACGCGTTTTAGTGACTGCGCCGTATAAAAGGCTCAATGGAGGAAGAACGATTGACTTCATAGAGATTTTGTAGGGGTGGCACTCCGTGGCCACCCCCTCGTTTTTGCTGAGCGGATCTTCGAGAGGCCTCATTGCCGAGCGAGGGGTGGCCACGGAGTGCCACCCCTACAAAAACCGTCGATGAGTTGCATTGTTCTGTCAGTAGCACCCTGGTTATCTGTGACCAATTGTTTGGCCCGACGGCCCAACTCCACTCGCTGGTCCGGATCTGCGAGAAGTTTAGCGAAAACGTGTGCAACCTCGTCGCCTGCGTTACAACCCTCGAGTGGTGGTAGCTGAACTATCGCATTCGCCTCATGCATCAGTTCGACAATTGCCTGGAAGTTATGCGTGTGTGCGCCGGTTACGACCGGCACTCCCGCTGCTGCCGGCTCAAGCACGTTGTGCCCGCCTTTATCTACGATACTGCCACCGACAAAAACGATCTGCGCCAGTTCGTAGGTCGCGGGCAGTTCGCCAATGGTGTCGAGAAGAATGACAGTGGCATTGGTGTCATCTGAATGGGCCGAATCCGTTCTTCTGGCCCAGCTTAGTCCGGATTGTTGAATCAGATTAGCAACCTCTTTGAACCTTTCCGGGTGTCTGGGCGCGATCATCAACCGCACCGGCGTGACTTTGCCGAGTTGTTTGACGCTATCGAGAATCATTTCCTCTTCGTTCGCGTGTGTGCTGGCCGCAAGAATAAGCGGCTCACCGGTGTCCAATCCAAAGCGCGTTCTGATTTCCTCAGTCCTCGTCGTCAAACCGTCTGCCACTTCAGCGTCAAACTTGAGGTTACCTGCTGTGAAGAGTCTGTCCTTCGGCATGCCGAGCGTCCCGAGACGCTCAGCGTCCATTTCAGATTGCATTACTGCAATGCTCAACGAGGAAAGCACACGACGAAGAAAGAACGTGATCAGTTTGTACCGTCGAAAAGACTGTCGCGAGATTCGTCCGTTAACGAGCGCGACCGGAATTTTTCTCGCTTTACATTCGCGGAGGAAGTTCGGCCAGAGCTCCGTTTCCATTATGAGGACCGCATCGGGGTTGATGGCTTTCAGTGCTCGTCGCGCGGTCCAGCGCCAGTCGAATGGAAAGTAGATGACGCTCTTCGCTTGCGTGCGAAAAACGTCGCGCGCGAGATTCTGTCCGGTGCGCGTGATCGTTGAAACNACGAGAGCATGATGCGGAAACTGCTGTTGCAGACGCTGCGCTAACGGTCGCGCCGCCTGCGTCTCACCGACTGAAACACAGTGCAGCCAGATCACGGGTTTATCGTTGACGGGAGGAACAGAACCGAGACGCTGGCGCAATCCGGCGATGTATTTTCCGTGTGCCAGCGCTTGAAAAAGGAAGTGAGGAATCAGAACCAGCAGGCCGAGCGATAGCAGGAGGCTGTAAGCCAGATACATATGCCCTCACTTCGCCCGCTCTATGTACCGTCCTTCCGTGGGATCGACACGTATTCTGTCGCCTTCGTTGATGAATGGCGGAACCGTGATTGTCACCCCATTCTCGAGAGTAGCCGGTTTATTAACGTTCGAGACCGTCGCGCTCTTGAGCGTCGGTTCGGTTTGAGTCACAGTCAGTTCCATCGAAGGTGGCAAGTCGATTCCGATTGGCGAACCGTCGTAAAACTCGGCTTGGATCTTCATGCCTGGCGTCAGCCAGGGCGCCGCGTCGCCGAGGTCGTCCTCACTCAGCGCCGTCTGTTCGTAATTCTCCGTATTCATGAAGTGGTGATGAGAGCCGTCGGAGTAGAGATATTCCATCTCGTGCTGTTCCATCGAAGCCTTTTCGATGGTGTCTGCGGAACGAAAACGATGTTCAAACGACGCGCCGGTCCGAATATTACGCAGCTTGGTCTGGATCATCGCCCGCAGGTTGCCGGGCGTGTGGTGTCGAAATTCTAGAACTTTGCACGGCTGGCCCTCGAAAACGATAACCATACCGCGGCGAATCTGTGTTGCAGGAATAGCCATATAACTGATGTCTCCGTCTAAAAAGGTAGGATNTTAGCAAAATGCGTAGTNTAAGGGGCGCCACGAAGAAAAGCCAGNCACGAAAAGGCACACAAAGCACAAAACGAAACTNTGGTCATGTGCTCTTTGTGCCTTTTTGTGGCCAAGAAGAAAGGCGGCCTNCTGAAAACTGGTTCCAGAAAGACCGCCCTTTTTGAGGAGCCCACCTACCTCGCTTGTAGAAACGCTAAGGCCACGAAATAGTTCCAAGACTTACGCGGCGCGCGCCCGCGGCACTCGGCGTAGCCGCGCCAGGCGTTCAATCCATTGCTGCGCTTTTTCATAATCCACAAACTTGCGTTCATCAAACCGGAAAGCGCTCGTGTGGCGATGGCGGCGGCCATTGATCAAACGTGCAGGATGTTTAATGTGCAGCATCTCGTGATAGAGAACGTACTCCACAACGTAATCCGGAACATCGTTTGAATCCAATGTCTTGCTGATGGTGATGCTGTCAAAAACCTGATCGTGATGACCAAGAATGCTCTTAGTCCGGCGTTGCGACCACGTGATGGTCGGCTTCGGTATCGCTCCATCGAAATATTCGCGGTTCAATTTTGCGAACATCCGGTTGAGATCGTAAACCTTCCCGTGCGCAGTCGAAATCATCTTTCGACCACGTCCACGACGCGCCAGATCGGCTAAACGCATCACGGAAGGTGTTAATGAATAGTCCCTGTAAATCCGGTCGTGAATTGTGGGAACACGTTTGCCGAGTAACCGCGCCACAAGAATAAACGCAAGTGCCCGCAGGGCTTCGGCTGGCGCATCTTTACAGATTTCGGACAAGCCTACATAAACACGTCCCTGTCGCGCGCGAATCGAATGTCGCAGACCTGCATATGGGTTGAAACGCACTTCGATCGGAGGCACACCGCGGTTTCCGCCCATATGTCGAAATGCGTCGGCGAAATATTTAGTAACTTCATTCATTGCGGTAACTCGTGGCGGCAAACAGCGGTTTGGGGAACTAATCTTAAGGACGGCGGCGGCGAGGAGTCAACCTTTGCCGGGAAGGGACAATAAAACTTACTATTTCAACACTTAGAGATGGCGCCAGATCCTGAAATCGACGCCGAGGCGGCCTAATCTGTGCAATCTGTGGATAACTTTGTATACTGCGGGGCAATGCCCCGAAGAGCCACAAATCTACAAACCACTGAGAAAGGCGGCCTGGACTCCCGCGCAGAGGTGCTGCTCGCTGCTTTGATCAAGGAACACCTCGTCACAGGCGAGGCGGTCGGCTCTCGTGTGCTCTCTGACCGTTTTTCACATGGCTACGGATGGAGTCCGGCGACGATTCGTAACGTGATGGCCGACCTCGAGGAGGCGGGACTCGTCGAGCAACCACATACGTCGGCGGGTCGCGTCCCGACTGACAAGGGTTACCGCTATTACGTCGACTACATGCTCGGCGAAGCGCGCCTATCGCGCACCGACCTAAAGGCTATCGACCAAATTTTCTCGACCAGCGATATCGATGCGGATTCGTCGCCCGATCGTCTGATGGAGACCGCGTCGCACGTTCTCTCGGCGCTTTCGCAGAACGTTGGCATCGTGATCTCGCCTTCACTGGCGGACAACCGGCTCAATCACATCGAGTTCATGCTGCTCCCCGACAGGCGAATTCTGGTGGTGCTGGTTTCCACGGCAAACATCATTCACAACAAAGTGATCAGAGTCGCCGACGATTTGACTCAGGACGATCTGGATCACACGGCTCGCTATTTGAATACCGAATTCAGTGGCAAGAGCCTGCTGGCGATTCGCGCGGCGATCGTCGAGTTGATGAAGGAAGAGAAAGCGCTCTACGACAAGCTGTTGCAGAACGCGATTTTGTTGTGTGAACGGAGTCTTGAGGGTGAGGAAACGACGGGTGGTGTTTATGTAGACGGCGCTTCAAACATTCTCATGCAGCCCGACTTCGTTGATTTTGACCGCATGCGGGAGCTGTTTCGAACCTTTGAAGAGAAGTCGCGGTTGATCAAGATCCTGAACGAATGCGTTCACGACGCGGCTAATTATCCGGGCGATGTACACGTCGTGATCGGTCGTGAACACCCGGTGAGTTCAATGCGAAATTGCGCTCTGATCACTGCGCCGTATCGCGTCGGATCCAACGACAACACCGGCACACTCGGCGTAATCGGCCCGACGAGAATTGAATATGCGCGGATAATGGCTATGGTAAACTACATGGCTCGGTTAATTGAGCATCGACTGAGCGAACAGGCCTGACGTTAATCAGTAGAGATTCGATCCTTCCTAATGACATCAGACAGTCGCGACAAAGGTTCGCACCGCATCCCAATCAGATTCACGGACGCTGACGATGAGGCAGAGTCTGCAGAAACTACACCGGTGGACATGGACAAAGACCCCGACAACGAAGATATGGAAATGATGTCCCCGGAGGAACTCGACGAGTTCCTGGCTGAAGACGACCCCGTTTCCGAGGAGACTGCCGGAGGTCCAGCCACCGCTGAGCTGATTGCGACGCGAGCCGAACTGAAGCGAGTCGAGGCTGAAAACGCGGATCTAAAGGATCGCCTGGCACGACGGCAGGCGGATTTTGAGAACTACCGAAAGCGAGTTGACCGTGAACGTGGTGAAACGTACAACCGTGTCGTTGCTGACGTTGCCACGAAACTTTTGCCGGTCGTGGACAATCTCAAGAGAGCGCTGGAAGCTGAGGCATCGGTCGAGTCGTCGGAGTCGGATGAGTTTCGACACTTTCTCAGTGGCGTGGATCTCATCTACAAGCAACTCAACGGTGTGCTGGATGCGTTAGGTGTCAAGCCGATTGCCGCTGTGGGCGAACCGTTCGATCCGCATGTTCACGAGGCTGTAGTGACTGAAGCCAGCGACGACTTTGAACCCGACACGGTGATGCAGGAGATAGTTGCCGGTTATCGCCTCGGCGACAAACTTATCCGCCCCGCGCTCGTAAAAGTCGCAACACGTAAATGAAGCCACAAAAAGGCACAAGAGCGGATCAGCCACAAAAAGGCACAAAAAGCACATAACTGAAGAAGACGAGAAAGATGGAGAGTAAAGGAAGGTTATTGGGCGCTGCATAATCAGAAATCATTTTTTGTGTTTTGTGTGCATTTTTGTGGCTAAGTGAGGCAATGGGAAAGTCGATTGGAATAGATTTAGGCACCACCAACTGTTGTGTCGCCGTGCTTGAAGGCGGCGCGGTGCAGATTGTCCCGAATAAAGAAGGTGGCCGCACGACGCCCACCGTTGTTGGCTTCACTGAAAAGGGCGAACGGCTCGTGGGCCAGATTGCCAAACGACAGGCAGTCACGAACGCAGCCAATACTGTTTATGCCGTCAAGCGACTCATCGGTCGAAAGTTCAGCTCGAAGGAAGTCGCGAAGATGCGCGAGACTTCCGCGTTTGAGATCGTGGACTCTCCAAACGGCGACGCTCGGGTTCGAGTACAGGGCCGCAACTACAGTCCTCCCGAGTTATCAGGCATCGTCTTGCAACGTTTGAAGGCCGCTGCGGAAGACTTTCTCGGCGAAGCCGTCACTGACGCCATCATCACTGTTCCCGCTTACTTCGACGACACGCAGCGCCAGGCTACCAAAGATGCAGGCAAGATTGCCGGTCTGAAAATCGAACGCATCATCAACGAGCCCACAGCGGCGGCATTGGCGTACGGCCTGGGCAAAGCGGATGTCGAGCGTATCGCCGTTTACGATCTCGGCGGTGGCACTTTTGATATTTCGATTCTCGAAATGAATGATGGCGTGTTCGAAGTGCTTTCAACTTCGGGTAACACCTTTCTCGGCGGCGAAGACTTCGACGAGCGCATCATGAGCTGGATGGCGGGCCAGTTTCTCGCCGACACCGGAATCGATCTGCGACAGGATCGTCTTGCACTGCAGCGACTGAAAGAGGTCGCCGAACGCGCCAAGTGTGATCTGTCATCGGCCGCCGAAACCGCAATCAATCTGCCGTTCATTGCTGCCGATGCTACGGGTCCGAAACACTTCAACAAGACGCTCACGCGCGAACAGTTTGAAACACTGGTTACGGATCTGGTTGATCAGACCATCGAGCCCTGTCAGACGGCGCTGAAAGATGCGAATCTTCAGGCGTCGGACATTCATAAAGTCATCCTCGTTGGCGGCCAAACGAGATCGCCGATTGTCGAACGGACAGTCGAGAAGATCTTCGGACGCAAACCCTCTTCAGAGATCAACCCCGACGAAGTGGTAGGGATGGGCGCAGCGATTCAGGGCGGCGTGTTGAATGGCGAAGTGAAAGACATCGTGCTGCTCGACGTGTTGCCGCTCAGCCTGGGGCTGGAGACGCGTGGTGGGCTGTTCACAAAGATTATCGAGCGCAACTCCACGATTCCATTGCGCAACAGTCTCACGTTTACCACCGTCGTCGACAACCAGTCGTCGGTGGAGATTCACGTCTTGCAGGGTGAACGCGAAGTGGCGCAGGGCAATCGCTCGCTCGGAAAGTTTGAGTTGGTCGGAATTCCGCCGAATCCGCGTGGGGTGCCGCAGATCGAGGTTTCATTTGAAGTCGACGCGAATGGTATCGTCTCGGTTTCGGCTCAGGACAAGACCACGGGAAGCGAGCAGCAGATGCGAATTACGCCGACCTCGGGTCTCGCGCCGGACGAAATCGATCGGATCATCAGAGAGGCAGAGGATTTCGCCGACACCGATCGCACTGCGAAAGAGGTTCTTGTAACCAGAAACAAATTGGACTCGCTATTGAGAAACACCAAAAAATCCTTTGATAAGTTTGGTGGTTTACTGTCGGAGCAGGAACAGGAAACTGCAGAAGCGACCTTCGCTGAAGCAGGGGCAGTCGCCAAGAGTGAAAACCTTGATGAGATCAACAGAACGTTGATTAAGTTGGAACGTGTCGCCGGGCAACTCACATCCGCAATGTTGAACCCCACAGCAGATGAAGTGAATACCGAAACATAAAATCCTATTAATCCTGTACATCTTGTAAATCCTGATAAAACTCAGGCAGGATTACAGGATTCTCAGAATGAACAAGATAGTTAAGTGAAAGAGATGGTATGAGTAAACGCGATTATTACGAGGTCCTGAGCGTTAGCCGCACCGCTACCGAGCAGGAAATTAAGAGCGCCTACAGGCGTCTCGCAGTTAAGTATCACCCTGACAAGAATCCAAACGACGCATCCGCCGAAGAAAAGTTTAAGGAAGCGGCCGAGGCTTACAGCGTGCTCTCCGATACCGAACAGCGCCAGCGTTACGACCGCTTTGGGCACGCAGGCGTTTCCAGCAGTGCCGCCGGTGGCGGAGCGTGGGGCGCCCCCGGTTTCGGTGGAATCGAAGACATTCTTGGCGACTTATTTGGTTTTGGTGATGTGTTTGGCGGTGGCCGCGCCGGCTCGCGCCGCACGTCGGCTCAACGTGGTGCGGACCTTCGCTACGATCTGGAGATCTCGCTCGAAGAAGCTGCGCGCGGAATGACGGCGCAACTGCGGATCCCGCGTCTGGAGGCTTGCGATACCTGCAAGGGATCTGGAGCAGCGGCAGGCAGCCAGCCCGAAACGTGTTCGACCTGCAGCGGTACCGGTCAGGTTCGCTACCAGCAGGGATTCTTCTCGGTTGCGAGAACCTGTCATGTTTGTCGCGGCGCCGGACGCGTCATCAAGAATCCCTGCCCCGATTGCAAGGGCACGGGACGAGTCGAACGCGAGAAACAACTGGAAGTAAAAATTCCGGCAGGGGTCGAAACGGGGTCTCGTTTACGCGTATCAGGTGAAGGGGAAGCCGGCACGCAGGGGGGCGCGTCGGGTGATCTTTATGTGGTTATCCACGTAGCCGAGCATGACCAGTTTGAGCGACAAGGTAGCAACCTGTACGAGGCCGTCCCGATCACCTTTGCGCAGGCCGCGCTGGGCGCCGAGATCATGGTCAAGACGCTTGATGACGAAGAGAAAGTCAAAGTCCCGATGGGAACTCAAACCGGCACCGTGTTTCGGCTCAGGGGCAAAGGAATGCCTGTGCTGGGTGGACGCGGTCGCGGCGATCTCTTTGTTTCGGTGACCGTGATCACGCCGACGACGTTGACGAGAGAGCAGCGGAAGCTGCTCGAACAGTTGGCTGAAGTAGAGAACAAGGATCTGGAGAACAAAGGGTTGGTCGATAAAGTGCGGGATATTTTTGGATGAGAGTCTTTTAGCCACATATAAACGCGGATTGGGATACGGATTATGATTATGAAGACCCGACACCTCCTACTGGTTTTCTTGATAAGCATCCTGAGTTTGACGGCTCGAGCCCAGGACAACATGGACGGGCTGAAGGAGCTGGACTTCAGCAAGGCATCCATCAAACAAGCCCAGGTCCAGCCGCTGGCGATTGAGGATCTGAAACTGTTGCGCGGGATCATCTTTGGTCGCCACGGCCGCGTCTTCAAAGACAACGACATCAAGGCCTA
>Ga0065707_10082418_pt1 | contig 15405 bp, 15 predicted proteins | sample SwiRhicommuniRL3_FD_59094 | JGI IMG/M metagenome (GOLD analysis project Ga0065707, IMG submission 59094) | Switchgrass rhizosphere bacterial communities from Rose Lake, Michigan, USA - RL3 v2 (version 2) | ecosystem: Host-associated > Plants > Roots > Rhizosphere > Soil | place: East Lansing...
GGCGACCGGGGGAGGAAGTCAGACAAGTCAGCGGCGTTCGCCGATCAATTTGGCAAGCATTGCGGTTTCTTCATCCGTCAGATCGGTGAGAGGCGTACGCACCGAGCCCGCCGGTCGACCGACGACGCGCAAGCCTGCTTTGACGATCGACACCGCATAGCCTTTCTTGCGATCGCGCAGCGCGATGTCGGGCAGCACGAAATCCTGCAGTTCGCGGTAGACCTTGACGTGATCGTGCGCACGCACGGCTTTGTAGAAATCGAGAGCCCATTGCGGAAGGAAATTGAAGATCGCCGACGAATACGTAGTGACTCGCAGTTCCAGGTAGGGCAAGGCAAACGTTTCCGCCGTGGGCACCTCGAATTCTTCAGAGTCGCCCGGCACCGACAGGAGTTCCTGAATCCGACCCGTTCGGTTGTGAGAACATCTCGCTGGCCAAGCCGCGCCCACCGCGCGGCCATAGGGTCTTTTTCAAATGCGACACCAGTCGAGAAATAGGAACGTAAGAATGCATGCGGCAAAATTGATCTATGCAGGTCTCCTGGCGCTACCGATGGCAGCCACCGCCGATGGTCTCAGTTATCGCTACGCCGACGTGGCGCACCTGCCGAAAGCGGATATCGACGCCGACGCTATCGACGTGGACGGCGATGGAATCCAGCTGCGCGGTTCGCTGCCTGTATACCAGAACATTTTCGCGCTGGCCGAGTACCAGGAACTCGACCTGGATAACGGCGTCGATGCGACGCGCTTCATGGTTGGAGCCGGCGCTCATTGGGCATTGAACAGCAACCTGGATGTGATCGTTCGCGGCGGCATCGTGAGCTATGAAGTGGACTTCGGCCGTTTCGATGACGACGACACCGGCTTGTTCGTCGGCGCCCGATTGCGGGCGACGGTCGCACCCAAGATCGAAGTGGAAGGCGGCGTCGAGCACCTGCGCGTCGAAGTCGGGGGACTCGACAATGACACCTACCTCATCGGCGAGGGCCGCTACAACTTCACGCCGCAATGGTCGGCGGGCCTGATCGTCACTCTCGGCGGCGATACCAGCATATTCGGCGCGCAGGGGCGATTCAGCTTCTGATCGACCGACGCTCCCTATCAATGTGAGCATGTGACATGCGGGAGGCGAAGTCGGTGACTTGCGCCTCCCGCATTGCCGATTCCAGTCTCAGCCCTCGCGCTGCATCCGTGCCCGACGTGCGATCTCAGCGTCCGATGGCTCCGGCAGCTCGAACGATCCGATGCCGATCGCGCCCGCGCGTTCATAGACACTCATGATGACTCCGGTGGTCGACACTGAGTGAGCAGTGAGCTTCAGTGCGCCCGCCGTGGTGCCCTTGCCGAACAGTCGCTTGCCGGGACCGAGGACGAGCGGAAACGTCAGCAGCCGGAACTCGTCGACCAGGTCGTGCGCCAGCAGGGTCTGGAGCAGGCCGCTGCTGCCCTGGGTCAGCAAAGTGGGTCCGTCCTGCTGTTTCAAGCGAGCTATCTCGGCAGCGGCATCTCCGCGCAACGCCACTGTATTCTTCCAGGTGAGCGGTTCCGTGCCAGACGTCGCAACGTATTTGGTCGCGGCGCTGAAGAGATCGGAGATGGGATCGCCTTTGGCGAAAGGCCAGTGAGCGGCGAAGATCTCGTAGGTCTTGCGACCGAGCAGCAGGTCGAAGGGCTTTGCGAACATCTCGCCCATGAACCGATCTATCGGCTCGTCCCAATATTTGACGGTCCACCCGCCATGGGTGAAGCCCCCAGTGGGATCTTCGGGCGGCGCGCCCGGCGCTTGCATGACACCGTCCAGACTCACGAAGGCCGCGGCGACTATTTTTCTCATGTCAGTTGTGCTCCTGTGGTGGCTGCACCAAGGACGGATCGGCTCGGGCCGATCCGACGTCCGGCGGCAAAATTATCGTCTTCGGATCGGAACCTTGACGAAGCTCCAAGGGCTCGCGGTCGGCCCATGACATGCTTGGCTGGGGAGCCCATGTACGCCGCAAGTGACTACATCATGAGCCTGAAGAACCCAGCGCAGGTTCGCGACGTCGCAGCGGCACTGTCATCGCTCGATGCAGCAGAGTTCCGTCGCCGCTACTTCGCCATCAACTCCAGGACGTACGAAGTGGACCTGTCGGAAGAAGACCTCGACTACACCTGGGACTGGTTCCAGGAAGTGAGGGAGTTGTACGTGAGGGCCGCGGCGGCGGGGAGATGGATGTTGTTTACGGCAGATCAGTGAGCCGCAGCGAAGTCAGTCCTTCAGCAGTTCGAGCCCTTCGCGATCGATCACTTCGATCGAATAGCACAGGCTGGCAACTGCAACCCCGATCGCGATCAGAGCAACGTAGAGCATGGTTCGGTCCTCGGAAGTGGGCGGCAGGAGGATCTTTCGCACAATGGCGGTGGCAGCGCCACTGGACATTGGAACAAGGGATATGACGGGAGCGGGAGGAAATACCCGACGTGGCAGCGGAGGTTCCGCAGGTAAGGCAGATGGTGCGGGAGAAAAGTTGCAGTTTCGTGAGTCCTCCGGAGCGGATCGATGACGACGCTGACGGCAAGGTAGGGTGACCACCGCAGTCCGCCGTCCGGACGAGAGCTGCGACCCGATGGCAGCTGTCGTCTCGCGAGGTTGGTATGGATTGGTGTCGGCATGTCGTCAGCACGGCACTGGTAGTGCTGTCTTTCACAGGTACGGCCAACGCCCTGCAACTCGAAGAAGCCACCATCTCCGATCTCCAATCCGCCTACCTGCGCGGCGAAATGACCGCTCACGAGGCGGTCGCCGGCTACCTTGCACGTATCGAGGCCTACGACAAACAAGGCCCTTATATCAATTCCATCATCAACCTGAACCCCAACGCTCTCGCCGAGGCCGACAAGCTGGACGCGCAACTCAAAGCGACCGGCAAGCTCTCCGGTCCGTTGCACGGCGTCGTGGTCCTGGTGAAAGACAACATCGACGTCGTCGGCATGCCGATGACCGCCGGCTTCCAGGGATGGAAGAACTATCGGCCCATCGCGGATCCGTTGCCCATCGCGAACATCAAGGCGGCCGGTGCGATCATTCTCGGCAAGGCCTCTCTTTCCGAGTTCGCCCGCGGCGGGGCGGACAACATCAACTCCGTGCTGCCGGGGTTTGCTCGCAATCCGTACAACACTGCCTATGCAACCGGCGGATCGTCCGGGGGTACCGGTGCGGCTGTCGCTTCGAGTTTCGCGACAGTGGGAATCGGCACCGACACCGGCGGTTCGATACGCAATCCTTCGGCACACAATTCGTTGGCCGGCATTCGTCCCACGCTGGGATTGGTGTCGCGTACGGGTGTGGTTCCCCTGTACAGCACTCGCGATACGGCCGGTCCGATGGCTCGCACCGTTCACGACGCAGCCTTGCTGTTGAGCGTGATGGCCGGTGTCGATCCGGAAGATGCTGCGACTCTGGTCGCCAAAGAAAAGAAGCCCGCGCCGGTCACCGGCAACCTGAAGAAGGATGCGTTGAAGGGTGCGAGACTCGGCGTCTTCAGGCAGTTCTTCACGCCCGCGATGACCGATCCTCGCATCCTTGCCCGCTTCGAGAAGACGCTCGTGGAGTTGCAGGCGGCGGGTGCGGAGCTGATCGATCCATTCGTGGTGCCGGAGTTCGATTCGCTGCCGCGTCCCGGTCCGACCGCCGCTCGCTTCAAAGACGATATGACGCGATGGATAGCGAAGCATCCCGGCGTTCCTTACCCTTCGGTCAAGGCCATCGCCGATTCGAAACTCGTCCATCCCCTGCACCAGGCAGCGAGCGATGCAGCTGCGGAAGCAGGGCCGGTGGAAAGTGACGCGGAAACCCAGAAGAGTCTCGAGAACGACAAGCTGTTTCGCGCGGCGTTCGAGAAGGCGATGAATTCAGGGAAGCTCGACGCGTTCGTGATGCCCGTCTGGTTGCAGCTCGCCGTCATCAACGGCGACCGCAATACTCAGAAAGTCGCGACACCCGTGCCGGGCGCCGCCGGTGGCAGCGCCAGCACTACGTTTGCCGCGAGCATTCTTCGCTGGCCTGCCGTCGCGGTTCCGTCGGGATATGTGGGGCCGGGATTGCCAGTTGGATTGCAGATCGTCGGTCGTGCGTGGGACGACGCGAAGATCATCGACTATGCCTACGCGTACGAACAAGCCACCCACCATCGCAGGCCACCGCCGACGGTTCCGCCGTTGGGACCGCAGACGGCGCAATGAAGCGGACGCGGTCCGATCGCATGGGATCGCGTCCGCGCAGGGAGATTGGCCCCGGTTTCGGCTGAACCGGTGGAGTAATCGGGGCGAACCATGGCAGCCGGATGCGCCGTTCTAGCGTGCCTTCCAGATGACGCACCGGTCCTCCACATCCCCATTCTCCACGCACTCCTCTACAGCCGTGCCGCTGAATCCGGGCAGTGCGTTCTCCAATGCCGGGATGACGTCGTTCATGATCCCGCGTGTGCACGCGTCGACGACCAGGCTGCGGCCTTCGCCGTAGATGAATTCGAACCAGGCTAGGAAGCCGATCGCTGCGTGCGAGTGATACTGGACCTCGGCGATTTCCTGGAGTGGAATCGCGATGCTGACGTCCGGGGTTTCTACGAACAGCTTGCCCTTGTGTGTCCACGCGAAGAAGAGCATGAGCCGTTTCTTCAGCATCGCCGGCACGCGCATTCCTGCATGGACGCAGCCACGCATCGCAGCTTTGACGCCGAGCGCAAGCGTTGCGATCGCAAAGATCGATGCCACGGCCAGGCCCAGCGCGACCACCAGCGTCCGCAGCTCGTCACTCATCGCCCACCTGCGAGGAGCGAAGCGGCGATGAAGGGGTTCCGGCTGGAGCGAGCATGCAGTGCTTTGCTTGGGGAAAGACAATCGGCGGCCGTGTTGTAGCGGGTGGGTGCTTGCATGCGGAGGGACTGGCTCACACTTCGAGGTCACGAACCCGGCAGCTGGCCGATGGGGTAGACTCCTGGCGCCTTCACCGGCCACAACAATACGGATTCGCGGATTTCTGCTTGGGTCCTGGCGGCGTCAGCGCGTCGTAGCCGCCTCGATCTGCACCGGCACCGACTTGTAGGCCGGCGTGAAGCTTTGCGGGTCGAACGATTCGAGCGCGATCAAGCCATTCGCTTCCGGATAGTACGCCGCGCATGAGCCAAGCGCGACCGCATACGAGACAGCAACGAAGTCGTGCAGCGAGCGATACATGCCGAGCACCCGAATCGCGTCCCCGGTTTCCAGCCCGCGCTCCTGCATGTCTTGCGGGTTCATGAACACCACGTCGCGCCGGCCGTGAACGCCGCGATAGCGATCGCTCATCCCATAGATCGTGGTGTTGTATTGGTCGTGCGACCGCACGGTCGTGAGCATCAGCGGAAAGTCGGCCGGAGTCGCCACGGGCTGCAGGGATACGAGTTGAAACTGGGCACGCTTGGTTGGCGTCAGCCATTGGCGTGCTGCAGCGGCGTTGCCTAGATAAAAGCCGCCGGGAGTGCGCAACCGTTCGTTGAAGCCGTCGAATCCCGGGATCACCTGCGCCACCAGGTCACGGATCTTTCCGTAGTCACCCGCCAGCTCCAACCAGGGAATCCGGCTCTCAGGCAAAGTCGCTGCAGCTATGCCAGCAACGATGGCGGGCTCGGATTTCACCAGCTCCGACGGCGGCGGCTTGAAGCCGCTGGAGGCGTGCACCATCGACATCGAGTCTTCGACCGACACACTCTGGATGCCGCTCGCCTGCACATCCAGGTCGGATCTGGCCAACGCGGGAAGGATCAGTGCATCTCCCCGGTGCAACAGGTGGCTACGATTGAGCTTGGTGTGAACGCCGACATTCAACACGAGCTTGGACATCGCTTCATGGGTCTGCTGCGGATCGGGTGCGGCGACTGCAATGTTGCCCCCCATCGAAATCAGTACGCGAATCTTGCCTCGACGCATCAGGTCGATGCATTCGACCACGGAACAGCCGTGCTCGCGCGGCGGTGCGAATCCGAACACTTGCTGGATGCGATCGAGCAACGCGGCTGTCGGGCGCTCGCTGATGCCCATCGTGCGGTCGCCTTGCACGTTGCTATGACCTCGGATGGGACAGATGCCCGCGCCGGGCTTGCCCATGTTGCCTTTGAGCAGGAGCAGGTTGGCGATCTGCTGGACATTCTGCGTGCCGTGCAGATGCTGGGTGATGCCCATGCCATAGGCAACGATGGTGGCATTGGAACGCGAATAGAGCTGCGCGACAGTGTCGTAGTCGGCTCGCGTCAAACCGGACTTCGTGAGGATGGTGTTCCAATCGACCGCATCCAGTTGCGCTACGAGTGCATCGAAACCGTCGGTGTGCGCAGCGATGAACTCGCGATCGATCGATCCAATCTCCAGCACGCACTTCATCAGGCCCTGCAGCACATAGGAATCGCTGCCGATGCGCGGCTGCAAGTAGTGCGTGGCCAGTTCGGTGCTGCCGCCGCTCAGCATTTCAATCGCATGCTGCGGCGAACGGAATCGCTCCAGGCCGCGCTCGCGCAGCGGATTGAATACGACGATGGGCACGCCCCGCTTTGCTGCCTCACGCAAAGTAGTGAGCATGCGCGGATGATTGGTGCCCGGATTGTGGCCGAAGCTCAGGATCAGTTCGGCGATCGCGAAATCCGCAAGCTGCACCGTGCCTTTGCCGACACCGATGCAACGAGGCAAGCCGACGCTGGTCGCCTCATGGCAAAGATTCGAGCAATCGGGGAGATTGTTGGTGCCGTACTCGCGTGCGAACAACTGATACAGGAATGCCGCTTCGTTGCTGGTACGGCCCGACGTATAGAACGCGGCGTGATCCGGACCGGGCAACGCGCGGAGATGCGAACCGACGATATCGAAGGCGCTCTGCCAATCGATAGGCGAGTAGTGGTCCGTGATTGCGTCGTAGCGTAACGGACAACTCAGGCGGCCCTGCGATTCGAGCCAGTGATCGGTCTGCGTCAGCAATTCCGTCACACTGTAGCGGGCGAAGAAATCCGCCTCGACCGTGCGCGACGTGGTCTCCCAGGCGACGGCCTTCGCACCGTTCTCACAGAATTCGAACGAGGAGGTGTGCCTGGGATCGGGCCAGGCGCAGCCGGGGCAATCGAAACCGTCCGGCTGATTGGCTTTGAGCAGGGCGTGGGTGCTGGTTGCCGGTGCTCCCTGGTCGCGAACGATGCGTCCGGTTGCTGCAAGCGCGTCCCAGCCACCGGCAGCGCCGGTGTAGGGCCGTAACGTTTTATCGATGGGCTTCATGGAGGCATGGTATGTCCCTGGGGAGCGTCCCACAACGTGCGATGCGGTAAGCTCGGTGCATACTCGATGTACCCGTGCTCGACGTGCCCATACTCGATGTACAGGAGTGCCCATGACGCCGCCGAATGCTCCTGCTTCCGTAACGCATGCAGTCGCCGTGCGGCGCTGGCGTAACGGTGTGGAAGAGCAGGTGACCGATCAGGTCGCCGAAGAGGTTCCGGTGGCCCTGATTTATCAGGGGGTACCTCATGTAGTCATGCTGGCCACGCCGGCGGACCTGGTCGACCTGGCGTATGGCTTCACGCTCAGCGAACAGGTGGCCGAGGCGTCGGAGATCGGATCGGTCGCAGCGCAGCCGCGTGACGATGGTTCTCAGGAAGTCCGCATCGCCATCCCCGCGGCCCGCTTCTCCGAGCTGTTGAGGAGGCAGAGAAATCTGACCGGGCGCACCGGCTGCGGTTTATGCGGCGTCGAAAAAATAGAGGATGCCATCCGTGTCTTGCGGCCGGTCGATGCAGGCGTGCGCGTCAGCGTTGGCGAAATGCACTCGGCCATTGAACGCTTGCACGAGCTGCAGCAGATCAATCTCAAAACGGGCAGCGTTCACGCAGCCGCGTGGGTACAGCCGGGTGAGGGAATATCGATCGTGCGCGAGGACGTCGGCCGCCACAACGCACTCGACAAAGTAATCGGCGCGGTCGCCCGGGCGAACCAAGATTTCACTTCGGGCTACCTGCTGGTGACCAGCCGCGCCAGTTTCGAAATGGTCCAGAAGGCGGCCGTCGTCGGCGCCACCTGCCTGGTTGCCGTTTCGGCGCCGACGGCCTTCGCGGTCCGCCTGGCGACGGAAAGCAATCTGACTTTAGTGGGTTTTGCGAGAACCAACCAGCACGTCGTGTATTCGCATCCTCAGCGACTGATCGAGTGAGTTCTGGGCCGCAGTGGCGCGACTACTGCGCCCGGGCGTATTCCTTCACCAATTTCGCATACGCCATGCACGCTCGCGGTGATAGGGGCGGCAGGGAAGAAGGAGACGTTCAGCCAGTGGCACTGGCATACTTGGCACCATCCGGATTGGGAGAATAAGAACATGAGCGCTACTGCCAGCCTCGCCTTCGAAGAGAGAGCCGCGGGCCGATACTTCTATCTGTGGATGGCCGGAGCATTCATCCTGGTCGCCTTCGGCGGCTTCGTGCCGACGTACTGGGCGCCGGTGGTGGCCGGCACCTTTCGCGCTCCGCCCATCATTCACGTGCACGGCATGCTGATGTTTGCGTGGACGCTGTTCTATTTCTCCCAGACTGCCTTGGTCGCAACCGGCCGCACCATGGACCACCGATCCTGGGGCCTGGCGGGAATCTCGCTCTTCACGGTCATCGCCTGCGCGATCCTGGTGGGCCAGATGGCGGTGATCAAGCACAACAATGTGCTCGGCATGGGCGATGCGGCCCGCCGCTTCTCGGCTGTGACGCTATGTGCCTGGCCGGTGATGGTGGGCCTGTTTACGCTGGCCATCGTCAACATCAAGCGCCCCGAAGTGCACAAGCGCCTGATGGTGCTGCTGATGGCCGCGATGATGACACCCGCCATCGCGAGGGTGTTCCTGACATTTCTTGCTCCGCCGGGCGCTGCCGCCGGTCCGCCGCCGCCGTTCGTGTCCATCCCGCCCGCGTTGGTTGCGGATCTGTTCATCGTCGTCGCCATCGTGCGCGACTGGCGCAAGTTCGGCCGGCCTCACCCGGTTTACCTTTACGGCGGCGCTGTCGTGCTTGCACAGCAAGTGCTCACGGTTCCATTCGCCGCGACCTCGACCTGGATGGCGCTAGCGCGGGCGTTCGAAAGCCTGGCCGGCTAGCCGGCGCTCCCTCAAAGATCAAAGAAAGAAAAACGACACGCGGCGCACGGATTTCCTGTCGATCCGGCGTGACACATCGCGCAGTTTCCCAACAAGGTCACATCGGTCCGCGGGGCGCGCGGTCTATCGTGGCGCATGGTCATGGTGAGCACTCTGAATCAAAGCAATTCCGTCGATTCTCCGTATGCGACGGAGTTACAGCGCGGCTGCAGCAAACTGCGTTTCCCACCCACACTCGAAGCGGAGTACGTGCGGGCGAAGCTGATCGAGAACCGTCTGCTCATCGGCGTGGCCTGCCTGTTCGCCACCTTGCTGATCGGCCTGCGTGGCCTGGAGCAGGTACTCGGCGGCCAGTGGGGCGGCCGGCTTCCCGTGGACTTCGGACTGGTGTTCTCGAGTTCGCTGCTGCTGACCGTCATCGTGTGCTCTGCAGCTTTCGAGCGCTGGTTCCTGCAGTGCGCGGCATTCATCGTTCCGGTCCGGAACGCGATCATTGCGGCAAAGATTGCGCATTCAGCGGCGGGCGGAGACATGGACCTGCTCATGGCCCTGCCGCTGTTGTTGATCGGACCGTTCTTTTTCCTGGGGCTTCGATTTCGCATCGCTTTGATTGCCGGCGTAGTGACGGCCGCTACGTTCATGAGTTACGCCTTCTTCATCGACCTGCCACTGCCCGCCACCTTGCGAGCCTGTGTATTGCTGTCGACGGGCCTGGTCGTCTGCGCCGTTGCCGCATGCAGCATCGAGAAGCGCTCGCGGACGTCCTTTCTCGTAACCCGGATCACGGCGGAACTGGCACAGAACGATTCGCTGACCGGCACGAAGAATCGCCGGATCTTCGACGAGCACCTGGCTCGCCTGTGGCCGCAGGCGGTCGACCGTTCCGCAACCGTTGCGCTCCTGCTGATCGACATCGATCACTTCAAGGCATACAACGACACCTACGGCCACCAGGCTGGCGACCAGGCTTTGAGGCGCGTCGCCCGTACCCTGCAGATGTTCATCCGGCAGCCGCTCGATCTGTTGGCTCGCTATGGCGGCGAAGAATTCGTCGCGGTCTTCTGCGACGTCGACCTGGAGGGAGCCAAGGCGACAGCGAATCGCATGCGCCATGCGATAGAGGAACTCGTCATCGAGCACCGCGGTTCACCGATCGGCAAAGTGACGATCAGCGCCGGTGTTGCTGTCGTCGAGCCAACCAGGGGGCGCAATCCACGCGGAGCGCTGCAGCTTGCAGACCAGGCGCTCTATGAAGCAAAGATTCGCGGACGCAACCGCGTCGAGATCATGAACGACATCGATTACAGGATGCTCGTCACGGGCATCTTCACCAAGGATGCAGCGCGCGTAGACGCTCGCGTCACTAACGAGACTGTCTAGAGTTCGGCATGGCCCTCACGCTGCCGGCGTGAGCTACGCTTCCTGGCACGCTAACTGCGACCCACGTCTCATTCCGTCCCGGCGCCAAGTCAAGTCCTGGCAACCCGGGCCGATAGAAGTTCAAGCGATCAAGAGACTTCGCCTCGACTCACGCACTTGCTGACCTGGCACAATGGCACTGAGCATCAACACCAACGTTGCGTCCCTGAATGCTCAGCGCAACCTGAGCGGCTCCCAGAGTACTCTGGCAAAGTCGTTGCAGCGATTGTCGTCGGGTTTGCGCATCAACAGCGCAGCGGACGATGCGGCCGGTCTCGCCATTTCCGATCGCTTCACTACGCAGATTCGCGGTCTCAACCAGGCAGTGCGCAATGCCAACGACGGCATTTCGATGCTGCAGACGGCCGACGGCGCGATGAGCAAGGTCAGCGACAATCTGCAGCGCATTCGCGAGTTGGCGGTGCAGGCGGCCAACGCCACCAACAGCGATGCGGATCGAGCAGCGCTGCAGCAGGAAATTTCACAGCTCACGCAGGAAGTCGATCGCGTCGCCAAGACGACGACGTTCAACGGGCAGGCGGTCTTCGGCCAGACCGATACCAGCGTGCTGGGCGATTCGGATCAGCTCGCCGTCGTCGATGGCTTGAAGTCCGGCTGGCTGTCTTCCGCCGAAGACCTCATCAAGCAGTACTACGGAATCGAAGCGAAAGGCAATCCGATCGGCATCAAGCTCACCAGTTTCACCGATGGCGCGGGCGGCACGCTGGCGCTCGTCTCCTGCAACGTAGGCGGCAGCGGCACGGCCACCAACATCACGCTGCAGATCGACATGAAAGACTTCACGCCGCCGAACTTGCCCAACGGCGGCAATGCACCGTTCTACAACGACCGCATCCTGGCGCATGAAATGACGCACGCAGTCATGGATGCCACGATGAACGTAGGCTCCATGTTCGCCAACAACCAGGTGTTCTTCATGGAAGGCACCGCGGAATTCATGCATGGCGCGGATGAGCGGCTCTACGGGGATATCGGCGGCGGCGGGGGCGGCGCCATCGCAAACGTCATGGCCAAGGTCAACGACTGGGGTACGACCTGGGATGGCAGCAGCGCGGCCTACTCGGCGGCCTATGCCGGCATGCGCTATCTCGATCAACAGATCAAAGCGGCAGGCGGCTCGGGCATCAAAGACATCACGACTTACCTTGCTGCGGATACGACCAGGACGCTCGACCAGGCGCTGGCGAATGCATCCAGTGGCGCCTTCACCGGCGCCGCCGATCTGAAAACCAAGTTCCTGGCCGACGGCTCGGCCTTCATCGGCTCGCTGTTGAGTTCGGGCAGCCTCACCGATGCCGATACCGGCGCCATCGGCGGAGCCAACGCAAGCGGAGGTCCGGTGCGGACCGCTGCTTCGGTCGTGAACGACGTGGCGGTTCGCAGCGGTGAAGATCAGCTCGCCGGTTTCACCGAGACCTGGGAAAAAGTCGCGGCCGGTAATTTCAAGACCGCTGCCAAGTCGCTGCAGATCGGAGCGGATGTCGGGCAGGTACTCGATACCAGCACCTTCGCCCTGGGCGGCAAGGCGCTCGATCTCATGGACGCCGACGTCACCAAGAATGCCAACCAGGTGATCTCGAAGATGGATCGTGCCCTGGATTATATAAATGCACGGCGAGCCGATCTCGGCGCGCAGCTCAATCGCCTGGACTCCGTGATTGCCAATCTCTCCAGCAACGCAGAGTCCTTGACCGCGAGCCGATCGCGAATCCTGGATACGGACTATGCGACCGAAACCGCCAGCCTCACCCGCGGGCAGATCCTGCAGCAGGCAGGCACGGCCATGGTGGCTCAAGCCAACTCGGTGCCGCAGATGGTGTTGCAGCTGCTACGTTGATCGCCGACGGCAGCTTCTCAGGCAAGGTCCTCGAGAAACGTGCGCGCTCCGCGTACGCTTTCACCAATTGATACATGAACTCCCGTCCCTGGAGCAGCGAATCCGCGCCGATGTATTCGTTGAGGCCGTGAATGTTGCCGAGGTTGACATGTCCGACGCCCGTCGCCGACCCCGTGATTTGCTGACGCTCCTCTTATACTCTCGGCCGGCTACTCGCTGGATCCGATCTCGATCACCTATACCGGGGGAAGAGGGGCCGATGTATTTTGCGCAGCGAAAATAAATCTGTCCCCTCTTCCCCGTCCGTATACAGGTGAACGTACGGCTGGGCAGTTGCGGGCCATCGGCATTGCCTTCGCAATCATTTCATCTAAATCTCGCTGCTGTTTCCGCTATTCGCGGAACTGTGCTTCGTGGTAGCGGCTTTAACCCGCGTCACACGCAACGTTTCATGGAGATTCCGGCAATGGCAGCACGCAAACCCACATCGAAGGCGCGTTCGGCAACCCGCAGCCCGGACGCAGTCACCCTGCTCAAGCAGGACCACCGCCAAGTGGAGGAATGGTTCGACTCGTTCGAGAAGGCGCGCACGCCCGATCGTAAGCAAAAGCTGGCTTCCCAGATCTGTACCGCGCTGAAGGTGCATACGCAGATCGAAGAAGAGATCTTCTATCCCGCATTCCTGCAGCAGGTCCGGGACGAGGATATGCACCACGAGGCCGTCGTCGAGCACGATGGCGCGAAGAAGCTGATCGCCCAGATCGAGGCCAGCTCACCCGAGGACGACTACTACGACGCCAAGGTGAAGGTGCTCTCGGAAATGATCAAGCATCACGTCAAGGAAGAAGAACAGCGCGGCGGCATGTTCGCGGAAGCGAAGGATAGCGACATGGACCTCAAGGCCCTGGGTGAGCAGCTGGCGCAGCGCAAGGAAGAGTTGATGAGCGAAATGGAAGGCGGCGACTCGTCCCGCCCGGTGTCGCGCCGCCGCCAGGCTCATCACCAGCCGGCGGCTGCTTAGTGCTTCCAGGGGACGGGCTCCGCTGCTGCGGTGCCTGTCCCCCATCCTCATCCGCTGGTCTGCCCCTCGCTGCAGGCATGTAACAGAGAACGCCCATGATTGCCCGGCGCACGGACTTCCCCTGTGCGCTGGAGCAGGCATGGGTTCGCAGCCGGCGTCGTCTTCATCGTCCCTGGGCAAGTCGCTGCTCGCCGCGGCATTTGGCAGCATCCTGATCGCTGCGAACGCCGGTGCCGCCACCTTGCAGTCGGCCCAGGACGCCCTTTCCAAAGGAGAAACGGCGACGGCGGCGCGAATCTACGACGACCTGAGCCGGGAGGGCGAATCTCTCGCAGCCGAGTTGGGCATCATCCGCGCCGCGTTGCAGGACGGCGAGTTTCGCAAAGCCGTCGCCCACGCAAATCAAACTGCCGGCGAGCATCCGGACTCGACGGACGCCGCAGCGATGCTGGCCTTTCTGCTCGATCGCAGCGGCAGGACGGAGCAGGCGCTGTCATCGTTGCAAGTGCTCGAGCGGTAGCGACCGCAGGATTGGATGGCCGTTGCCGCCCATGCTGAGATCCTGATCGACAGGCTCGATCCACGGCAGGCGCTGGCGCTCACCTGACGGATGCCTCTCTCTTCAAGGGTTCCGACGGCAAAGCCTGGGTACGCAACGGCGTGGGCAAAGTTCGTGCTGCCCGCATCGACGCCGCCGATCGCGAGTCCGCAAATGTCGTACGACTGATCCTGCAAGAGCCGTTTCCTGCGAGCGGCAGCATTGCGCCAACCCAGATCGCCGGACCGGAAGCAGCACGGTTCTGTTTCGCAGCAGAAGCTAGCAGCGCACATTTTTTCAGCATGTTCATTTCAATGGCTTCGTTGCAGTCGATTACGCCGCTACCGATGCGTTGCGACGACGCAGACAGCCCAGCAGGCCGGCGCCGCTCAGGAACATCAGCAATGCTCCGGGCAGGGGGACCGGTGCGAGACGCAGGCCACCGACCGTTGCGTTCAGCGGCGAACCGAATTCATCGAGCGCGGACTGGCTCAGTACGCCGGTGATCGAGTGCGTGCCGGCGGAGAGGAGGTAGGTGGCGAAGCTGTAGTTCGAATTGCCCAGTGCCGTGTCGAAGTTCAGTCCCACGGAGGTCAGCGACTGCACCGCAACCGACGTGACGCCGAGCAGGTTGCCTGCGTTCGCAAGCTATGCGTCGAAGATGTCCCGGCAGTGACCGCTTGCTTACATCGGTGCACCTCGGAGCGCTGCGGTTACCGCAATGTACGACGAATGCAATCGCGGGCGACCGGTGGCAGTAGGGTGCATCGCGGCAGCCGCGTCTTGAAACAGGCAACTTCTTTTTATCGAGACGCTACTCAACGATGCGCGCTGTCAGTCGACCGATGCTTGCTGCATGCCTGAGCATCGTCATCGGCCTGGCTGCGATTCCGGCGCACGCATTGGATCTGTATTCGGCGACGATCGCCGATCTCGATGCCGCGCTTGCGGACGGCTCGGTCACTTCCGAGCGCCTGGTCCAGATCTATCTCGCACGCATGCAGGCATACGACAAGCAGGGGCCGACGATCAACACGGTGATCGCGGCCAATCCGAAAGCGCTGGAGCAGGCGCGAAGCCTGGATGCGGAACGCAAGGCGGGCAACATTCGCGGCCCGCTGCATGGCATTCCCATCGTGCTGAAGGACAACTTCGATACGGCGGATCTGCCTACGACGGCCGGCTCGCAACTGCTCGCGGGCAATGTGCCGCCCGACGATGCATTCCTCGTGAAGAAACTGCGCGACGCCGGAGCGATCGTGCTTGCAAAGGTCAACCTGCACGAGTTCGCTGCGGGCGGCGGTGTGGGTGGTGCCATCGACGCTGAGATCCTGAAGGCGGGTGCCGTGCCCAACGGATTCAGCTCCATGGGCGGGCAAACTCGCAATCCGCACGAGTTGACTCACGGACCCGCTGGATCCAGTACCGGTACGGCA
>Ga0065707_10001511_pt1 | contig 15399 bp, 9 predicted proteins | sample SwiRhicommuniRL3_FD_59094 | JGI IMG/M metagenome (GOLD analysis project Ga0065707, IMG submission 59094) | Switchgrass rhizosphere bacterial communities from Rose Lake, Michigan, USA - RL3 v2 (version 2) | ecosystem: Host-associated > Plants > Roots > Rhizosphere > Soil | place: East Lansing, MI...
CCGTGTCCCGTTGATGAAATCGGCGGCACCCTCGCAGTACGCCTCGTAAAAGCGCGTCAGCCGCTCGGGCGGCATGNTGAGGTCGGCATCGAGAATCGTCAGCACCTCGCTCGACGCCTGCGANAAACCCAGCCGCACGGCGTCGGCCTTNCCTTTGGCCTGCTGCTGAAGCGCGCGCACACGCAAACCCTGNCGGCCGTCCCAAAGCGCGCTGACTCTCTGTATCTCTTCCCACGTGCCGTCGGTCGAATTGCCCTCGACGAACATCACCTCGGTTGCCGCGCCGAAATTCGGCATCCGCTGAAGCGCCGCTTCGATGTTTCCGCGCTCGTTGCGCGCAGGGATCACCACCGTGAGCGACGGCCGCCGCTGCGCGGATCCGGCCACAGGCCTCAGGACGGCCACGGTGACGAAGGAGAGCCAGCGGAGGCCGGGAATCGCCGGCATGATGGCGTTGACCAGCGTGCCGATGCCGTAGAAGTGCCAGGGCAAGTACGCCACCGGGCGCAGGCGAACCAGCTCGAATCCCGACAAGCGTGCCAGTTGCGCGAGATCGGATTGCGTCAGGAACGTGCTGATCGGCGGGCCCTGCCGCATCCCGAATCGATCGGCGAGCCGGTACAACCAGGCGAAGTACCAGTTGTAGAGCGCGACCACGACCCTGCTGCCCCGGGCCACCTCGGGCCGAATCCCTTCGAGGAGTCCCTGGACGTCGGTGGAATGGTTGAAATTTCCGTTGAAGAGGATGACGTTGACCCCATCCGACATGGCGCCGGAGAGGTCCTGAAGCGAGCTGACGATCTTCGAAGGGGCGTCGATCGCCTCCCGAAGGGTTCCAGAGTCACCGGGCTGTGGATCGACGTGGATGACGCGATCGGCATACCGGGTCACCCGCGAGATCTCCCGCGCGACCAGCGCGTATGTGTAGGTTCTCAGATGGCTGGAAAGTGCGGGAGGCAAACGGCAAAATGCTAGCATACACATTCAGCGCGTCGTGCGAATCGCTTTCATCATCCACAGATACGGGACGGAGATTCTCGGCGGACCGGAATACGCCTGCCGGCTGACGGCCGAACAGCTGGCCGAACGCCACGATGTCGAGGTGTTGACGACGTGCGCCCGCGACCCGGGCACGTGGAGGAACGATTACCCCGAGGGCTCAGACCGCGTGCGCGGTGTCACGGTTCGCCGCTTCGCCACCGCTCAGACGCGCGACATTGCGGAATTCGATCGATATTCCGACTGGATTTTTCAGAATCCCCACGACGCCGAAGACGAAAAAGAATGGCTGAAGCGCCAGGGGCCCTGGTCGCCCGGGCTCATCGAGTACCTCAAGAAACACGTCAAACAGTATGAGGCGCTCGTCTTCTACGGTTATCTGTACGCGCCCACCGTGCTCGGACTTCAAATCGATCCCGGCCGCAGCATCCTGGTGCCCGCTGCCCACGACGAGCCGCCGATTCATCTGAACATCTACAAGGACGTGTTTCGCCTCCCGAAGGCGATCGGATACCTCAGCGAGCCCGAGCGGAGGTTTGTCGGGCAGACGTTCGATCGGCACGCGACGATCGACGAAACGATCGGCTGCGGTGTCGACTTGCCACCGCACCAGGCGTATCCGCGAGCCTCGGGGCAGCCGGGCCAGACGAGCGATCCGCCCCAGGGGTCGGAGCCGCCTCTCCAGGAGTCAGACGATGCGTCCGGCGGGGAGGGCGGCCGGTTTCCTTCGCATGTCTCGTCGCGCGGCGCGAGCTTCAGGCGACGGCACCGCATCCACGGTACGTTCGCGCTGTATGGGGGCCGAATCGATCCAGGCAAGGGTTGCGAGGAGCTGATCGAGTACTTCAGCAGCTATGTCAGCCAGGGCGGCGACGCCTCGCTCGTCCTCATGGGGCTCAAGCTGATGCCCTTGCCGGAAGAGCCCTTCATCAACTTCGCGGGCATGCTGTCCGAACAGGAGCGGCTGCAGGCACTGGAAGCCGCCACCGTCGTGGTCTGCCCGTCGCCATATGAAAGCCTCTCGCTCATCGCGCTCGAAGCGCTCGCCGTCGGCACGCCTCTCCTCTGCAATGCGCGGAGCGACGTGCTGGTCGATCACTGCCTGCGAAGCAACGGCGGCCTGTTCTACCGGGACCGCGACGAGTTCGTGGAAGCGCTGAAGCTGCTCGTTTCGGACGAGCGCCTCAGAGCGGCAATGGGACGGACCGGGCGCGAGTACGTCCGGAGAAATTACCGGTGGGACGTTGTGCTAGGGAAGATTGACCGGATGATCGCCCGGGTCAGATAGGGATAGCAGAATTGGTAGATTGGCAGATTGGAAGATTGATTGGGCGGATTGCAGATTGGAAGCGGTAGTTCGTAATCTACCAATCTTCCAATCTGCCAATCTACCAATGCGAGCGTCCCCTACTCTCCGACAGACACCACTTCTCCAACCCGTTCGGTCGTATCGTGCCCATCGATGCGTGACGACTCCGACCGCTTCCGTCGCGGCCGGATGTCGTAGCGCTTGATCATCTCGTTCAGCGTGGTCGGCTTGATGTGCAGCAGCTCGGCCGCGCGTTTCTGTACGCCCCCCGCCGCCTCGAGCGTCGACTCGATGAGCCGCTTCTCGAAGTCGGTGATGACGTCCTTGAACGAAATCCCTTCAGGCGGTACCACGAAGCGCGGCATCTGGAAGATCGTCGGACGGCCGATGTGGTCGGGCAGCAGGTCCGGACCGATCCGGCGGCCGGTCGACAGCACGACCGAGCGCTCGATGACGTTCTCCAGCTCGCGCACGTTGCCCGGCCAGTCGTACGACATCAGGATGTCGAGCGCATCTGGCACGAGCTCGAGGTCGGGTTTCCGGTTTTCCTCGCCGTACTTCTCGATGAAGTGCTGCACGAGCAGCGGAATGTCGTCCTTCCGGTCGCGAAGCGGCGGCAGCACGACATTGACGACGTTGAGGCGGTAGAACAGGTCCTCGCGGAACCGCCCCTCCTCCATGGTCTTCTTGAGGTCGACGTTGGTCGCCGCGACGATGCGCACGTCCACCTTGATGACTTCCATGCCGCCGAGCCGCATGAACTCGCGCTCCTGCATCACGCGCAGCAGCTTGGCCTGGGTCTCGAGCGGGATATTGCCGATCTCGTCGAGGAAGATGCTGCCCTTGTCGGCCAGGTCGAAGAGCCCCTTCTTCGGGTACACCGCGCCTGTGAAGGCACCCTTCACGTGGCCGAAGAGCGTCGACTCGAGCAGGTCGGGCGGCAGATTGCCCGAGTTCACCGTGACGAATGCGCGCTCCTTGCGCTGCGAGTGCATGTGCACCGCTCGCGCCACGAGCTCCTTGCCGGTGCCGCTCTCGCCCTGAATGAGAATGGTCGACCGGCTCGGCGCGGCCTGGATGATCAGGTCGAACACCCGGCGCATCGAGGGGCTGCGCCCGACGATGTTGTCGAAGTGGCTGTACTGCTCCTGGATGTTCTGGCGCAGCGTGCGGTTCTCGTTCACCAGACGCCGCCGCTCGAGCGCGTTCTTGATGACGGCGAGCACCTCGTCGTTCTTGAACGGCTTGGTGATGTAGTCGAACGCGCCGCGCTTCATGGCGTTGATGGCGTTCTCGACCGACGCAAACGCCGTCACCATGATCACCGAGAGCTCGTCGTCCAGCTTCTTCAACGACTCGAGCGTCGTCATGCCGTCGATGCCGGGCATCATCACGTCGACGATGGCCGCATCGAACGGAATGTTGCGCGCGAGCTCGACGCCTTCTTCGCCGCTCACGGCCGTGCGCACCGCGTAGCCCTCGCCCTTGAGCAGGGTCTCGAGAATCTCACGCATGATTTCTTCGTCGTCAACTACGAGGATCGAGCCATTTTTCTGCATAAGTTACTCAGTTTCTCGCCGCACCGGACCGCGGAGCGGCCGCCGATGCCGGCAACGACACGGTGAACCGCGTGCCCTGCCCTACCGCGCTCTGACATGTCAACGTGCCTTCGTGCTCGCGCACGATGCCGTAGGTGATGGACAGGCCGAGGCCCGTCCCTTTCCCGATCAACTTCGTCGTAAAGAACGGGTCGTAAATCCTCGAGAGGTGTTCGCTGGGAATGCCTGAACCGGTGTCCGCCACTTCCGCCACGACCTGACCGTCCTCGAGACGCGTCTCGACCGACAGCCATCCGCCTTTCGGCATCGCGTCGCGCGCGTTCAGGAACAGGTTGAGGAATACCTGCTGCAGCTTGTGCTCGACGCCGACAACGAGCGCGGGAGTCGGGCACAGCTCGCGGCGCACTTTCACCTTGCTGGCCGCCACCTGCGGCTCGAGCAGCGACAGCACGTCGCTGATGACCGCGTTGAGATCGACCGGCGCGTTCTCTTCGGAGCTCGAACCGCCCGAGCGCGAGAGGTTGAGCAGCCCGTTCACGATCTTGGCGGCCCGGAAGGTCTGCTGCTCGATCTTCTCGAGCATGCGCGTCTTCGGGTCTTCCGGATCGGCGTTGCTCAAGAGCATCTGCGTGAAGCTCGAGATGCCGGTCAGCGGCGTGTTCACTTCGTGCGCCACGCCGGCCGCCAGGAGGCCGACCGACGCCATCTTGTCGGAAATCTGCAGCTGCTCTTCGAGGTGCACGCGCTCGGTCACGTCCTCGATGATGATGATGTTGCCGACCGTCGACACATTGGCCTGGCCGATCGGCGCTCTCAACGGCACCGTGGCGATGTTCACGCGCAGGCGCTCGCCCGCCTTCCCGGCACGGCCCGCCAGCGGCACGCGAAAGAGCGACGCACCGTTGGCCGATTCGCGCTGCGCCGCGCGCAGCCCCTCGATGAACGGCCCGTCGAAGACCTCTTCCAGCCTGTGCCCCGTCGCCTCGGCCGATGAGATGCCGTAAATGCTCTCGAGCGCCCGATTCCACCGAATCACACGGCCGTTCAGGTCTTCCACGACCAGCCCGTTGTCGAGCGACTCGACGATGTTCTCGTTGAACTGCTGCAGCCGCTGAAGCTCGCTGGCCTTGAGCTGCAGTTGCCGGTACAGCCGGCCGTTGTCGAGAGCCGTCGCCACGTGGCTGCCGACGGCCAGCAAGAGCGCCGTGTCCTCGCTGCTCAGCGGCTCGCCCTGGCCGCGTTGCCCGAGCGCGAGCACCGCGATCGTGCCCCCCTTCGAGACGCACGGCACGAAATAGTGGACCCCTCGCACGCGCCAGAATGCGATCTCCTCTGCCGGAAACGCGCCGTGCATCCGCTGATCGTCGAGCGACAGCGCCATGCCGCCCGCGAGGCTGGCGGCAATCTGCGAACGGCGGCTGAGGCCGGTCACGGCGAGGTCGCCGAACCCTTCGGCACGGATGACTTCGTAGTCGCCCGATGCCTCGTCCACGAGCAGGAGCACCATGCGATCGATGACAAAGGTGTCGCGAATGCGCGCGACCAGCCGCTCGCTCAAGCGGTCGAGATCGAGGTCGCTGTTGAGATCGCGCGCGAACCCGACGAGCGCGCGCCGATAGTCGTAGCGGTCGCGATAGAACGCGCGATCGAGCGCGTTCTGAATCGCGCTCTTGACCGGGCTGAACAGCAGCACGACCACGATCGTCGCGAGCATCGCGATGATCATGTTGTGCCGCTCCGCGGCGCCGAGGAACACGACGCCGGCCAGTCGCAGCAGCGTCGCGTAAATCGTGAAGATCGCCAGAATGACTGCGGTGTACACCAGGCTCCGCTTGACGATCACTTCTACGTCCATCAGGCGGTAGCGGATGAGCGCCGATGCGAACGCCAGCGGCACGAGGCTGAGCGGTATCACCGACAGCTCCATCGGCAGCGAGACCCGCAGTCCCACGGCATAGGGCAGCGCATAGCCGATGGCGAACGGTCCCGCGCCAAACGCGGTGCCCCAGATAATCCAGCGAAGCTGACGGCGCGCCGTGGCCGACCGCACGCGATCCATCGCAAGGGTCAGCACGACGAGGCCGACGATCATGAAGACCGACAGGTACAGCGGCTCCACCCAATCGAGCATCGTGAGCACGCGGGAATACAGCTCGGTGTTGACCGACAACCTCCCGACGGCAATCACGTTGACGATGAACAGCAGACCGGCGGGCACGTAGAGCAGCACGACCAGCCGCTTGCCGGCGCCGCGAACCCACGATTCGGGGCGATCGGGAAACGCGAACGTGAAGTGCAGGAAGAGCGGCGCCAGCAGCAGCTTCGCCACGACATCGGCCCAGTAGAAGTACCAGTCGAGACGATCGAGCCGGCTGAACGAGAACGTCAGCGTGCCGAAGAAGGCCAGGCACAGCCAGAAGAAGTGCAGCGTCGCCTGATCGTGCGGCCGCCGCAACCGTACGGAGGCGCCGACGAGCAAGGTGAAGATGCCGATCGCGGCGCCGACGACATACAGCGTCAGGTTGCCGGCAGGCACCGGCGCCACCTCGACGTTCAGCATGCGCTGCTCGCCGAGGCGAAGTACGGCATAGGAGAGCGGTGTCGAGCGAGTCGCGCCCAGAAGCGCCGCCTGAACCTGCTCGACCTTCTCCACGGGTGCGCCGTCGATGGCGACAAGCACATCGCCAGGCCGAATGCCGGCCGCCATCGCACCGCCGCGAGCTGCAACATCAACGGCGGTGACCCCTTCCGGTCGCAGTTCCCACAGCACACCGTCCTCGAGCTTGTGCGACGTCGCGCGAACAGCCACATTGAGCGCGCCAAAGCACAACAGGACCCCAACCAGGGCGAAGAGGCCCCAGCCTGCCAACGGACGTCGCTGCGTTCGGTGGACGTGGTCCTTCATTGGTTTACGGTCATGCGAGGAACGGCGATGAGACTGCAAACGCTATACCCCTAAGGAATTCTCACAGATCCCAGATAATCGGTTTATTCTCAGAGACTTATCGGCCGCTAGGCTGGAGAAATCCATCCCATTGGACAAAAAAATCCACAAATTTGAATTCTAGTCTACAGGAAAGACCTGATTAGAACCTAACGAGCAGGCCGCCGACGATGCGTTTGGGGGCGCGGATGGCGAACGCCTCGTCGTACACGGACGACTCGACGTCGACCTCCCGGAACATGTTGCGGATGTCGACCAGGGCCTCCCAATCGGCGTTCGAGAATCGCAGGAACGGCAGCGACTGGTTGACGCGCAGGTTGAAGCGTGTGTTTGCGTTAGAGCGGAACTGCGCGTCTGGCTCGCCGTTCCAGAACGCGGTGTTCATGCGGTAGCGGGCCGAGACGCGCGTGGCGGTCTGAGGAATGGTGGCTTCGATCGCCGTCTGCAGATCGTGAATCTTTTCGCTCGACGAGATCGACACCGACCGCACAGCACGCGCCATCGTCACGTCGGAGGTCGGATCCCAGTACGCCGTCGACACCGTGTACTCGATGGTGCCGCGCACGTAACCGGGTACTTCATGCGTCATCCCGACGGCCCAGCCGCGCGCGTCGATGTCGCCGCCACTCGCCACGTAATAGTGGCCGAGCGGCGCTTCGTTGCCTCCCGGAACCAAGTCGAAGATCTCGATCAACTGATTGTCGACGCGCTGATCGAACCCGCGCATCGACACCGTGATGCCGGATGCAAGATCGCGCTCGATCGCCACTTGCAGGTGGCGGATGTTCTCGGTCGCGAAACGTCCGTCGTAGGACAGCGACGAGAACGTCCGTTCGGGAGGCAGCCACAGCCCCGTGGCCGACGGTGCAAACTCCTCCTGGCCAGGCACGAGCACCTTGCGCGACGCGAGCGCCTTCACTCGGAAGCCGTCCATCGGCACGGTGATGCTGAAGCGCGGGCTCCATACACCAGGGCCACCGACGTAGTCGTATCGTGCGTACCCGGTTCCGTAGCCGAGCACGAACCTGGGCGACAGCGTCCATTCGTCGTAGCCGTATACGCTGCCGACGTTGCGGGCATTTTCGCGAATCGCACCCGCGGCCGCGACATTGCCACCGTCGTAGCGCTGGGTGCTGTAGGACATCCCGAGCTCGTAGGCGTGGTTCGCCGACTCGATTGACTTATACGAGCCGGCCACAATCCAGGATGCGAGGTCGCCTTGAGTCATCGCGCCCTGCATCGACCACGCGCCGCCGGCCGCCTGGGTGTTGACCGACACGAACGCCACGCTCCGCGGGGCGTTCTCGGCGAAGATCTCACCGGGGCTGTCGAACGAGTCCATCGTCATCAGGTTGACCTGACCCGAGAGCGGCAACTCGCTGAAAAACGCAATCGGGACAAACGCGGCCGAGCGCCGCTCGTACCACCGAGCCGAGTCGGCGCCGTCGCTCGACGGCCACGCGGCGTCCTCCGCATCCTTCAGGATGCTTCGAGGCAGGTGACGCATACGCCACGCGGTTTCGCCCTCCTCGCTCGGCTCGTCATCACTGGCAGCGCTGCTTGTGCTGGAAGACGCACCGGTAGGGGCCATCTCGACGCGACTCGAGTCCGGCTGCGCCATTGCGCTGCTGAAACCGGCCAACTGCGTCATCTGGGGTTCCGGCTCTTCGATAACCGCGGGCGTCAGCACGGGCGTCTTGCGCGCCCGTGCCAGCTGGATTTCAGGAATGGAGATCTTCGACGTGGTCAGCTGGACGGTGCGCCCGCGCGATTTGAAGTAACCGCGGGAGTGCACGCTCAGGATGTATGGACCGAACGGAAGCTCGCGCAGCGAGTACCGGCCGTCGCGATCGGTCGATGCGGCGGCGGTCGTTCTGCCGACCACCGATACCATCGCACCAACGACCGGGCTACCGTTGTCGTCGAGCACCCGGCCTTCGATGTTGCCGGCCGGAAACGAATTGCGACTCGATTTCGCCTCTTTCGGGGTCTGGGCGTACAGAGCTGTAGCTCCAATTACGAGACCCGCAATTGCCGCCGCAGGGATCCATCGGGTCATCAACCCACCACCCTACCAACGCCGGCCAAGGCCGATTCCAAATTACCTGCTCAGTCCGTTACCGTGAAATTCACATTACGCGTCACTGACTGACTGTTCGTCTTGTCGGTGACCTTGATTTCCATCCGATATTCACCGGGCGCGATTGCTCCCTTGACCGGAATACCCTGGCCCACGAACACCTGGTGCCCGGCCTTCACGTCGAACTGGCCAGGCAAGGTCGTCGCATTGAACGCCTGCGTGGCGAGCTTTGTAAAAGGCTTCTCTTCATTGGCTCGGTAAAAGAGGTAATCGACGTCCAGGTCCGGCTTGCCGGTACTGGCCACTCCTTCATTGTAGATGAAAAACACAAACATGAGCTCGCCAGATTGCGGAATCGGTTTGCCGAACGACGGCGCGACCTGATAGCCGGAAAACGTAAACGGCTGTTCGAGTTGCTGCTGGGCGGTCAACTGCTCGGGCGCGGGGTTCAGGGCAGTTGCCATAATGACACTGCTCGTCGTCAGCGCCTTGTTCAGGTCGGGAATCGACAGATCCTGGGTCAGCATTGCCGTTTTGGGCAGTACTTTGCGGTCGCGGCCCTGCTTCTCCCGCAGGGCGAGCGTAATGGTGTACTCGCCCGCTGGCAACTGCAAGGCACGGGGCACGACAGTGACGTCGCCAGATGCGGTCATGTTCTTCTCGGTGAGGAAGTACACGTCCGCAAAGGGCCAGTTCGCATCGATGCCCTTGCCCGCAGGGGCCGGCGCGCCTTTCTGCGCGACGCGCACGTACATCGCAACGGGAAACGACGTGAACTTGCCGCCACTGACCTCGACGACGTACGGCAGGTACACGTTTTCATTCGATTTCAGATAGTGGCTCTGGAATGTCAGTTTCAGGTCGGCCGGCACCGGCTGTTTGCCTGCCGCCACCTGGTCGACGAAGTCGCTCAGAGCGATGTAGTCTTTGCGCTCGTCACCGCTGAGCTTTCTCTGCTGGTCCTGGGCCGGGGGCTTCTCCTGCGCCAGGGCCGACACGGACAACGAGAGGGCGAGCATCAAGAGGCCGGCAACAGAGGACACGCGACGGAAAATCATTCGAAATCTCCTGTAATTTCAACTAAAGACACCATTACGCGTAAGTTTACGATGATAGGACGGGGCCCCAAAACAAGTCAATCCGGTTGCTTCGGAACCCGTTCTGATCAAGGGTTTTAGGCCGTGGTTGACGATGCGCTGGTCATCTTGCTGGCGGGAGGCGCGGGGGAGCGTTTGTACCCCCTGACGAGGGATCGCGCCAAGCCGGCCGTCTTTTTCGGCGGTCCGTACCGCATCATCGACTTTACGCTCAGCAACTGCATCAACTCGGGACTGCGGCGCATCTTCATCGCCACGCAGTACAAATCGCTGTCGCTGAACCGCCACATTCGAATGGGTTGGAGCATCATCTCGGAAGAGCTTGGCGAATTCGTCGAAATTCTCCCCCCTCAGAAGCGCGTCAGCGAGCACTGGTATCAAGGAACGGCCGACGCGGTCTACCAGAACCTCTATTCAATCGTGCAGGAGACCCCTCATCACGTCATCGTGCTGTCGGGCGATCACGTGTACAAGATGGACTACGCCAGGATGCTGCGCTTCCACAAGGATCGCGGCGCGGCGGTCACGCTCGCCGCCATCGAGATCCCCATCCAGGAAACCTACCGGTTCGGCGTGCTGTCGGTGGACGAGCAGGACAGGGTGACCGGGTTCATCGAGAAATCCAAGAACGCCCCGTCGATTCCCGGTTCGCCCGACCTGGCGCTCGGCTCGATGGGCATCTACGTTTTCGATACCGACGTCCTGCTGAAAGCCCTCGAAGCCGACGCGGCGACCGCGTCGAGCCACGACTTCGGCAAGGACATCATTCCGGCGCTCATCACCGAGCTTCCGACCTACGCGTACCGTTTCTACGACGAGAACAAGAAAGCGTCGAAGTACTGGCGCGACATCGGCACGCTCGACGCGTTCTATGATGCCAACATGGATCTGTGCGGCGTCGACCCCGAGTTCAATCTGTACGACCCTGAATGGCCGATGCGGACCTATCAACCGCAGGCGCCGCCTGCAAAGTTCGTGTTCGCCGAACAAGGGCGGCGCTCCGGCACGGCGCTCGACTCGGTCATCTCGCCCGGCTGCATCATCTCTGGCAGCCAGGTCGTCGGCAGCGTCCTGTGCCCGAACGTCCGCGTGCACAGCTACGGCATCATCGAGCAGTCGATGCTGATGCCCGGTGTCAGGGTCGGGCGTCACGCGAAAATTCGCCGCGCCATCATCGACCGTGACGTGCTCATTCCTCGCGGCGCGGTCATTGGCTACAACCCAGAGGAAGATCGCAAGCGCCACACTGTCACCGACCTCGGCGTGGTCGTGGTCACCGAAGACGACGATCCGCTGGTCGAGCCCATCAGCGAGGAAGCGCTCCGCACTGAAGCCGAAGACGACGGGAGATAAACGTGAAAATTGCACGCGTGCAAGGCAGAGAAATTCTGGATTCTCGTGGAAATCCGACCGTCGAGGTCGACGTCACGCTCGCAAGCGGGGCGTTCGGGCGCGCGGCCGTGCCCTCGGGCGCGTCCACGGGCGAACGCGAAGCGCTCGAGCTGCGCGACGGCGACAAGACGCGCTACCTCGGCAAGGGTGTGCTGAAGGCCGTGGCGAACATCAACGGCGAGCTCGCCAAAGCGGTGATCGGCTCCGAGCTGGATCAGCGGTCGCTCGACAGGAGGATGATCGAGCTCGACGGCACGCCGACCAAAAGTCGGCTCGGCGCGAACGCGCTGCTGGGCATCTCGATGGCCGCCGCCCATGCCGCCGCCGCCGAAGCCAAAAAGCCCCTGTACGCGCACCTCGCCGAGGGCGGCGGCGAGCGCCTGTTGCCGGTGCCGATGATGAACATCCTCAACGGCGGCGCGCACGCCGACTCCAACGTCGACGTGCAGGAGTTCATGGTGATGCCGGTGGGCGCCCCGACGTTCGCCGAGGCGGTGCGAACCGGCGCCGAGATCTTCCACTCGCTGCGGTCGTCTCTGAAGAAGCGCGGCCTTGCGACCGGTGTCGGCGACGAGGGCGGGTTCGCGCCCAGCCTGAAGTCGAACCGCGAAGCGCTGGAGCTCGTGCTGGAAGCCGTCGCGAATGCGGGATTCAAGGCAGGCGGCGACGTCTTTCTCGCGCTCGACGTCGCGTCGAGCGAGTTCTGGGACAACGGCCGCTACGTGTTCAAGAAGTCAGGAGAGAAGACGCGCAGCATCGAAGAGATGGTCGCAATGCTCGCGGAATGGGCGCGCGACTATCCGATCATTTCCATCGAAGATGGCGTCGCCGAAAACGACTGGACGGGGTGGAAGCTGCTGACGAAGGAACTGGGCGAGAAAGTGCAGCTCGTCGGCGACGACCTGTTCGTCACCAACCCGGCGATCCTCAAACGCGGCATCGAGGAAAATGTGGCCAACGCGCTGCTCGTCAAGGTGAACCAGATCGGCACGATGACCGAAACGCTCGAGGCCATGGCCATGGCCCGGGGCGCCGGTTACGGCAACATCGTGTCTCACCGTTCCGGAGAGACCGAAGACGTGACGATCGCCGACCTCGCCGTCGCGACCAACGCCGGTCAGATCAAAACCGGCTCGGCAAGCCGGACCGATCGCGTCGCGAAGTACAACCAGTTGCTGCGTATCGAAGAGGCGCTGGGGAAGAACGGCCGCTATGCCGGCCGCAAGGCTATCAGGCAGCTCGCGACTCGATCATGAGCCGCTCGACAAACAAGGGTCCTCTCGTTCTCCTCGTCCTGGACGGCTGGGGGCTTCGCGAAGAACGCGAAGGCAACGCCATCAAGCTGGCCCGCACGCCGGCCTATTCGGAACTGCTCGATCGGTACCCGCATTCATCGCTTCAGGCGTCGGGCGAAGAGGTGGGCCTGCCATCGGGACAGATGGGCAACTCTGAAGTCGGCCACATCACCATGGGCGCCGGCCGGGTCGTCTATCAGGACCTGACGCGAATCGACAAGAGCGTTCGCGACGGCGACTTCTTCGAAAAGCCCGCGCTGGTCGAGGCGATAGCCCGGTGCAAGGACGGGAAGCGCGCGCTGCACCTCATCGGTCTGGTGTCGCCGAACGGCATTCACAGCCACACCAGACATCTCAACGCGCTTGTCGAAATGGCGGCACGTCAGCGCATCGAGCGTCTGTTCGTGCAGGCATTCACCGACGGCCGCGACACATCGCCCGTGGGCGGCGCCGGGTTCGTCGGCGAGCTCGAGCGTGTGATGAAGGACGCCGGAGTGGGTCGCGTGGCATCCGTGGGCGGCCGCTACTACGGCATGGATCGCGACAACCGCTGGGAGCGCACGAAAAAATCCTACGACGCGATCGTCGGCGCCCCATCGCCGCAGACGCAATCGGCCGTCGAGTTCATTCAGAAGTCGTACGAGGCCGGCGTCACCGACGAGTTCGTCATACCTGGAACCGTCGTCGGTCCGTCAGGCCAGCCGATCGGCCCGGTGCGGGATGGCGACGTCGTGATCTTCTTCAACTTCAGATCCGATCGCGCCCGGCAGATGACGAGAGCCCTCATGTTCGAGAACTTCGACGGGTTCGAACGCAATCCGTATCCGAAGTCCCTGGCCATGACGACCATGACGCAGTACGATCGGACGTTCACCTTCCCGGTCCTGTTTCCGCCGCAATCACTCACGCAGTCGTTCGCCGAAGTCATGGCCGAACACGCGCTCGTGAACCTTCGCCTGGCGGAGACGGAGAAGTATCCGCACGTGAGCTACTTCTTCAACTGCGGGATCGAAAAGCCCTACCCGGGTGAAGACCGCATCCTGGTGCCGTCGCCCAAGGTGGCGACCTACGACCTGCAGCCCGAAATGAGCGCCAAGGGCATCACCGACAACCTGGTGAACGACGTCGAAGGCCACAAGCACGACGTCATCATCTGCAACTTCGCCAACGCCGACATGGTGGGGCACACGGGCAAACTCGACGCCGCGATCAAGGCCGTGGAAACCATCGACCAGTGCCTGACGCGCATCGTCAAAGCCGTGCGCGATGCTGGAGGCATCCTCATCGTGACCGCGGATCACGGCAATGCCGAGGAGATGTGGAACACGAAGCTGAACGAACCGCACACGGCACACACCTGCAATCCGGTGCCGGTGATCGTCGTCCAGGACCTGAAAGGCATGCGCCTGCGCGAAGGCGGATCGCTCCAGGACATCGCGCCGACGATGCTCGGAATTCTGGGCGTGAGCGAGCCGAAGGAAATGACCGGACGGGACTTACGAATACTTTGAAAAGGAAAATGGAAGACGGAAAATGGAATAGAACTCTCTTCCTTCTTCCGTCTTCCTTCTTCCTTATTCGACTTCTTCCTTCTTCGCCTCGTCGGCGGCTATCCTCAGCGAGCGCAGGAATCGGCGATCGTTTGCCGTCATGTCGAACGCCCGGCGCGCTGCCACTACCTTGGCTGGAGTCGGCACCTTGACCATCGCGCCGCCTTTGTCCGTGGTAGTCGTGCGGTTGACGAACCCGACAACCGCTTCGAGCGTGACTTTCATTTCAAAGCCTGCGGCACGTGCCTTTTCACGACACGCCTCGACCTGAGGATCATCTGCAACGGCAGCAGCAATGGCATCGGCAAGCTCGCGAGCCAGCCGGTTAACGACGTCGTCCATTGTGTGATCCTCCTTTACCGGGGCGCGGCGCCCCTATACCCTTGTGTTGCCAGGCGGACCTATCGCAATCGGGCCTCTACTTACACCATGAGCACGACAGGATGTCTGTCCACCGGACTTGTCATGTGTAAAGAATATCGGTCTCGGGAAACCGTAAATGTAGGACGCGGTTCATTGTAGGACCGTGATTCCGTACTGTCAAGAACGATAGAATTCCNGTACGGCGTTATATGGTTGATTCTCCACACGTTCCGGCCGCGCCACCNCACNGGGATCCCGACAGGGACCTCGGCAGTCCGGGTGAATTTCCGTTCACCAGGGGTATCCAGCCGACGATGTACCGGGGCCGGCTCTGGACGATGCGGCAGTACGCCGGCTTCGGGACGGCCAGCGAGTCGAATCAGCGGTACCGGCATCTGCTGGCGAACGGCGTGACGGGGCTGAGCGTGGCCTTCGACCTGCCGACCCAGATGGGCTACGACTCGGACCATCTCCTCGCCGCCGGCGAAGTCGGGCGTGTTGGCGTGGCCATCGACTCGCTCGACGACATGGCCGCGCTCTTCGATGGCATTCCGCTGGATCGCGTGTCGACGTCAATGACGATCAATTCGACGGCCATCATCCTGCTGGCCCTGTATGTCGCGGTCGCCCAACGCCACGGCATCGCTCGTTCGAAGCTGTCGGGCACGGTGCAGAACGACATGCTGAAGGAGTATCTGGCCCGCGGCACCTATATCTATCCCCCGCTGGCGTCGCTTCGGCTCGTGACCGACATCTTCGCGTTCTGCGAGCGCGAGCTGCCGCAATGGAACGCGATTTCGGTGAGCGGCTA
>Ga0065707_10082420_pt1 | contig 15399 bp, 9 predicted proteins | sample SwiRhicommuniRL3_FD_59094 | JGI IMG/M metagenome (GOLD analysis project Ga0065707, IMG submission 59094) | Switchgrass rhizosphere bacterial communities from Rose Lake, Michigan, USA - RL3 v2 (version 2) | ecosystem: Host-associated > Plants > Roots > Rhizosphere > Soil | place: East Lansing, MI...
GTCGCCTTCGCCATGATGGCGCTGGTCACGCTTCCTGCCCAGGTCGCCGTCAAGCCGCTCGCCGCGCGTGGCGTCGTTCTCAGCGGCATTACAGGAACTATCTGGAAAGGCTCGGCGCAAGTCGTGCAGTCTGGGCAGGTCAATGTGGGCGCGCTGCAATGGGAGCTGCATCCTCTCGCGCTGCTATCGGGTAAAGCCGTTGCCGATGTGAAAGTCACGCGGCCCGATGGCTTCGTGCAGACCAAGGTAAGTGCCGCGCCTTCGGGTCGGCTCAGCTTCGAAAACCTGAGTGCGTCGCTACCGCTGTCTTCGTTGCCGCCAGCCGTATCGTACGGATGGAAAGGCAGCGCCGAGATCAAGTTGTCGTCGCTGGTGATCGTGGACAAGTGGCCTGCCAGCGCCGTGGGTACCGTGGAAGTACGCGACCTGCTCGGCCCTCCGCGCCAGCCTGCGCCGATGGGCGGCTACAAACTCACTTTCCCTGAAGCGGCTCCGCCTGGCGTCGTCGCCGGTGCACTCACCGATCTCAGCGGACCGTTGCGGGTCGAGGGCACGCTCGAACTCAAAGCAGCGGATCACAGCTACCTGATCAACGGACTGGTCGCGCCGCGAGCCGATGCCTCGCCGCAGTTGGTGAATGGCCTGCAGTTCCTCGGCCCGCCGGACGCTCAGGGGAGACGGCCGATCTCGTTTTCTGGGACCATGTAGCTGACGAAGATTCTCTCGCAGAGTTCGCGGAGCTCGCAGAGAAAAATAACGCCAGAATCGGATTCCGGCTTTCCCGTCCATCCTTTTTTTTGCCCCGGAACGGTGGCTGCTTAACCTATTTCATTTCTCTGCGAGCTGCGCGTGCTCAGCGAGAAAAATCTTCCTGCGCTTGCACCGGCTACTAACGCACGAAGCCTATTTACCGCACTTCGCGCCACGCCTGCAGCAGCGGGAAATACAGCGCCGCCTGCACCGACTCTCCTGGATTCAACGCCCGCATCAGCTGCGTATAGCGGCTGAGCTGCGGACGATAGCGTTCGACTTCTTCGTCGAGGAAGCGCTCCAGGCCGCCGCCTTCGTGCGAGCTGGTCTTGAAGTCGACGATCCAGCGCGTGCCGTCCGCCGCTACGAAAGTGCGATCGATCACGATGCTGACGATGCGTGTGTCGACGATACCGCTCAGCGACAACTCCGACTCGATAGCGGTGAGCGGTTCCTCCAGTCCCATCAGCCAGCGGCCCCGTGGATCGGCGAGCGTCGACTCGATGGCTCGAATCACACGCAAGACCGCAGCGTCGCACCGATCGCCCGGTACGCCGAGTTCCGCCAATTCGATACCTAAGCGTCGCTGCGATCGATGCAACAGGCTCATCGCCGCATGCGGATCGCCACGCCGCGACATGCGATCGAGTTCGCGATGGACCAGCGTACCGATGTGCCGGCTGGTTTCGCTCACCCAATCGAACGGCGGTGGATTGATGAAGACGGGAGGGTCGCGCGAGGGCCGCGGATCGTCGGAAACCTGCGGTTGCCAATCGAGCGGCAAGCGCCGCAACAGCAGCGTCGGGCCGCTGTCGGTGAAGCGCAGCGGCAATTGTTTGCGTGACAGCAGCGCTGTTTGATACTGCGGCATCACTTCGCTCCACAGCATGGCGAGCATGGAGCCGCGACGCGGACGTTTCAGCTCCGGATCGCCGCCGCCCTCCTTTACATCGGCAGCGCCTAGCAGATGCAGTTCGCGTTTCGCTCGCGTGGCCGCGACGTACAGCAAGCGTCCGCGTTCGTGTTGACTGCGTTGCTCCTCCAGCAGCCCGATCCAGTCATACGTCGGCCCGTGTTCCGCACCCTGCGCTTTCATGGGCGCCAGCACGATGCCGCCGTTTGCTCCAGCGATGCGAGTCCAACGCAACAGCGATGCAGCTTCGCGCCGCACGCCGCGATGCAATGTGGGCAAGATGACGGCATCGAATTCGAGGCCTTTCGCCTTGTGAATGGTCATCACATCGACACGTGCCGCTTCGTCCGCGCGCGGTGTCGCAAACAATTTATCCAGTTTCGCTTCCAGCCTGGCGACGTCTTCGATGTCACCGCCTTGTTCGATATCGGATAGCCGCGCGAAATAACTCTGCGCGTCCTCGAGGTCCTGCGGAGTCGTCAGCGTGGCCGCGCCGTTGAGCGAATTCCAGGTACGCTCGACCCAGTCGCGCAAGCGATGACGTCCTTTCTCCGCGAGCGCCGCCCGCAATACCGCTGACGTTCGCTGCAATCGGATGCGGCCTTCCTCGGCAGTCACTTCGGCGCAGCCGTTCTCCAGCAACTGTGCGATCGTTGCGTCCGGTGACGAGTAGCAGAGCTGATGCAGATCCTGCAGCGTCGCTCCACACCACGGCGCTCGTAGCACGGCGAGCCATGCAGTCCGATCGCCCAGATGCACCAGTGCGCGAGTCAACGCAATCAAGTCCTGGACCACGGGACGTTCGTGCAGCGGCTCGATCTCGACAGCGCGAAAAGCAATGCCGGCGCGATGCAATGAAACACCGATGTTGCCGACGTGACTGCGTGCACTGACCAGCACTGCGATGCTGGCTTTCGCATCCGTACGCAATATCTGCTTGACGATCTTGACGACTTGCTGCGCTTCTTCCCGTTCGTCGCGGGAGAAGGCTGTGTGAATCGTCACCCCGCGAGGTTGATCCGGCCTCGCTGCCACACTCGCGCTGTAACGCACAGCTCCCAACTCGGCGTCGTCACGCGGCGCGAGCACCGAAGGAAAGATCCGATTGACCCAGTCGATGATGCGGGCGCTGGAACGAAAGTTCGCCGTGAGCCGCAGCGGCGTCAGTCGAACGTTGCGCAGCCCTTCATGCTGCAACTGCAGGAACAATCCGACTTCGGCCTGGCGGAAGCGATAGATGGACTGCATCGGGTCGCCGACGCAGAACAGCGTGCGTCCATCGCCAGGCTCCCATCCTGCCGTGAGTCGCTCCAGCAGGTCGAGTTGCGCGAACGAAGTGTCCTGGAACTCGTCGATGAGCACGTGGCGCAATCGATAGTCGAATGCGAGCGCCAGGTCCGTCGGCTCCTCCGGCGTACCTAGCGCCCGTAAAGCCCGTAGTGCCGCTTCGACGTAGTCAGCCTGGCCGCGTAACTGGAACACCACCTGCAGTTCGGCGACAGCGAGCGGCAGCACTTCGAGCAGCGCCTGCAGAATGTCCCACTGCGCATCCGTGTAGACGGCGCCGGGCAAGTCGAGCACGGCGAACAGATGATCGGTCGCGGTACGGTTCTCGCCCAACCATTGGATGGCTTCCTGCATGCGCGTCTTCGCCACGGGCTCGGTGGTCGGGAAGCCCTGCAGCTTGTTGATGCGCCGGTAGAGCTCGCCCTTCTGGCTGAAAAAAATGCCGATGACTGCCTTCCAGCCGGCGATGCAGTCGCTGCGTGCTCCCGGAACTTCGTCGCTGTCGAAGCAGGCGCGCAGTAGTTCGCGTCGCACTGCTGCCAGCGACGGTTCCTCCAGCAGATTGCCCGCCGCGAAACGCGCCAATTCCCACAAGCGCTCGCGGCGTTCCGTCGGAATCAATTCGCACAGTTGCACCAGGTGCCGGTCGACCACTCCAGCAAGCGTGCGTTCGAGAGTCTGTCGCAGATCGGCTGTACCGCGAGCGCGAACGATCTGGTGCAGCCATTGATCGCGCTTGCCGAGCAAGTCCCGCAACAGTCCGACCAGTCTGTCGAGGCGATTGCCCAGGTGCACGACGAGCTTTTCGAGTGCCTGGGCTTGCGGTGTCGAATCTCCGACATGGTCGAGCAAGCGTGCGCACGCCGCGTCATACAAGGCGCCCGGATCGTCGCTGGGTTCGAGCGGCGCACCGGTGCCGGAAATCACCGGCAGCCGTCGCGCCAAGGTCGAGTTGAGTGCATCGATCGTCTGGATCCGCAAGCGAGCCGGATGCTGCAACAGGTGCCAGTCGTGCATGACATCCATTTTGCGCACGGCGCTCGCCAGCTCCCAGGTTTGACGTGCATGTGCGGACGACGGCGGCGGCTGGGACGCATTCTCCAACGCCAATAGAATGCGATTGCGCATTTCCGCAGCAGCTTTGCGCGTGAAAGTAATCGCCAGTACCTGTTCGGGATGCTCGACCGTGGCGAGCAGCCGCAAGTAGCGTTGCGTCAGCAGCTCGGTTTTGCCTGAGCCAGCGGGCGCCTGCACGATGAACGATTGCGTCGCATCGAGCGCCTGCTGCCGGACGCGACGATCTTCCGCCATCGATTCCCTCGATTGCGGATTACTCATCGTCGGTTTCCGGCTCAGGTTGAGCGGCGGAACCCATTTCGTGCACGCGGCACAGCGTGCTCAAGTGACAGGTGCGGCATTCCTGCGGCAGCGGATCTACCGTGGCGGCACCGGCAACGTATTTCTCGGCGAGTGCAGTGAGGACGGTACGCCAGTGAGCAAGCAATGCCGGCCAGTCAGGTGGCATGCCGGCTCGCGGCGAATAGCTATCGACGCCAGCCGCGACCGCAGCGCCATCGCTCCAGCCTCGATACTCGACCGTTCCGGGAGCGGCGACGATGAACGCGAGCGCGGCTACGGAATCCGCATGCGCCAACGCATACAAAGGCAATTGCGGCCGGCGCGGCCTGCCTGGAACCGTATCTATCCATTGCCGCGGCTTGTGCGATTCACCCAGCTTGTAGTCGACCAGCAGCGCGCCGCCGTCCGCCAACCGATCGATGCGATCCGGCTTGAGCTTGATGAACAAGCCGCCGAGAGCGAAGCGTTCGCTGGTTTCCGCGCTGCTTACGTCGAACGGTGGCCGTTCGCGCTCGATGGCCATCAACTCCTGCACCTGTTGCACGATGGAGCGGACTTCCAGGTCGGCAAGTCGCGCTTCGACACGATTCGCAGGTTGCAACGTAGCTGCCGCTGCACGCGTCGCGATCCCGTGCAATAGAGACTCGAGCTGCACGTCGTCCATCTCCAGCAGCCGTTGCTGGCTTCCCAACTCGTGCCACAGAGTCTCGAGCACCTTGTGCAGCAAGTTGCCGCGTTCGCGGGGTTCGATCCCCCTGCTCACCACTTGCAACGGTTCGGCTCCGAGGCGCAATTGCGCCTGGGCTCGAAAGGCACAGCGCGATTGCAATTCAATCGTCATGCTGCCGCCACGAGCTGCCTGCGATTGCAGTCTTGGCGCGTAGTGATCTGCGAGCATCTGCGGCACGGGCCGTTGATCGAATAGCTTGCTGCCGAGCGATTGAGCCGGCGCTTGCTGCAACGAGTCGGCCGCACGCAGCTCGATGTCTATGAGCAACGGACTGGGCTGCAACTCGGCATCGTCGTCTCGATGCGGCCAGCTCAGCATGACTTCGGGCGCGCTGCCGATCAGCCGCTGCAGTTGCCTGCGACCCAACTCCAGCATGCCCCGGGCCGATGCTTCGGCAATGCCCGCAGCCCTCTGCACCTCGACCGGAATCAGCGGGTCCGGATTCGCGACCGCCGGCAGCTGCGAGGATTCCAGGCCGGCAACCCAGAGTGCATCGAACTGCATGCCCGCCACTGTGGTGGGATCGATGACCGTGACGGCGCCCGCTTCCGACTGCGCTTCGAACGATGTGTCCTGCGTGAGCTCTCGCAGCCGTTGCAACGCCGTGGATCCGGTAACCGGCCCAAGAATCGCATCGAGCGTGCCGAACCGCGCCAGCGTTTCCTGGAACTTCGTCACCGTCTGAAATTCCATGCTCGACGGAGTGCGTTCGCCGGGCCAGCCGACCGCCTGCAACACGCGAACCCAGCGTTCCGACCACATGCTCGGTGCGGCAGCCCCGGTCTCGGTGCGAGTCAATGCGGCGATCCTGCGTGCTGCCAGTTGCAGCTGTGTGCATTCCGTCATGCCAGCCCAGCGTTCGAAGCTCGACCAGTCCCATTGGCTGCGTTGTTCTTCTCGCAATCGGACATCGGCGAGCGCTCGCAGATGACGTTCGCTCTGCGCTGCGACTACGAATGGAGATCGCAGCAACCTGCCGACGAGCAAGCTATCCGCCGCTACATTGCCTAGTTGCAGCACCGCCAGCGCATCGGCAACGAGCGGATACGTGTCGAGAGATTCAGGAGCGGCGATGGTCACCGGCATCGTAGGATCCTTGATGCCGATGCGTCGTGCGGCCGGTGCGAATACGTCCTGGAAGACGCGTCGGACTTCGTGGCGCCGGTCCTGCAATGAATTGATGACGACGCCGACGCGGGCGACACCTGCGTCCACTTGCGCACGTGCCCATCGTGCCGCCAGTTCGAGTTCGTTGTCCCGGTCGCTTGCCATGATCTTGGCGACGCTGCGGGCCGGTCGATCGACGGCAGCTACGTCGACGCTTGCAAGCTTGCCGGCGCGTTGCCACAGATCGCTCAGGGCCTGCAATACAGGCGGCAGGATATCGAAGCCCGCGAGACAGACGCTGTCCGCCGGCACGAATCGCAATCGCAACGCCAGTTGTGCGAGCCGTGCTTCGTCGACGGCCTGCAACTCCTCGCAGCGACGTTCGAACTCGGCAATCCATTCGAGCATGGCCTGGGTTTCGACGCTGGTGCTCGATGCCAGCGAATCGATATCGATCGAGTACTCGTGCAAACGCTGCCAGCTTCGAGCAGCCATGCGTGCTGCATTGGACGGGTTCAGCAGTTGCTGGGCCAGTTCGCTGCGATGAACGACCTGGTCCCAGAGGATTCGAGACTGGGCAGCGTTGAGCAGTTGCTCCGGCACTGCGTCGTTCTGGCTCCGCAGTTCGAGCCATTGCTGTCGCAGCCAGGTGGACCATGGCAACACGCGCGGAGTCCGCCACACACTTTTTCCCGACGCCTGGATGCTCTGCGCGAAACTCATGCGCAGCGCGTAAGCGAGCCGCCGACTGGCGGTGAGTACAGTGACGCCTGACTCGAGCAGTGAATACAGTGTGCGGGTCATCCGTGGAAAAGACAGGGAATGGGGCCTGGGGCCACGGGCCTGGGCAGGATGCGAATCTTAGCCGATTCTCATCCGTTCCTGCCCAGGCCCGTAGTCCCGGGCCCTCGCGGAGCATTGCTACTTTTGTACGACTCTCAGATCCGGCGGCGCGGGACGCGACACCAGTGCGGAACCGGAAGCGTAGCTGTCCAGCAGTTCTTCCATGCGGCGGAAAACGTCGACGATGACTTCGGGGCGCGGCAGATTGGTGATGCGGAAATGCGTTTTGTACGACGCATTGAAGCTGGTGCCCGGAGCCAGCAGCACATGTTTGTATTCGAGCAGGTCCATGGCGAATTTCTGGTCGTCGAAGTCGGGCAAGGCGTCTTTGCGTACGCCGACGAAGGCATAGATGGCGCCACGCGGCGCACGTACTTCGAGGTATTTGCTCCGCGACACGCCGTCCAGGATCGCCTGGCGCGATTGATACAGCCGGCCGCCCGGACTGGTGAGTTCGCGAATGCTTTGATATCCGCCGAGCGCCGTCTGCACCGCCCATTGGCCCGGAACGTTGCTGCACAGTCGCAGCGACGAGAGCTTGTCGAGCGCACTCAGGTAGTCGCGCGCTCCTTCGAGTTCTCCCGAGAACGAAACCCAGCCCACGCGATAACCGCAGGCGCGATACACCTTCGACAGTCCGGACATGGTGGCGCACAGCGTGCTGTTGACCAGCGTCGCCATCGGCACGAACTGGGCGTCTTCGTACAGGATCTGATCGTAGATTTCGTCGCAGAACACCACGAGCTGGTGCTTCTCCGCGAGCCGTGCAATCGCTTCCAGCGTCTTGCGTGAATACACCGCCCCGGTGGGATTGTTCGGATTGATGACGACGATGGCGCGGGTGCGAGGTGTGATCAGCGCTTCGATGTCCTTGGCGTCGGGCTCGAAGCCGTTCTCGATACGGCACGGATAGTGAACCGCTGTGCCGCCATTGAGATTCACGGCGGCGGTCCACAGCGGATAGTCGGGAGTAGGCACCAGCACTTCGTCGTCCGTACACAGGAGCGCTCGCAGCACCAGGTCGATCAGCTCGCTGACGCCGTTGCCCATGAATACTTCATCGGCGCTCACGCCGCGCACACCGCGGCTCTGCTGCTGCATCACCACTGCTTCGCGAGCGGGGAAAATGCCTTTCTGGTGGCAGTACGCTTCGCTGGCCTTCAGGTTCTCGATCATGGCCAGGCGCATGGTTTCCGGCGTGCGAAAACCGAAGACACCGGGATTGCCTATGTTCAGCGGGATGATTTCGTATCCCAGCCGTTCCATTTCATTGGCGCGCCGCGCCAGGTCGCCGCGAATCTCGTAGCGGACATTGGCGAGGCCGGAACTCGGATGGATGGTGCGCATGGTTTTGCTGGCCACTGATTTGGGACACGCTACTGCTGGAACTGGCCGGAAACGATAACAGAACCGGAGGACTTCGTACCCGCTACAGCTGCCCGAGAGGTGGACAGCACAGTCGCGAGGCGCCGCGCCTCAATGCTCCATCAACAACGACCCGAAGCCCTCGATCCGGTCGTCGATTCCGCAGCTGCGCAGCGCCATCCAATAAGTACAGGTGTTGACGGCGAGTACGGGTTTGCCGAGCCAGCTCTCCGCTTCGGCGGCCACCCGCGCAAAGGCCAGGTTGGTGCCGACCTGCAGGATCAGTTCGACGCTCGGATCGTCGACTTCGCGAACCGCTCGGCGCAGCCGTTCCGGCGACTCGTGCGCCATCAGCAAGGGGCTGTTGCACTTGAGGCCGAGCAGATTGACCACTTCGAAGCCGCTGTCGGCGAACGACCGGCGCACCTGTGCATCGCCCGAAGGCATGTAGGGCGTGATCAGGCTGATCCGGCGAACGCCGCCATAGCGCTGCATCGCCGCCTGGCAGGCATGTGCGCCCAGGATGACCTTGAGATGGACACGCGACTCCAGGTGAGCCTGCAGCGCCGCCGAATCCAGCACGCCGTCCCAGAACGTCTCGGCCGTCATGGCCAGGATGATTGCGGCGGGCGAACATGCAGCCACGGTATCGAGCGCGCCTTCGATGGAAGTGCGGATGCCGCTCATCATGTTCGCGAACTCGGCTTCGCTGTCGACCGGGGTATCGGGAATCAGGACGCGGGCCATCTGGTTGGAGATGCCGCGCGGACGCATCTCATCGCATTCGGGCTGCACCACCGTGTTGGTCGCGGGAGCGATCAGTCCGAGCTTCAGGCGCGATCCCAATGAATCCGGCATAGACACCGCCCAGGTAACGATTCGCTTTAGTTTACGGAAGCTTGCGGGGGAGGTGGTGTGCGCCGGTTCCGATCCACGGAATTCTTCCGGTCGATCAAGGAGTAAGGTCCCTCCCGCGCCCCTCGCCCACCGCTCGGGTTCCGTTGACTCCCGGGCCCCGTTCCAGTACGGTGCCCGGCCGCTGCCCGGGGTGCCGTATGCGACCGCATCCGAGCCCTGTGCGCCTGCATTTCCCTGAAAACTTAGCGGAGCCCTTGTGAGCAAGATTCTGGTTGGCCTCAAGCGCGTGGTGGACTACAACGTCCGCGTGCGCGTCAAGCCCGACGGTACGGGTGTCGTGACCGACGGCGTGAAGATGAGCATCAATCCGTTCGACGAGATTGCGCTCGAAGAAGCGTTGCGTATCAAGGAAAAAGGGGGCGCGACGGAAGTGATCGTGGTCAGCATCGGTCCCGCCGATACTCAGCAGCAGCTGCGCACCGGCCTGGCGATGGGTGCGGATCGCGCGATTCTCGTGCAGGCCGATGCGGCGGTGGAACCGCTGACCGCAGCCAAGATCTTCCTCAAGCTGATCGAGAAAGAGTCGCCGCAGATCGTGCTGCTGGGCAAACAAGGGATCGATGACGACAACAGCCAGACCGGCCAGATGCTGGCGGCGCTGTGGCAGCGTCCGCAGGCGACCTTCGCCTCGAAGGTCGAACTCGAGGGTGGCAAAGCCAAGGTCACGCGCGAAGTCGATGCGGGCCTGGAGACCATCGAAGTGGATCTGCCCGCCGTGTTCACCACCGACCTGCGCCTGAACGAGCCGCGCTACGTGAAGTTGCCCGACATCATGAAGGCGAAGAAAAAGCCGCTGGATACCATGGCCCTGGCTTCGCTGGGCATCGACACCGCGCCGCAGTTCAAGTCGGTCAAGTTCGAGGCGCCGGCTACGCGCCAGAAAGGCATCATGGTCAAGGACGTCGGCGAACTGGTGGCAGCGCTCAAGCAGAAGGGGTTGGTGTGATGACGAAGATACTGATCGTTGCCGAACACTCGGGCGGCAAACTCAATGCGGCGACCGCCAAGTGCGTGACCTGCGCCAGCTCGATTCCCGGTGCTGAAATCGATATCGCGGTGTTCGCTGCCAACGCAGGCGACATTGCCACGCAGGCTGCTGCGCTTGCGGGTGTGAAGAAGGTTCTGAAGATCGAGAATCCTGCGAATGCCGAGCCGCTCGCGGCCGTGCTGGCGCCGCAAGTGGTTGCCATCGCGGCCAACTACACGCACGTGTTCGGTCCGTCGACCACGTACGGCAAGGACCTCATGCCGCGCGTCGCTGCATTGCTTGGTGTCGGCCAGCTGAGCGACATCATGGCAGTGGAATCGGCGTACAAATTCCGCCGGCCCATCTACGCAGGCAACGCCATCCTTACCGTCGAAGCGCCGCAGGATAAGAAACTGGTGGCGACGGTTCGTGCCGCATCGTTCCAGGCAGCGGCGACCGGCGGCAGCGCGGCGATCGAGTCCGCCACCGTCAACGCCGAGTTGCCGACGCATACGCGGTTCGTTACCCGTTCCGCTGCGGCGACCGGTCGTCCGGACCTGCAGACGGCGCCTCGCGTCGTGTCGGGCGGCCGCGCATTGGGCAGCGCCGACAACTTCAAGATCATTTTCAGCCTCGCCGACAAGCTCAAGGCGGGCGTGGGTGCATCGCGTGCCGCGGTCGACTCAGGCTATGCGGCGAACGAGTTGCAGGTGGGACAGACGGGCAAGATCATCTCCCCCGAGCTGTATGTGGCGGTCGGTATTTCCGGCGCCATTCAGCATCTCACCGGCATCAAGGACGCACGCACCATCGTGGCGATCAACAAGGATTCCGAGGCGCCGATCTTCGAAGTGGCCGACATCGGCCTGGTCGGGGATCTGTTCACGGTGCTGCCGGAGCTGGAGAAAGCGCTCGGCTGAGTGGCGTTGACTTCCTCCCCCGGCGGACCGGGGGAGGGAGTCTAAATCACAGCTGTCCCAGCACGTACTCCGCGCTCGACACTTTGAATTCGCCCTTCGCTTCGACGTTCACTTGCTTGACTACGCCGTTGTCGACCAGCAATGCGAAGCGCTGGCCGCGCAGGCCCATGCCGAATCCGGACGCATCGAAGTCGAGCCCGAGCGCCTTGGTGTAGTCGCCATTGCCGTCGGCGAGCATTTCCACTTTGCCGTCGGTGCTCTGCGATTTACACCACGCCTTCATCACGAACGCGTCGTTGACGGCGATGCAAGCGATCGTGTCGACGCCCTTGGCGCGCAGGTCGCTGGCCTTTTCCACGAATCCGGGCAGGTGCTTCGCGTCGCAGGTGGGAGTGAAAGCGCCCGGTACCGAGAACAGCACGACTTTCTTGCCCTTGAAAAAGTCCTCGGCGCTGATCTTCTGCGGTCCGTCCTTCGTCACCTGGGTGAACGAGCCCGCAGGCATGCGATCTCCAACCTTGATGGTCATGCGCAATTCCTCTTTGGATATGAGAGTTGAGATATGAACGAGCAGCCTGCTAGCGTACTCCGCTGGGCAGGCCGCGTCACAGAATGTCAGCTGGCGCCGCGTGCAGCGGCTGCAATCAAAGCGGCCTTAGCAGCGATGCAAACGTCGAGTTCCCCGTCAGGATCAAGTCGACGATGGCTCGACCGCACAGCGCGCCGACGATGTTGCCGGTGCCATTGTAGCCGCCCAGCGCCCAGATACCGGGGCGGATTTCGCCGAGAATCGGAATACCGTCGGGTGTATAGCCGACCGATGCGGCCCAGCGATGAGTGATTGGCGCAGTAACGCCCAGCCGTTCACGCAATTGCCGCTCGAGGCGAGCCTGGATGCTGTCACTGACAGTGGTCTGCGTCGTCCACTCCGCTTCGATCTCCGTATCGCGAAACCCACCCAGCACCACTCGGCCGTCCGTGGTCTGCTGCCAGTAGTCGTAACCGTAGCGGGCGTACACCGGCCGTGGAAAATTTACTTCGCGTGTCGGCGCAGTACCTAGCATCTGTAGTCGTGCAGTACGAACGCGGCCCTGCAATTCGGGCAGAACCTGGTCCAGCTTGCCGTCGATGGCTACGACGATGTGATTGGCGAAGATGCGGCCGTGCGGCGTCTCCACGCTGCATTGATCTATGGCGACAGCCGGCGTGTCTTCGTACAGTGTGGCTCCACGCTCGATCGAAGCCTTGGCCAGCGAACGGCAGCGCGATAGCGGATTGAAAGCTCCATCGGTGGGAATCAACAGGCCCCGCCCTTCGGGTCCATCGTATCGCTGCGCCGCCAGGCCATCGGCGTGCAGCGCCGCAAGCTGCTGTTCGCAATCGGCGAACTCTTCCTGATCGACGGCGATTCTCAGCGATCCCAGCCGACGCACTTGCGCCGCTTCGATCCGTGCGATGCGATCGATCTCCGCAATGGTCAATTCATAGAGTGCGGCAGCACGGGGCCGGCCCAGCAGAGCAACCATCTCATGGTGAAAGCGTGCGAGGCCCGCCAGCAGAAATCCGCCGTTACGTCCGGCCGCACCGGCGGCAATGCTGCCCGCATCGATGCCGACCACGTCGACTGAATGGTCGAGCAGAGATTCGATCGCAGTCAGGCCGCTGCCGCCCAAGCCGACGACGCAGACATCGGCGCGAACATCCTGTTGCAGGCGAGGCAAAGAAGACCACCGGCCATCGTCCCAGGACGGGCCGGGGTCCTCACCGATCGACATGGTGCAACTGGGCGCTCACCGATTGTCAGCCATGGATGCTGCCAGTTACGAGTCGACTAAAGCAGCCGCAACGCTCCGCGAGCGCCGAGGATGTGCGATCGCATGAGAGCGGCACTCCAGTCGGGATCGTGAGCTTCGAGGGCACGGACGATTTCCAGGTGATGCGAGGCGCTGCGGATCAGGTCCTCGTCCTCGTAGCTCCTGAAGGTTTTCATCATCAGCGGCGCTTCGATCAACGACGCCAATGCGCCGCCCAGTCGCGTGCTGCCGGCGAACTCGTGAATGCGCCGATGGAACTGGCTGTTCAGGTCCCCGATGCGTTCCAGGTAGCCCTCGGTCTTGCTCAGCGTTTCGTGATATTGGTCTTCAGCAAGCTGGCGTAACTCACTGATACCAGTCGGAGTCATGCGGCGCGCCGCCCTGGCCGCTCCGTACGATTCGAGCAAGGCCCGCAGCTCGAACACATCTTCCTGGTCCTCGCTGGTCCATTCCGTGACGACGGCTCCCTGGTGGGGAATGAACTCGAGGAGTCCTTCTGCATGCAACTTGCGAAGCGCTTCGCGAACCGGCGTGCGGCTGACCCCTGCCGCTGCGGCTACTTCCTGCTCGGTAATGCGGGAAGAAGCCGGATAAACACCGCGTACGATGCGCTCTCGGACGGTTTGATATGCCTTGTCCACTGCTCTGGCCATGATGTTCCCTTCTGTATTTTTTGGAGGGCATGTATGCCCGATGGACGCAGTGTATAGCCGGCTCCCGCTGGAATGACAGGGTTCGGCGACAGCTGCGTTACCGGTGTATGTCCGTTGTACACGGCAAAAAGGGGGTATACGGGATACAAGTTTTTTGCCGTCATGTCCGCTGACCTTAATCAGGCTCTACCGGAGATTATCGGTGTAACTTACTGAAATGGATCGGCGGATCGCTGAAGTTAAAGCTGATTCGAGGTCCGGCGCGAAATTTATCCAAAAAAGTCGAACCGCGTGCATGCGGCATCGAATCAGACGATTCAGTACGGATTGGAACTGAACCAGGTTTTTTGCAGGGATCCGCGGCGTCTCGGAGATAGACGCAAGCACGCGGCTCGGCTGGAGTACTTCACTCCGGCCGAGCGGGCGCGGCACATCGGTGAAGAGCTATTTCAGTCTTTGTCGGTCACGGCGCCGAACGATGCGCTGCTGACCGAGCGGGCGTACTTCGCCAGCACTCCGCGCGAAGCATAGGGTTGCGGAGGTTGAAACTGGCTGCGTCGACGTTCCAGCACTTCGTCGCTCACACCGAGCCGTATCTCGCGCGCTTCCGCATCGATGGTGATCGCGTCGCCGTCTTCCACCAGGCCGATGGCGCCGCCCACTGCCGCTTCCGGCGTGATGTGGCCAACCACGAAGCCGCGGCTGCCGCCCGAAAAACGTCCGTCCGTGATCAACGCCACTTTGCCTGCGAGGCCGCGACCCGCGATCGCACTGGTAGGACTCAGCATCTCACGCATGCCGGGACCGCCCTTGGGACCTTCGAAGCGGATCACCACGACATCGCCTGCCACGACCACGCCGTCGAGAATCGACTGCAATGCTTTTTCTTCGCCGTCGAACACGCGCGCCGTGCCAGTGAAGCGCAGCCCTTCTTTCCCCGTGATCTTGGCGACCGAACCTTCGGAGGCGAGATTGCCGTACAGCACGACCAGGTGACTCTCGGCCTTGATGGGATCGTTGATGGCGTGAACGATGTCCTGGTGACGCGGATAGGGCTTCACCGACTTCAGGTTCTGCGCCAGCGTCTTGCCGGACACGGTGAGACAGTCGCCGTGCAACAGGCCCGCATCGAGCAGTGTCTTCATCAGCGGTTGGATGCCGCCGATGGCGATCAGCTCGGACATCGAGTACTTGCCGCTCGGACGCAGGTCCGCGAGCACGGGCACGCGTTTGCCGACGCGGGTGAAGTCATCGAGTTCGAGGGGAACGTTGGCGGCATGCGCGATGGCCAGCAGATGCAGCACGACGTTAGTCGATCCGCCGAGAGCAATCGCGACCGTGATCGCATTCTCGAACGCCTGGCGCGTCAGGATCTGCGAGGGAAGAATGCCCGCCTTCGCCAGTTTCACCACGGCTTTGCCGGCGTCGCGGCAATCCTGGATCTTGTGGCGTGACACGGCTTCCTGCGCGGAGCTGTTCGGCAGGCTCATGCCCAATGCTTCGATTGCGGAAGCCATGGTGTTCGCCGTGTACATGCCGCCGCAACTGCCCGGGCCTGGAATGGCCGTCTTCTCCACATCGAGCAATTCGCTATCGGACATTGTGCCCGCCGCGTGCGCGCCGACAGCTTCGAACACCGAAATGATGTCGCGCCGCTTTTTTCCCGTCTGGATGCTGCCGCCGTACACGAACACCGCCGGCCGATTCAGGCGCGCCAGTGCCATCATGCAACCCGGCATGTTCTTGTCGCAGCCGCCGATGGCGATGATCCCG
>Ga0065707_10082421_pt1 | contig 15391 bp, 9 predicted proteins | sample SwiRhicommuniRL3_FD_59094 | JGI IMG/M metagenome (GOLD analysis project Ga0065707, IMG submission 59094) | Switchgrass rhizosphere bacterial communities from Rose Lake, Michigan, USA - RL3 v2 (version 2) | ecosystem: Host-associated > Plants > Roots > Rhizosphere > Soil | place: East Lansing, MI...
ACGGCAGGGCAGGAGATGCTGCTTGCGGGCGGCACTGCGGCTGACGCTGCCATCGCTGCACAGGCGGTACTCTGCGTCATCATGCCGGACGCATGCGGATTGGGGGGCGACATGCTTGCGCTCGTCGAGACGCCTGGACGCGCGGTGCTCGCGATCAATGGAGCCGGCGCGGCGCCCCTGAAACTGCAACGAGTTGCGGACGACGGGCCCCACAGCGTGACTGTGCCTGGAATCGTAGACGCATGGTGTGAGCTATCCAAGCACGCAGGGCGCTTACCGCTCGCGCAGTTATTGAGTCCTGCGATGCGGCTGGCCAGCGCAGGGATGCGTGTATCGCGAACACTCGCCTCAGCGCTTGATAAACACGGAGCGCGACTTACGCAAGGCGGCGCTCGAGAATGGACGCTGTTCGGTCAACCGGCCGGCGCGCCCGTGACGCAACCCCAACTCGCATCTCTCTTCGAACGCATCGGCGCGAGCGGTCGCGACGCTTTCTATGCGGGTTCGGCGGCGCACGCGATCGCGCGGGCGGTGCAGTCTCTAGGGGGCAAGCTCGATGAAACTGACTTGGCAGCGCACGAGACCGTGCTCGGTGCGCCCATCGAGACTGCCTGGGGAGAGTTGCGCGTGGCGACTCAGCCGCCGATGTCGCAAGGCGTGTTGTTGAACATGGCATTGAAGGCGTTGAGCGCGCCCAGGCAAGAGCCCGCTGCGCTGCACGATCACATCGCGATCGAAGCCACGGGAGCAGCGTTCGAGTTTCGTGCGGATGTCGCGCAGGGTGCGGCTCTCCTGGAACACACCTTGTCGATCGATGTGCAGCGAGCGTCGCATCGTGGTGGCCCACGCGCGTATCTGCACACCGCGGGGGTTGCTGCGGCCGACGCGCAAGGAACCGTTGTGTCGTCGCTCGTCAGCGTGTTCGATGATTTCGGTTCCGGCGTCTTCGTGCCGGAGCTCGGTATCACATTGAACAATCGCGCGGCTGGTTTCACGAGTGGCGCGAATGCCGCCGCACCCGGCAAGCGTCCCGTCCATACGCTCGCGCCGATGCTGCTCAGAATGCCGCAGGGCACGTTAGCGCTCGCCACGCCGGGCGCCGACGGGCAGGTACAGACATTGCTACAGCTTCTCATCGCGATTCAAAGCGAAGGAGTCGACCTTGCGAACGCAATCGCGCGGCCGCGCTGGCGCAGCGAGAACGGGCGTCTTCTCATCGAGCAGAGCCATGCACAAATCGAACGCTTGCGCACGCTCGGACATCACGTTACGCCGCTCAACGACGGTGACGTGCGCTTCGGCGCGGTGGTCTGCGCGGGCCGAAACGATGGCGAGCCCATCGCGGTTGCGGACTGGCGTCGCGAGACGTGGGCCGGTGTTTCGTGACTTTCGAGAACGGACGAGAAGGGCAACGACCATGATGACGAACGAGCAAAACAAGCGGGTCACCGAAACGGGCGAGGGCACTCCCGCCGGAGCGCTGCTGCGTCGCTATTGGCAGCCCGCAGCGCTCAGCGAAGAACTGAACGGTCCGAGACCGGTGCGACCCGTCAGGCTCCTCGGTCGAGACCTGGTCTTGTTCCGGGACGAGCACGGGCAGCTCGGGCTCCTCGATCGCGATTGTCCGCATCGCGGCGCCGATCTTGCGTTCGGACGATTGGAAGATGGCGGCTTACGCTGTCTCTTCCATGGTTGGCTGTTCGATCGCGCTGGCCGCTGCCTGCAGAGGCCCGCCGAACCCAATGGTCTGAAGCCCTGCTCGTCCGTCGTGCAGCGCTCGTATCCGGTGATGGAGCGCAATGGCATCGTGTTCGCGTATCTCGGTACGGGAGAGCCGCCGGCGCTGCCCGCGCTCGACTGTTTCGTCGCGCCCGCAAGCCACGTGTTCGCGTTCAAGGGATATATCGACTGCAATTGGCTGCAGGCCGTGGAGGTCGGTGTCGATCCGGCCCATGCGAGCTTCCTGCATCGTTTCTTCGAGGATGCGGATGCATCGGCGAACTACGGCAGGCAATTCCGCGCGACCTCCGCCGACAGCGACATGCCGATGACGCGCGTGCTACGCGAATTCGATCATCCCGCGATCAACGTGAAGGCGTCCGAGATCGGCTTGCGCATCCTTGCCATGCGCGACATCAATGTGCACAACAGGCACGTGCGCGTCACGAATCTGTTGTTTCCGCAAGCGTTCGTCATTCCTTTGTCGTCGGATATGACGATCACGCAATGGCACGTGCCCATCGATGACGTGAGCTGCTACTGGTATGCACTCTTCACCAGCTTCACCGATGCGGTGGACAAGGACGAGATGCGTCGGCAGCGTCTGCAGCTCTACACGCTTCCCGACTACAAACCGCGCGTCGGCCGCTTCAATGACTACGGCTATGATGTCGAGCAGCAGAAGCGGGTCACGTACACCGGCATGGGCGAGGACATCAACGTTCATGACCAATGGGCGGTCGAATCGCAAGGGCGCATTCAAGATCGAACGCGGGAACATCTAGGCACCACGGACAAGGCCATCGTGGCGTTTCGCCGGCTGCTGATGGACGAGATCAACAAAGCGGAGCGCGGCGAGCGCACGCTGCTGCAGCTCGAGTCGCACGAGGCGGCGCACATCACGGGTCCGGCGACGATGGACGGTATTGGACCCGCGGCAGACTGGGAAAACTATTGGCACGCAGTGGATACGCGACGTCGCCATGGCGCGCCGTGGTATTCCGCGAACAAGGAGTCGGCCGCATGAGCTTCATCGCGCGCCACGATCTTTGGAGCTCAGAGCAGCGTCGAGCGGCCGAGGAAGTTGCGCGTCGTATCGAATCGGACCGCATCGAGCTGGTGCGTTTGTCGTTTCCGGATCTGCACGGGATCTTGCGAGGCAAGGCAGTGCTCGCGGGTGCGATGCCGTCGGCTTTGAGCGATGGCTGCGCGATGACGTCGACGCTGCTCTTGAAGGACACCTCGCATCGCACCGTCCTGCCCGTGTTCTCGGTGGGCGCCGGTGCCGGGCGTCCCGAACTCCAAGGCGCCGGCGATCTGATCATGGTGCCCGATCCGACGACGTTCCGAGTCTTGCCCTGGCTCGTCTCGACCGGTTGGATGTTGTGCGACGCCTACTTCGCGGACGGTCGCCCTGTGCCGTTTGCCACCCGTCATCTCTTGCGTCGCATGCTCGAAAGATTGCCGCGTGGCCACTCTTTCATCACCGGGCTCGAAGTTGAATTTCACGTGATGCGGCTACTCGATCCCAAGCTTGCCCTCGAGGACGGAGGCCAGCCCGGTACGCCGCCACAAGTGGAGTTGATCCACCACGGCTACCAGCACCTCACCGAGCAGCGATTCGACCGCGTGGAACCCATCGTCGATATCCTGCGACGCGATACCCTGGCGCTTGGACTCGAACTCACGTCGGTCGAGCTGGAGTTCGGGCCGAGTCAAATCGAGTTCGTTTTTCGAGCCGCTGCGGGCCTGAAGTGCGCGGACGACATGATGCTGTTTCGCAATGCGGTGAAGCAGATCTGCCGCAGGCACGGATTTCACGCAACGTTCATGTGCCGGCCCTCGTTTCCGAATGCGATGTCGAGCGGATGGCACCTGCACCAGTCGCTTGCGGATGCGCACGGAAGGAATGTGTTCGCAGCCGAAGACACTTCCATGCTGTCCGCGACGGGCCGCCACTATCTCGCAGGGCTCATCGAGGGTGCACGCGAAGCAGTGGCGTTCACGACGCCGACGGTCAATGGCTACAAACGGTATCGGCCGCTGTCGCTCGCGCCGGATCGGGTCGTATGGGCGCGGGACAATCGTGGCGCAATGCTGCGCGTCGTCAGCGGCTCCAATCCCGCCATGACGCGCATCGAAAATCGCATCGGCGAGCCTGCTGCCAATCCCTATCTCTACTTTGCCTCGCAGCTGGCCACTGGACTTGCGGGCATTGCGGGCGCGAAGGAACCGCCGCCGGCTGCGGATGCACCTTATGAAGCCGACGCGCCGCTGTTGCCGTCCAGCCTGAGCGGCGCTCTCGACGCTCTCGCCGGCGGCCACATTCTGCGCGATGCCTTCGGCGACGAGTTCATCGATCACTATCTAACGATCAAGCGCGCAGAAGTACGACGTTACGAAGCCGCCGTCACCGACTGGGAGATGAGGGAGTACTTCGACCTGTTCTGAACGGGTGTCGCCCGGTTCTCCGGTCTGGCGCGCTTCGCTAAGTCGCATCGCCTGCTGCTGCGAGAAAAGTATGGTCCTGTTCGCGACCACCGCTTGCTGCGGTTGCCATTCGTCAGCGTAGATGTTACAAAGCGTCACATGTTACAGAGAATAACACCATGACGCGTTCCGGCCATTCCCCGCTCGGCGACCTGGAGCATGAGCTGCTGACGATTCTGTGGAAGCATGGCGAGATGACCGCTCTCGCCGTCCGACAGCAGGTTGCACGCAAGCTGAAGGATGCCACCATTCGCACGGTGCTGCGGCGTCTGGAGGATAAGGGCCACGTCGTCCACTCCGTGGTGAACGGCACGTTTGTCTATCGCGCCAAGGAAACGCCGGAGACAGCCGCGGCGAGTGCCGTGCAGGAGATTGTCCGGCGGTACTGCGGCGGCTCGCTCGAACGAGTCCTGCTGGGGCTGGTCGACACCGGCTTCGTGAGTCCGGAGCAGCTCAAGGTGCTGGCCGGAAAGGTCAAACGAAAGTCCGGTTGATCCGGGTAGATGCCGACGATGCCCGCTGCCGCACCCAAATCTCTGGCTTCCGCTCCTGCAATGGACCGAGGGATCGAGCATCCGGCCTGGTCGCTACAGCGCGTCCCACTCGGCGCCAGGATCGGCATAGGCGCTTTTGTGCTTGGCGCGGCGGTGCTACTGATCGTCAAGCTGATCGCTGGCGCAGGCGGCCGGATTTTGAGGATGCCATTGGAGCGGGTCTCTGTGACGACCGTCTCGCAAGGGCTATTCCGCGATCTGATTCCCGTGAACGCTAGAGTCGTGCCGCGCGAAACTATCTACGTCGACGCCATCGACGGCGGACGAGTGGACCGGATCTATGTCGAGGAGGGGGACGCGGTCGAGGAAGGCCAGCCGATCATCGAACTCAGCAATACGAATCTGGCGCTACAAGTCATACAGCAGCAGTCGCAGCTCAATCAAGCAATCTCACAGTTGCAGCAGAATGAGATCGCACTGGAACAGAATCGCCTCTTGAATGAGCGCGGCCTCGCGGAAATAGACTACAAGATCCTGAGCCTGCGGCGAGCGATGGATCGCCGGGAGGACCTGGCCCGCAAGGGGCTGCTGCCTCGCGAGCAAAGGGATGAAGTCGCCGACGAACTGGCGTACTACGCGAAACTCGAGCCCATCCAGAGGGACAGCGGCCGCCGCCAATCCGAGTTACGCGATCGGCTCCTGCCCGACATTCATGGACAGCTGAAGAACCTGCGCGGCAATCTCCAGGTCGTCAACGACAAGCTCGACAGTCTAGTGGTCCGCGCCCCTCTATCCGGTCGCGTCACCGCTCTGGATCTCAAAGTCGGTGAAAATCGCGGGGCCGGCGAGCGGTTGGCAGAGGTGACTGCCGATAGCGGGATGAAGCTGATCGCCGATATCGATGAGTTTTACTTGTCTCGCGTACGTGCCGGACAGACAGCAAGCCTCGACCTCAACGGGAAACAAGTCGACCTCACCGTGCGACGAGTCTCTCCACAGGTTCGCGACGGTCGGTTCCAGATCGATCTGGATCTGGGCAGTGAGCGGCCGGGTGCCCTTGTTGCCGGCGCCACCGCCCAGGGCAGGCTGCGGCTCGGCGGTGATACTGACGCCGTGATAGTTCCAAATGGTCCGTTCATCGAGCGCACTGGCGCAGGCTGGGTGTTTGTCGTCTCTGCTGACGGTCAAACAGCGGAACGTCGGTCGATTCGAATCGGACGGCGCTCGATCGAGCAGCTTGAAGTACTGAGTGGACTGGTTCCGGGCGATCGCATCATCACCTCCGACTACACGGGCCTCGACCAGGCGGACCGCCTGGTCCTGACTCGGTAGGAGTACGCAATGCTGAGACTCGAACGCGTTTACAAGACCTATCGCACCAGTGAAGTCGAGACGGCTGCGCTCGACGACGTTTCGCTCACTGTGGGTGCGGGGGAGTTCCTGGCAATCATGGGCCCTTCGGGTTGCGGCAAGTCCACGCTCCTGAATGTTCTTGGCCTCATCGACAGCCCGAGCTCCGGCGCGTACTGGTTTATCGGCGAAGACCTTGCGCGTTGCGCGGAAGAACAACTCACGTTGCATCGTCGAGCTCGGGTCGGGTTTGTCTTTCAGAACTTCAATCTGATCGACGATCTCAACGTAGCGGAGAACGTCGAAGTGGCTCTGCTTTACCTCGGTGTGCCGCGCGCCGAGCGGCGTAGCCGGGTTGCGGAAGCATTGGAACGCGTCGGGCTCGCTCACCGGGAGCGTCACATGCCAAAGCAGCTCTCCGGAGGCCAACAGCAACGGGTGGCTGTTGCGCGGGCACTCGTCACTCGACCCAAGCTCCTGCTTGCCGATGAACCCACCGGAAATCTCGATACCGCGAACGGCGATGCGGTACTCGACCTGCTCACGCAGATAAACCGATCCGGCACCACGATCGTCATGGTTACCCACTCCGCAGAGCATGCGAAGCGGGCGCATCGAATTGTGCACATGCTCGATGGACGAATCGTTGAGGAGCAGGAGATTGAATTAGCATGTTAGGAAACTACTTCGCCGCGGCCATCCGTAACCTGCTGCGCAGTCGCGCGTACACGCTAATCAATCTCTTTGGGCTTTCTTTGGGGTTTGCGGCGACCATATTGATCGCCCTCTATGTACGGCACGAATACAACTACGATCGATTCATCGAGAACCACGCTCGCATCTATCGGGTTGGGGTATACATCGAGCCGCCGGGTCGAGGCGCAATACGGTTGAGTGTCTCGTCTACCACCGATGCGGAGGCGCTGAAACTTGCGTTCCCCGAAATCGAGGTTGCAACGCGCCTTGCACGGGCCAACCAGCGGTTGTTCCGGAACGCAGACAACGAGGGAGCGACCCTGGCCTCCTATTGGGCAGATCCAAATTTCTTCGAAGTGTTTCCACTGCGCCCAATCGCCGGCAGCCTCGCTGATGCATTGAGTAAACCGGATGGCGTCGTAGTGACGCGCAAAGCCGCGCGCCAACTCTTTGCCCGTGAAAATGTGATTGGCGAGACCGTTCGCGTGGGGCAGGGAGCGGTCATGCGCGTTGCGGCCGTCGTCGAGGATCTGCCGTCAAACAGCCATCTCGATTGTGAGCTATTCCTGCCCGGGCTTGCGCGCTTCTCTGCTTTGACCAAGGCAGCCGAGGAACAGAGTCGGCCCGGCGCACTGCGGAGCGAGAACGCATACACCTACATTAGGCTACGCGCGGGTGCCAGTGTTGACGGTGTCCGAGCGAGGCTGCGTGCGTTCACCGACTCACACGTTCCCGGCACCATGAACGGCACACCGCTGTCCAAAGCCTACACGTTTACGCTCACTCCGATTGCAGACATTCATCTCGAACCTCGAAGCGTAGGCGAACTGAAGCCTGGGGCGGATGTGCGGGTGTTGAATGCTCTGCTTGCCGTTACCCTGCTCATTCTGTTCGTCGCATGCGGCAACTTCGTAAGCATGATGACAGCGCGTGCCGCGCGGCGTGCGGTCGAAGTGGGGGTGCGCAAGGCCGTTGGCGCGACACGACATCAACTCATGATTCAGTTCGCGGGTGAGTCGCTGTTCTACGCCTTGCTCGCCATGATACCCGCCGTCATGGCGGTGGAACTGGTCCTCCCCGCATTCAATGGCTTTCTCCGGCGCGAGATTGTCTTCGATTATCTAGTGGATCCAATGCTCGCCCTGGGCCTCGTTGCCCTGATGGTGTTCACGGGATTGTTGGCAGGAGCCTATCCGGCGTCGTACCTGTCACGGTTCAAACCGGCTGCGGTACTCAGAGGCGCCACGCTGCTGCCGAACTCGAGCCGCGTGCGGCAGCTGCTGGTGGTATTTCAGTTCGCAATCCTGGTTTCGCTGCTCATCGCGACTCTGACAGTCAATCGCCAGATCCAGTATGCGATCGAGGATCGGCTGCGTTTGCCCACAGAGCAGATTTACATCGGCAGCGCGGCGGCCGGCTGCCCGCCTGCATTCGCCGGCGCGGTTTCAACCCTCAAAGGCGTGAAAGCAGCAAGTTGCGCGTCGAACTCCGGGCTAGGTTTCGGCCACTTTTCCGCGATCCTTGCTTCACCAGGCGACGGCCATACAGTTGCCGCCAGGGCCGCACCGGTCGACTACGAATTCTTCAAGGTATTCGGCATCGAACCTCTCGCAGGACGCCTGCTTTCCGCGCAATACGGGCAGGACGACGTGCTTCGCAAGGATGCTGCTACTCGCGAAAATCCGACGCTCGTGCTCAATGAAGCGGGAGCGCGAGCCATCGGATATTCGATTCCAAGCGAAGCCGTCGGAAAATTCGCTCGCTGGCAACGCGGCGCGATCGTCGATGGCCAGATGCAGATTCTCGGCATGGCGAGTTCCAGAATCGCGGGAGTCGTTGCCGATTTTTCCATCGGCTCGGTCCGCGACGAAATCGAACCAACCGCGTATTACATCGACAACCTCCCGTTTTCTCGTGCGGTGATACGATTCGATGGCGGCTCCTCCGTGCAACAGATCCTGGAATCGGCACGCAACCTCTGGGCGCAACAGCAATCCACTACGCGTCTCGACGGGCAATTTCTCGATCAGTATGTCAATGCCTTGTACGTGGACGTGATTGCTCAGTCGACGATTTTCTTCCTGTTCTCGGGCGTGGCCGTGGTGCTGGCTGCACTGGGCCTGCTGGGCCTTGCGATCTTTACCGCCGAACGGCGTACCAAGGAAATCGGGTTACGCAAAGTGATGGGCGCGCGCCGCAACGACATTCTGGTGTTCCTCGGCTGGCAATTTGCGCGGCCGGTGCTTTGGGCGAACCTCATTGCCTGGCCGTGTGCGTACTTTGTGATGCAGCGTTGGCTGCAGGGCTTCGCCTACCACACCAACATCGGGCTATCGACCTTCGTCATCGCTGGCTCCTCGGCGCTCGGTATCGCGTTGGCAACCGTTGCTGCTCACGCAATTATGGTGGCACGCGCAAAGCCCGTGGAGGCGCTTCGCTGTGAATAGCATTGCAGCGAGGCTCGGTGAAGCCGGACGCGGAGATCATCTATCGCCCCGGCGGCGTGGTTGGCCCCGAGTACGTACCGCTCGTGTGGAAGTAGATCCGGTTCGCTCGCGGTTGCGGGTGATACGAGGTTTCCTCTAAGCCTGCAACCGCCTTCCTTGCCCGGGGCGCGCTCATGTCTCAATATCCCGCGGATATCTACACGGAACCCGAACCGGATGCCGATACGCTGGCCGACCTCGGGCCGCTCACCGGCCGGCCACGTTATCTACTGCTTCCCCTTCGCCCGCATCCGCAGAATATTATTCACGAACGTGCCGTCGTTGACTTCCTTCATGTAAGTCTGCGCGACGTCGGCGATGGTCTTCCCCGCATACGCATACTGTCGCGAGAAAGGCGGCCAGTAGTCGCCCAGTCCGATGGCGTCGTTGATCACCAGTACCTGGCCGTCGCAACTGGCGCCGGCGCCGATGCCTATGGTGGGGATGGCGACGGCCTGGGTGATCTGTTCGGCCAGCGATGCGGGAATGTGTTCGAGCACCACCATGAAGGCGCCGGCATCGGCGATGCCGACGGCCTCGTCGAACACTCGCTGCGCATCGGCGTCGCTGCGGCCGACTTGCTTGAAATCCTTCGAGGTCTGCGGCGTCAATCCCGTATGGCCGACGACGTCTATGCAATTCGCGACCAGGTGCGTGATCACGTCGAACTGCGGTCCTTCGAGCTTGATGCTGTCCGCTCCGGCATCCAGCAGCAATCGGGCGTTCTTCAGTGCGATATCCGGATCGGTATACGTGTTGTATGGCAGGTCGCCGATCAGATGCGTCGACGGCGCTCCACGGCGTACGGCGCCGACGTGATACTGCATATGATCGATGGTCGTGTGACGCGTGCTGTCGAATCCCATTTCGACCATGCCGACCGTGTCGCCGACCAGGATCACGGGAATGCCTGCCTTTTCCAGCGACCGCGCCACCGGAGCCGTATAGGCAGTCAGCATCGGGATCGGCGTTGCGGCCTTCATCAGTCGCAGCGATTGAGCGCTCAGTTTCATCGTCGACTCCATGCCAGCACCTACGAAAATCCCATGAGAAGAAGCTGAAGGAAAACTATCTGGCGGCGGGCGTGCCGGTGCCGTCCAGTTCCGCAATGGTAGCAGTCGAGCCGTAGGGATGGTCGCGTTTCAATGCGCTGCTGGTCGTTTCGACGGCTGCCATCACGCGCAGCACGTTCTCACCCGCCAGTTTCGCGATCTCAGCGTCGGTCCAGCCTCGGCGCATCATTTCGACCAGCAGGGCGGGGTAGCGGTCGACGCCTTCGAGACCGCTCGGTGTATCCGGGATGCCATCGAAGTCGGAACCGATGCCGACATGATCGACACCGGCGACCCGCTTGATGTGATCGATGTGATCGGCGACCTGGGCCAGGCTGACCGCCGGCTTGGGATGAGCCTGCTCCCACTCCTTCAGTGCGGCGTTGGCGCGATCCGGCTGGCCGATATAGAGCCCGCCGAAGGGAGGGCTGTTGTAACGCGTCTGTTCCGCCGCTCGATCCGCCTGCCACTTCTGGCGCTCCGAGGACACGTAGTTGGTTGCGAAATTGACCATCACCACGCCGCCGTTCTTCGCCACCAGTCGCAATGTATCGTCGTCTACGTCGCGAGGATGATCGACGAGCGCCCGTGCCGACGAATGCGAAAAAATTACCGGCGCCGCGCTGACGTCCAATGCGGCCCGCATGGTCTCGGGCGATACGTGGCTCAGGTCCACCATCATGCCGATGCGATTCATTTCTTTGACGACTTCACGGCCGAACGCAGTCAGTCCGTGATGCACCGGCGTGTCGGTCGCCGAGTCCGCCCAGGGCGTATTGGTCGAATGAGTCAACGTCATGTAGCGCGCGCCCGCATCGTACACCTGGCGCAGCATGGCTAGCGATCCGTTGATCTGGTGTCCACCTTCGACGCCGATCAATGAGCCGATGCGTCCGGCTTTGTGAATGCGCCGCACGTCCGCTGCCGTGTATGCCATTTCGAAATCCGCTGCATAGGTGCGCGACATCTGCTTGACGATGTCGATCTGCTCGAGCGTCGTCTGCACCGCTTCCGGTCCCTGGATCTGCACGGGAATCCACACCGACCAGAATTGGCCGCCGACGCGCCCGGCACGCAGCCGTGGAATGTCGGTCATCAGTCCGGCGCCGCCTTCGGGCGATTTCAATTGCGAGGTGTCCTGACGTAGATCCACTGTTTGCTTGCGTGCGCGGCGGTCGCGTAGTTCCCAAGGCAGGTCGTTGTGCCCATCGATCAACGGAGTCTTCGCCAGCACCCGATCGACTCGCGCAGCGAAATCGGGTTCGGCGGCAAGCACCGGATTCGCGAGCAGCACACCGATTGTCAGTGGGGCAAGCAGCGTGCCCAGCAGCGCAGCCGGTCTCGTTCGTAGCGGAACGTAGCAAGCATGTTTCATTGAGGACTCGTCAGGCTAGTTGAGTTGGGCCAAGTGCGTTGCGGAGGAGGCGAGGCGATGAATCGCAACCAGAGAAATCCGAGCACGCCCGCAGCGGCAGATCCGGCCAGCACCGCCATCTTCGATGCATTCACCAGGTCGGGCGCGGCGCCGAACGCGAGATTGGTGATGAAGATCGACATGGTGAAGCCGATGCCGCCCAGCATGCCGGCGCCGGTCACGTGAGACCAGCCCAGTCCAGGAGGCAGGCGGCAGATACCAGCGGCAATGGCGGCCCAGCAGCAAACCAATACGCCCACGGGCTTTCCCAGCAGCAATCCGCTTGCGATGCCGATGCTATTGAGATCCATCAGACTGCGCAACGAATCGGAACCCAGCAGGATGCCGGCGTTGGCCAGCGCGAAGATCGGTAAAATAAGAAACGCCACCGGGCGATGCAACGCATGTTCGAGTGCGTGCGACGGCGACTCGCCGTCCTGCCGGGAGAAGGGAATGGCGAAGGCGAGCATCACTCCGGCAACGGTCGCGTGCACGCCGGACTGGAGCATCAGGTACCACATCGCCGCGCCGCCCAGCAGATACGGCGTAAGGCTCATCACGCGGAACCGACGGTTCAGCACGAGCAGGACGCCGAACACGGACAGTGCACCGATCAGGTGTCCCATCGAAATCTGCGCCGTGTAAAAGATGGCAATGATGACTATCGCGCCCAGGTCGTCCATGACCGCAAACGCGACCAGGAAGACTTTCAACGCCGCCGGGACGCGATTGCCGAGCAAGGCCAGTACGCCGAGTGCGAAGGCGATATCCGTCGCCATCGGTATGCCGAAGCCGCTCTCCGTCGGCATCCCGGCATTGAGTCCATAGTGAATCGCGGCAGGAGCCAGCATGCCGCCGATGGCTGCGACCATGGGCAGTAACGCTTTCTTCGGCTCCGATAGTTCGCCGACATACAGCTCGCGTTCGAGTTCGAGTCCGATGAGCAGGAAGAACACCGCCATCAGCGCATCGTTCACCCAGTGTTCGATGCTGAGGCCCAGCACGTAGCGATGCCAGAAAGACAGATAGCCGGGGCCGAGAGCGGAGTTGGTCAATCCGAGCGCGACCAGCGTGCCGGCTATCAGCAGGAACGAGCCCGACTGCTCGGAGCGGACGAACCGGTCGAAGGTGGACGAGAGCGATTGGAGCAAGCGGGCCTCGCCGGGAACGTATGCGTCGGCCCGGCAATACGACCACAGATGCCCTGCAAAGGAAAGCCATGGGCACGCTCGCAGTGGCAAGCGTCGCTGGTCAGTCGCCACGCAACCGCCCGGCCGCCCTGCGGAGCAAGTGCCGAATGCAATCAACTCGCCGTGCTGAGATAGCCTGCCAGCGTACTCTCCAGCAGCACGCGATCGATCGGCTTCGACAGGTAGCCATCCATTCCGGCGGCCTCGCACGCTGCCTCGGTTCCCTTCAGCGCATCGGCGGTGAGCGCGATGATCGGAGTGCGACGCGCCTGCGGTTTGCTGTGTTCCAGGCGGCGGATTTCACGTGTGGCTTCGTAGCCGTCGAGTTCCGGCATCTGGCAGTCCATCAGCAGCAGGTCGTACGAGCCTGCCGACCACGCGTTGACGGCAGCCCTGCCGTCCTGCGCTACGTCCACGCGATAGCCGAGTTTTTCCAGCAGGCGCACCGCGACCTTCTGGTTCACGAGATTGTCTTCGGCCAGCAGGATCTGCGCACGATGCTTCACTCGCACCGATTCCAGCGCCTGCTGCGTAATGATGGGCTGGCTCTTCATGTGCCAGGCTTCCGCAGGCGCGGCCAGCGCCAGCGTCAGGCACTCGTTGAGTTCGCGTTGCGTTACCGGCTTGAGCAGGTAACCGGCGAAGCCGATGTCTGCGTAGCGCGTGCCATCGTCGCGCTGGCCGGAGGATGTCAGCAGGATCAGTCGCGTCGGTTTCAATGTCTCATCGGCGACGATGATGCGGCCCAGCGCTTCGCCGTCGAGATCCGGCATCCGGTGATCGAGCAGGGCGGCGTCGAACGGTTTGCCTTCGCGATGCGCCTGGCGCAGGAGGGTCAGGGCTTCTTCGGCAGAACTCGCGACCTTCGGTTGCGTGCCGCACTGGAGTAGCTGGCCCAGCAGGACTTTGCGATTGGTGGCGTTGTCGTCGACAGCGAGAACGCGCTTACCCCTGATGGGTGCGAAGAATGGCGGAGCGAGCTGCTTCGCGCTGGTCGACGGCGCCATCCATGCGGTGAACCAGAAAGTCGAGCCGCGGCCTTCGACGCTCTCCACGCCGGTCTCACCGCCCATGAGGTCGACCAGCCGTTTCACGATGGAGAGTCCGAGTCCCGTACCGCCGAAGCGGCGCGTGGTCGATGTATCCGCTTGTGTGAACGGAGCGTAGAGCGAAGCCAGCCTGGCGGGGGGAATGCCGATGCCGGTGTCACGCACGTCGCAGCGGACTTTGACGCCGCGAGCGGTTTGCTGTTCGACTTTGATTTCCAGCGACACTTCGCCCGTCGCTGTGAACTTGACCGCGTTGCCGCCGAGATTGAGCAGCACCTGGCGGAATCGACCGGGATCGCCTTTCACCATCGTCGGCAGCTGCGCATCGATCTGCGCCGTGAGTTCGACGCCTTTGGAATGGGCCTGGATCGAGAGCAGGCGGGCGACATCCTCGAACACGCCCCGCAGGTCGACATCGACGCTTTCCAGTTCGACCTTGCCGGCTTCGACTTTCGAGAAATCCAGGATGTCGTTGATGATGGTGAGCAGCGCCGTGCTGCTGTCGCGGATGGTCTCGGCGTAGTCGCGCTGCGTGCCGTCGAGCGACGTATCGAGTAGCAGTTCGCTCATGCCGATCACGCCGTTCATGGGCGTGCGGATTTCATGGCTCATGTTGGCGAGGAATTCGCTCTTCGCACGGCTGCCGGCTTCGGCCGCCTGCTTCGCGTTCTCGCGTTCCTGTTCTGCCTGCTTCCTCGCGGTAACGTCATGAACGAATGCCGCGAACGAAGTGCGATCGCCGATATCGATCGTGGCAAGGTTCATTTCGGCGGGGAAGGTGTGGCCGTCGCGATGCCTTGCCGTCACTTCGATGCGCTCACGGCCGGTAGCCTTGTCCTGGCTCCCGAACCATTCCCGCAGCTTGTCGCCTGCAGCGGCATTGCCATGATCGAACAGGAATATGCCGCTGAGCGGCATGCCGATCGCCTCCTGCCGCGACCAGCCGAACGCCTTCTCGGCGTGGGTATTCCAGCCGGTGAGCCGGCCTTGCGGATCGATTTCGAGAAATGCATCCGAGGCGTTCTCGACGATCATACGATACCTCTGCTCGCTGGATTGCAATGCGAGTTCCTGGACCGTGAAGCGCCGGTCGACGGTCGAGGTGACGAATACGAGGCCGAGCAGCGTGAGCGTCACGAGCGTGATGCTGACGATGCCGAGATCGGAGATGCCGATGGCGTGATTCAGGGTCGCGGGATCCAACTCCATGGGCATGAAGGTCACGGCGGCCATACCTACGTAATGCATGATGGGAATCGCAGCCCCCATCACGTTCGCGGTGATGACCTTGCGCCAGCCCCAATACTGCGTGCGGCGGTGAATGAACGTCATGAACAGCGCGACCGATGCGATCACGATCGCGAGGACGACGGAGAGCGTGACCAGCCCGCTGGTGTAGTGGTGCATGGCCGGCAGTCGCATCGCCGCCATGCCGATGTAGTGCATGGCCG